>Ga0224512_10001071_pt1 | contig 27199 bp, 21 predicted proteins | sample SF_May12_sed_USG_4_FD_169103 | JGI IMG/M metagenome (GOLD analysis project Ga0224512, IMG submission 169103) | Sediment microbial communities from San Francisco Bay, California, United States - SF_May12_sed_USGS_13 | ecosystem: Environmental > Aquatic > Marine > Sediment | place: USA... | reverse complement strand
TTGTACGGTGTCGTGGACCATACGGCGCGTCACATGGAACCGCCTAACGTCGAGAACCGTCGGCGCATCGACCCGGTGCTGGTTATTAAAGAGCTCCTCGACCAGGGATTCGAATTCGTCGGCTACAGCGACCTGCACTACCGCGCTGACGACGAACTCGAATACGAGGTTGGACGAAGATCGGTCAGCGGCAATACGGACCGGTTTACGATGTTGTTTCGGAAGCCTTGAGAGCCAGGCTCGATTTCCGGCAGAACTCCTCGAAATCGCTTGCCGAAACCGGTCTGCAAATGACATAGCCCTGCGCATACTGGCAGCCGAACTTGCGCAATTCGTTGAGCATTGCAGCACTTTCGACGCCCTCGGCGACCACGCTGAGTCCGAAGCTTTCGGCAATGCGGATCGAATGCTCGACGATTTTGCGATCACCGGGATCGGACAGCATATTCATGACAAACGTCCGATCGATCTTGAGTTCGTCGGCAGGGATTTTCTTCAGATATTCGAGCGATGAATAACCGGTGCCGAAATCGTCAATCGAAACACGGCAACCAAGTTCGCGAATTCCCGTCAGCACCTCGTGACTGGTCTCGGGATCCGCCATGAGGGCGTTTTCGGTCACCTCCATGGTCAGCGCTGCCGGCGGTACACCCCAGATGCCGGTTGCGCTCTGCAACACGTCAATGATCTCGAAAGTCTGAATAATGCTCGGCGTGATATTTACGGCGATATTGAGTCCAGGCAGGAAATCCAGCCATTCACTTAGCTGTCGACAAGCTTGCTGAACAGCAAAATGCGTCAGGTCGACGATCTGGCCCGTGGATTCGGCGAGAGTAATGAAAACTTCCGGAGATATCGGACCTATTTCGGGTTCGTGCCAGCGCATCAAAGCCTCTGCGCCGATGACTTCGTTTGTCGATACAGCAATCTTTGGCTGATAGTGGAGTTCGAGATCGCCTGCTTCGATAGCGTTGCCGAGACGGGCTTCCAGACCCCAATCCATGAAGAGTTGTTCGGCAGCCTGCGATTCATAAAAACAGATGGAGGCGCTCTTGCGCCGCGCGTCCAGTGATGCGATTTCCGCCAAACGCATGAGCTCGTGCGGGTCATCGCCCTGCGACGGAGATTGCGCGACGCCAATAGTCAGATTCAGACCGGCCCGCCCGACTTGCTCTGATACGGTCTCCGATGCGACACGTTTGATCTTCTGAGCAGCCAGGCTCACGTGACCGCGATTTCGCAGACCGCTCAGTAACACCGCAAATTTGCGTTCGCCGATCCGTTCGATCGCATCATCACCACGCGCTATTGCACACAGCCGGGCATGAAAATCATCAAGTACGTCATTGGTCTGCACATGGCCGATCGACGCGCACAGTCGCTCGATGTCGTTGACATACACAAGCATCACAGCGAGATCCTGCTTCTTGCGCACCGCAACAGCGATGCGGCGGGTTGCCCGCGAGAAGCCATTACCCTGCAGGAACGGTAGCTGAATTGAGGTCGTACTCATCAGCAGCGCTCAGTTGAGGTAGAACTCGGCCGGGTCGATGCCGTGGGACCCAGGCGGCAATCCCTGCTCGATCCAAAGCGAATGATTTCCTTGCAGTGCAACCTTCTCCTCGTTGAGATCAATCACCTGGAATTGATCGAGCAGTTGCATGTCGGCATCCATTACTATCATTACCTCGGGGCGCAGCCGACGAATACGATTCTGTTTTGTCACAATCGCAATCTGGCCCGTATTCAGTTCAACCAGGGTTCCCGTCGGAAATACGCCGATTGCGCGAGTAAACTGTTCGACGATTTCGGCCTGGAACTCGACGTCGGCAAGCACGCGCAATTTGCGCAATGCGTCGTATGACGATAGCGGCTTGGCATAAGGTCGCGTCGTGATCATTGCATCGTAGGCATCGACGATGCCTGCGACACGGCCGAAAACCGGTATGTCATTACCCTTCACTCCACCCGGATAGCCCGTACCGTTATAGCGCTCGTGATGATAGGCAACCATGTCGAGCACGCGAGAGTCGACTTCGCCGGATTTTTGCAAGATGTCCAGCCCGAACTGCACATGTCGCCGCATCAGCTCTTTTTCTTTGTCATCGAGATCCCCGGGTTTGATCAGTATTTCGGCCGGCAGCTGTGTCTTGCCGACGTCGAGCAGCATCGCACCCAACGCCATGACGTCTAGATCTTCGCGACGCAGCCCAATCTGGCGCCCCAGGATTGTTGCCCAGACCGACGACGCGATTGAATGGTGATACAGGTAATTGTCCTTTGCCTGCATTCGCATCAGGCAGGCCAGCGCGGCCGGGTTTCTCAATACGCTGTCGACCATCGGCGTAACCGCAGTTTCGAGACATCCCAGGTCAAGACTGCCAGAATACTTGAGCTCCTCCATCACCTTTTGCACGGCCACAACAGCCTGTTTGTGAGCGCCGGATGCTGTTCGAGTTTCTTCTTTGAGGCTGGTTGTGTTTCTATAGAAAATATTGCTCTGCGAAAAGTCTTCGACGCTGTCCTGTGTCTTCCGGAATTTGAACAGCGAGCGAAGGCTAAAGCGTTTCTTGCCCCGCTCTTTTCCATTAGCCGCTGACGCTGGTTCCGTCGCCCGGCCTCCCGGCACCTGCCGATCCAGGGGAAGAGATTCCTGGCTGACGTAGACATGCTCGCAATGTGCCTTCAGCTCGTCGATTTCATCGTCATCACGAATATAGAAACCCTGGAACATGAACGGCGTGTCGAGCCACGGCCGGTCAAGCTGAGCGACATACATGCCGATCTCGAGTTCTTCAACGGAGAGCATTTGGGTCAATTGCACGCACGGTTTCCTTTGCGGATTCTGCCCGACGATTATTGCGCAGCGAGTCCGCTGATTGAGTGAAACAGCGCACAATTAGACATAAATTCAATGAGATATGATGACAATGCCGAGAGCACGGTTCGACCCAAGAGCCGGGCTCAGGCGCCTGTAACAAGTTGTCACACCTGCGATTAATTGGCCTTTCCCAGCGGTGCTGCGGTGTCTTGCGCCGTATAATGGGGCCATGAACAAGGTCCACGTCATCGCCCTTGCCTGTTCGAGCCTGCTGCTTGCGGCTGCCTGCTCTGAAGCGCCTGAATCGGCGACGCAAGCGCAGTCGCGGCCTGCAAACGAGGTTCGGGTCATTGCCGAAGTGCTGCAGTTCGAGCGCGAGCGCACGCGTGTCGAAGCCGTTGGCACGTCGCGCGCAAGACTTTCGGCCGAACTGTACGCACCCACATCGGGCGAAGTCGTTTCCGTCAACTTCGAGCCAGGCCAGGCCGTCAAAGCCGGAGACGTGCTGGTTGAGCTCGACAGCCGCGAGGAAAAATTGGCGGTTCGCGTCGCCGAACTGCGGCTTGAAGACGCGGCACGACTCTATGATCGATACACGCGGTCGGCGGACAGCGGTGCCGTGCTGCCCACGGCACTGGACGCCGCACGCATAGCGGCGGAAACGGCGCGGGTTGAACTCGATCGTGCCCGAATTGCGCTGGCAGACCGCACCATAGAAGCCGTATTTGACGGCTACGTCGGCAGCACGGACGTAGACCCCGGCGATCGCGTCAACATCGATACGCTCATCACGACACTTGACGACCGCAGTTCGCTGTTCGTCAGTTTCGACATTCCCGAAGCCTTCATCGGCGAGCTGGCCGTCGGCGACGAGGTGCAGCTCGAGACCTGGAGCGGCAAGGTGCCGGTGGTAGCCGGCGAGATCGTCGATATAGGCAGCCGCATTGATCCGGAAAACCGCACATTCGTCGCCCGCGCCCGCGTTAGAAACGACAATGATGCGCTGCGTCCGGGCATGAGCTTTCGCGTCAGGATTGATGTACAGGGGGAACTGTACGGGGTCGTCAGCGAGACCGGCGTGCAGTGGGGCGCAGACGGTGCCTTCGTCTGGTCCGTTGTGAACGGCCAGGCGACCAGGGTCCCCGTGCAAATCGTGCAGCGTCGCGAAGGCCGGGTACTGGTCAATGGCGCCCTCGCCCAGGGCGATATCATCGTCGTCGAAGGCACGCAGCGTATGCGCGACGGCCTTCCCGTCAGTTACGACGTACAGCGCCTCGCGGGCAGCCCCGCTGCCGAGCCTGTATCTGACACGGCCGACGTCGCCACCGACGCACTGGCCGTTCTCGACTGATCCAGAATCCATGAATATCACCGGGCGCAACGATTTGCCGAGCACCAGCGTCCGTCGGCCGGTGCTGGTCCTGGTCGCCAACCTGCTGATAGTGATCGCGGGCATTGCGGCTGTATTGGCCGTCGAAATTCGCGAGCTGCCGGACGTCGATCGACCGGTCGTCACGGTGCGCGCCGTGTTTCCGGGCGCTTCCCCCGAGACCATGGATACCGAAGTCGTCAGCCTGCTCGAAGGTGCAGTCGCACGGGTCTCCGGTATCCAGACTCTTCGCTCGGCCTCGGAGGAGAACAGTGGCCGCATCTATATCGAATTCCGCCCGGGCGTTGACCTCGACACGGCGGCCGCCGATGTGCGAGAAGCCGTAAGCCGGGTGTCGCGACGATTGCCCGAACGCCTGGAACAGGTCATCGTCGTCAAGGCCGACGATGACGCACAGTCCATCGTCAGCCTCGCGATCTCCAGCGACACGCTGCCCATGGAGACGCTGACGCACGTCGTCGAACAAGAACTCGTGCCGATGTTCATCTCCATTGAAGGCGTCGCGGATGTGCAGGTCTCGGGTGCCCGCCAGCGCATGCTGCGCGTCGCCATCGACCCTCTGCGGCTCACGAGTTACGGCCTGTCGATTAATGAGGTTGCCGCGGCGCTTATGCAGGCACCGTTCGATGTGCCCGCGGGAAGCTTTCGATCGCTTGACCAGGAGCTGATTGTTCGCGCCGACGCGACCGTAGTCGATGCCTCCGAAATCGCGGATATCATCATTAGGGGGTCGGTACGCATCAGTGACGTAGCCAACGTTTTCTTCGGCCCGGAAGATACCGAATCGATAACACGCCTTAACGGCCGGCCCGTACTTGGTCTCGGCATCGTTCGCCAGGCGCGCTCGAACACGATAGAAATCTCGAAAGGAGTCAATGCAGCCGTTGAACGCATCAATACCCGGTTCACTGATCTGGAGCTGGTCGTAACCGACGACCAGGCTATTTTCATCAGTAGCGCAGTAACCCAGGTCCTTATTACGCTGGCGCTATCCATCAGCATCGTCATCGCTACAATCTGGCTTTTTATGGGCAGCTTCCGCGCGACGCTCGTTCCCGTGATGGCCATACCGGTTGCGTTGATCGGAACAGTCGCCGCGATCTGGGTGTTGGGGTTTTCGATCAACATACTGACGCTTCTGGCACTGGTACTGGCGACCGGACTCGTAGTCGATGACGCGATCGTCGTGCTCGAGAACATCCAGCGTCAGCGCGCCGAAGGAATGCGTTCGCGAGCCGCGGCCGTCATTGGCACGCGCCAGGTATTTTTTGCGGTCATTGCGACGACCGCGGTTCTGGTTTCCGTATTCGTTCCGATCGCATTCTTGCCGAGTACGGCCGGACGACTGTTCCGAGAGTTCGGCCTGGTGCTTTCGTTCGCCGTAATCATCTCGAGTTTCGTCGCGCTGACGCTCGTGCCCGCCGCCGCCGCGCGGCTCGTCAAGGGTGCGGATGCTGTGCGCGTCGCTCCACTCCTCGCCGGAATGGGCCGAGGATTTGCCCGCACGTACAAGCAGTCGCTCACGTTCCTGCTCGCGCGTCCGTGGATACCGGTGGTCGCTGCGCTCGTATTCGCCGCGGCAGCCGCCTGGGTTTACCAGTCGCTCGATCGCGAGCTGGTTCCACCCGAGGATCGCGGGCTGGTGCGGGTCTTCGCGAGTGGACCTGACGGCGTTGGCATCAACTACATGGACCGCCAGACAGAAAAGATTGAAGCGATCCTGCGACCCTACGTCGACAGCGGAGAGGCGACTTCGATCTACAGCATGATCGGCATGTGGGATCCCAACCGAACGCTAGTCTCCATGCCACTCGTCGACTGGAAGGATCGTGCTCGCAGTCAGCAGGAAATCCTGGACGAACTGCGTGCGCCGCTGGCTGCGATCCCGGGCGTGCGCGCAAACGCGTGGAGCGACAACAGCCTCAACCTGCGCAGCTTCGGCGGTGGCCTCAGCGTCGCGCTGCTCGGTAACAACTACGACGACATTTTCGAGGCGGCCAAGACGTTTACAACGGCGATCGAAGAGCGACTTCCCGACCTGACGCGGCCACGCATCTCGTTCGACCCGACGCAGCCGCAGCTTTCGGTGGAAATCGATCGACGCCGCGCAGCAGACCTCGGTGTAGATCTGCCGTCGCTTGCGGCCACGCTGCGCGCGATGATCGACGGTGACGAACTGATCGATCTCAATATCGATGACGAAGCGGTGCCGATTCTGCTCGAATCAGCCAGTGGCGAGATCAATGATCCCTCTGATCTCGTCAATCTTTACGTCAGCGCCAGTAACGGCAAGCTGATTCCCTTGTCGAGCATCGTCGCACTGAAAGAGGAAGGCGTTGCCACCGAACTCAACCGGCACGCGCAGCGACGTGCCATCGAAGTCAATATCGAGCGCGCGGATTCGTACCCGCTGCAGACTGCCGTTGACGAGGTACGCGCACTGGCGAACGAAGTATTGCCGTCGGATGTGTCGCTCATATTTCGCGGCGAAGCCGCAACGCTCGAGGAAACATCGCGCGAGGTTGCAATCACCTACATCATTGCCGTCGCCGTCATCTTCCTGGTCCTGGCGGCGCAGTTCGAAGGTTTTACGAGCGCACTGGTCGTTACGCTCATCGTGCCGTTCGGCGTTGCCGCCGCAATATTTGCGCTATTGCTCACCGGCACGACGCTCAATATCTACTCGCAAATCGGACTCGTGCTGCTCATCGGGCTCATGGCCAAGAACAGCGTGCTCGTGGTCGAATTTGCAGACCAGCTGCGTGATAAAGGTCTCGACGTACGCGACGCGATTGAACAGGGCGCGGCGCGGCGCCTGCGCCCCGTGATGATGACACTCGTCTCGACCGTGCTTGGCGGACTGCCGCTGATTCTCGGTACCGGCGCTGGCGCCGAAGCGCGCCACGCGATTGGCTGGGTCGTCTTCGGCGGACTGGGCATCTCGGCTGTGTTTACGCTGTACCTGACACCCGCGCTTTATTTACTGATCGCCCGCTCGTCGCAGGCCCGTATCGCCGAAACAGAGCGCCTCGCCGAAGAACTCGAACACGCGGACGCTCACATCAGGGGCTGACGCCGCGAGCCCCAGGTACCGGGCTTGTCCTCGAATACCCCGGCAATCTCGCTGCCACAGTTCTTGCAGCAGCCATGATTATCCAGGTTCCAGGTGGACAGCTCGTACCAATCGCGGCCAATCAGGATCTCGCCGCAGCTGTAGCAGTAGGTGCTGGAACCCTTGAAGTCGTGCACGTTGCCTGTGTACACGTAGCGCAGCCCGGCTTTGAGCGCGATATCACGCGATCGTGTCAGCGTCGCCAGCGGCGTGCTGGGCGTGTCCATCATTTTCCAGTCGGGATGAAACGCGCTGAAGTGCAGGGGTACATCGGGACCAAGATGCTCCATGATCCATTGCGTCATGGCCTCGATCTCGGCTTCGCTGTCGTTCTCTCCCGGTATCAGTAGCGTCGTGAGTTCGAACCAGACCTCGGTTTCGTTTTTCAGGTATCGAAGCGTGTCGAGAACGGGCTCGAGATGTCCGCCACAGATTTTCCAGTAGAACCGATCCGTGAATGCCTTCAGGTCTATATTGGCCGCATCCATGTAGCTGAAGAATTCCTCGCGCGCCTGCTCGGTGATATAGCCCGCGGTAACCGCGACGTTCTTGATGTTGCGCTCGCGACAGGCCTGCGCCGTGTCGACAGCATACTCGAGAAAAATCACGGGATCATTGTAGGTATAGGCCACGCTCCGACTGCCTGACTTCACGGCAGCGTCGGCGATAGACCGTGGCGACGCGCTGGCCTGTAGCCGATCGAACTCACGCGATTTCGAAATATCCCAGTTCTGGCAAAACTTGCAGGCGAGGTTGCAGCCTGCCGTGCCGAACGACAAAACCGGCGTGCCGGGGAGGAAGTGATTGAGCGGCTTTTTCTCGATTGGGTCGACGCAAAGGCCGCTGGAGCGGCCGTAGGTCGTCAGGACAATTTCGTCATTGGCCCGGCCGCGCACGAAACACAGGCCCCGCTGGCCATCACGCAGCTTGCAGAATCTCGGGCACAGGTCGCACTGCAGCCGCCCGTCGCCCAGCGCGTGCCAGTAACGGCCTGGAATACCGGTGATGTCGGTGCTAGTCCTCATGATCCTCAGGCACATTATATGGGGGCGCAAGGCCGCCGTATCAACGCGGCGACCCGTATAGGTACCTATACCCAAAGAGCCCCAGGGGCCTACAATGGGTGCAGGTGGATCAGGAAAACAGCCATGACCTTGATCCGGGAACCCGCCGTCGCCGGCCAGTTCTACCCCGGCAATGCCGAGGAACTGAGTGCGACCGTCGCGACGCTGCTCGAGGAAGCGCAGGAAAAAGACACGCCTGCGCCCAAAGCCCTGATCGTGCCGCACGCCGGCTACATTTATTCCGGCCCGGTCGCTGCCAATGCTTACGCCCGGCTGTGGCCGTATCGCTCGCAGTATCAGCGGGTAATCCTGCTCGGCCCCTGCCACCGCACGCCGGTTCGCGGCCTCGCGCTGAGCAGCGCCGATGCGTATCGCATGCCGACGGGCGACGTGCCGCTCGACAAGGCGGCGATTGCCGACCTCGATATCGCCGGCCTGGAAGTCTTCGATGCGGCGCATCGGGATGAACATAGCCTGGAGGTGCACCTGCCCTTCCTGCAGGCGGTGCTCGGCGATTTTAGCGTCGTTCCGATCGTTGTGGGCGATGCGTCGCCCGGACTCGTTGCGCGGGTGCTCGACGCGCTGTGGGGAGGACCCGAAACGCTTATCGTAATCAGTTCCGACCTGAGCCATTACCTGAAATACGACGAGGCGCGCGCGATCGACGCCGTGACCTGTAGAGCAATCGAGCATTTCGATGCCGGGCAAATCAACCACGACATGGCCTGTGGCGCGACGCCGGTCGCGGGTCTGCTCATCGCCGCGCGACAGCGCGGCATGAAAGTGACGACACTCGATCTCCGAAACTCTGCCGATACCGCCGGCGACGGGATGTTCGTCGTCGGCTATGGCGCCTGGATGTTCGTCTGAATGAGAGTACTGGCCGCTATATTGCTGTTCGTATCGGTGCTCGCTTTGGCCGACGACGGCAACTACACGGCGGCTCGGGCGGCAATGGTCGAAGAGCTGTGGCTATACGCGAAATTCGTGGATGACGCCGACGAAGCCAGAATCAGTAAGGCCGTGATGGCATCGATGAACACCGTGAAACGGCACGAACTCGTGCCGCGATCGGAGCGCCGTTACGCCTATGAGAACCGGCCACTGCCGATCGGCTATGGGCAGACGATCTCGCAGCCCTACATCGTCGCGCTCATGACGCAACTCATCGACGTCGATGCCGATGACGTTGTGCTCGAGGTCGGGACCGGTTCCGGCTACCAGGCGGCGATCCTTGCGGAACTCGTCGGGCATGTCTACAGCATCGAGATCATCCCGGCGCTTGCCATCCGGGCCAAGCAAGATCTCGAGCGCCTGGGCTACAAAAACATCATCACAAAGCTTGGTGACGGCTATTACGGCTGGGAAGAACACGCACCGTTCGACGCCATCATCGTCACGGCCGCCGCAAGCCACGTCCCGCCACCTCTGATCGATCAGCTAAAACCGGGCGGCCGCATGGTCATCCCGGTGGGCGAGCGCTTCATGACGCAGACATTGCTGCTGCTCGAGAAAACCGAAAAGGGCGAAGTCATTTCGCGACAGCATGGCGCTGTCCGCTTCGTGCCGCTCACCGGCGAGCACTAGACGCACCCCGTGCGCCGGCTGTTTCCTGCAACGCTGCTCGTTTCCGCGGGCGCAATCGGCTACGAACTCCTCCTGATGCGCGCGCTGTCCATCGTGCAGTGGCATCACTTCGCGTACATGATCATCAGCCTCGCGTTGCTTGGCTACGGCGCAAGCGGCACGTTCATCGCGTTGTTCAAGCCGCAGTTGGAGGCCCGCTTCGAAGCGGCGTTTTCTACAGGCGCCCTGCTGTTCAGCATCACAATGGTGCTGTGCTTTGCGCTCGGCCAGCGCGTGCCTTTCAATGCACTGGAGATGGTCTGGAATTCGCGGCAGTTCGCCTATTTGAGCCTCCTGTACCTGCTTTACTTCGTGCCGTTCTTTTTCGCCGCCTGCTGCATCGGCCTCGCGTTTACGTGCAGGCGCAGGGACATCAGCCGCATCTATTTTTTCGATCTCCTGGGTGCCGGCCTCGGCGCCGTGCTGGTGATCGGCTTGCTGTTTGTATTGATCCCGCAGAACGCGCTACTGATGCTCATGACACTGCCGTTAATCGCTTCGCTGCTTATGGGCATTCCGTCCACGGCACGAAATCCGCTGATGTTGGCGCAGGTCGTGTGGCTGGCACTGCTGATCGGTGGAATCCCGCAGAATCAGCTTGGGTTGCGTGTTTCGGAGTACAAGGGCCTGAGCCAGGCGCTGCAGGTCGTTGACAGCCGCGTGCTGAGCGTCGCGTCCAGTCCACTCGGATTGATCACGGTCGTCGAGAGCCCGACGGTGCCTGTGCGCTATGCGCCGGGCTTGAGTTTTGCCACGCGCCACATTCCACCACAGCAGCTCGCGGTGTTCACTGACGCCGACAGCATCAGCGCGATCACCCGTTTCCACGGCGATTTCGAGTCGCTCGCTTACCTCGGCGACATAAGCGCCGCGTTGCCATATACGCTCCTCGACGGACCTGATGTCCTCGTGCTGGGTGCCGGCGGTGGCGCCGACGTGCTGCTCGCGCTGTACCACGGCGCGAATAGCGTCGACGCGGTGGAGCTCAATCCTCAGATGACCGAGCTTGTCCGAGACACGTACGCTGCATTTGCCGGATATGTTTACGATGATCCTCGCGTTCGCGTGCATACGAGGGAGGCTCGCGGTTTCGTTGCACAAAGTAATGCGACATACGACCTTATCCATATTGGTCTTCTTGACTCTTTCGGCGCGTCCGGCGCCGGAGTGCAGTCGCTCAACGAAAGCTATATCTATACCGTGGAGGCCATCAGGAACTATCTCGGGAATACGGCGCCCGGTGGCCTGCTCGCAATCACGCGCTGGCTGAAACTGCCGCCACGCGACAGCCTGAAACTCGTTGCCACCACTGTCGATGCGCTGGAGCTGATGGGCGTGAGCGATCCCGGGAAACAGCTCGCCCTGATTCGCAGCTGGAACACGAGCACCTTGCTCGTCAAGAATGGCGCGTTTACGGCAGAAGACATCAGCTCCATACGGGAATTTGCGCGCGCACGTTCATTCGATACGGCCTGGTTCCCCGGGATCCAGGCAGTCGATACGAACCGCTTCAATCGGCTCGATATGCCGTATCTCTATGAAGGCACGACGGCGTTGCTCGGCGAGCGTGCCGCTGACTACATCGAGCGCTACAAATTCTATATTGCGCCTGCAACCGACGACCGGCCGTATTATTTCCACTTTTTCAAATGGGCAACGCTGCCCGAAGTCATTGCGTTGCGCAAACAGGGCGGCGCCGGGCTGATCGAGTGGGGTTACCTGGTGCTGATCGCGACGTTGTTGCAGGCAATCATTGCCGGCCTCGTGTTGATCCTGGTGCCGCTTGCCCGTATTTCTCGAAACTGGCCGGCCCGGACGGGCTTGCATATGGGCGCCTACTTCCTGCTGCTCGGCTTCGCATTCCTGTTCATAGAAATGGCTTTTATCCAGAAATTCATCCTGTTCCTGAGCCACCCTCTTTATTCGGTGGCGGTTGTTCTCAGTGGATTCCTCATATTTGCGGGGCTGGGCAGTGCGTGGTCGGAGCACCTCGCCCGCAAATGCGAGGCCCGAAAACTTTCGCCCGTCGTTATCGCCGCCGGCGGCATTGCGCTGCTGGCGCTGCTTTACCTGTTTCTGCTGCCGTTCATATTTCAGCGCTTCATCGGCAACTCCGATCCGGTCAGAATCATCATGTCAATGGCGCTGATTGCGCCGCTTGCATTCGCCATGGGTTTGCCGTTTCCACTGGGGCTCAAGCACGCCGCGGAGACTGCACCGGATTTCATTCCCTGGGCCTGGGGCATCAACGGTTATGCTTCGGTCATGAGCGCGGTCCTGGCCACACTGCTCGCGATCGAGTTCGGCTTTACCTTCGTGATCCTGCTCGCGCTGCTCGTCTACGCGATCGCGGCAGCCCTGTTTACGATGCTGCCTGCGCGACGGGAATCGACAGCGGCAGTCTGATACTCAGTTCGCGCCCGCGAATTTTCGTTCGAGCAGCCTGCTGGCGATGCCGCCACCGCTGAACTTGTCGATCCCGGCGACCGAGTACTCTTCCCCCGATGCGATGGCGCGCGCTGCAAGTAGCCCACTCTTGATCGCCGGGCCGATCCCCTCGCACATATCGCGGGTCGCGAGACCAACGGAATCGCCGACGATGAATGCGTTGCGGTCACTCACGACGTCGACGTCGCCTCGCAGAAAATAGCTGTAGCCCGTGGGACGATAATCATCGGAATGGACGAGGCCGCTTTTCCTCAGCTTGTCGACGAACTTGCCCCAGTAATCCCGAATGTTGCCGCCCTGCTGCTTTAGTTGATCGGCCATGCCGCCCAGGCCGACGTTGATAAAACCATTTGCCTTCGGTACATACCACGCATACCCCGGCAAACCATCATCGAAAAACCAGAGGTGACAGCCGGGGTCCTGCCAGTCGTAGGCGAACTCCTGCTCGAAAGTCGCAGTCTGCAGGGCACTGTTGCGCGGATTGCGGTCGTGGAAGAGTGCGCGGTAGACCGGACACGCGGTACCGCCGGCGCCGACCAGGTACCTGCAGCGGAAGGCATCGTCGACGACGAAGTCACCGCTGTCCCGGCGAATCTCACGAACCTTGTGTTGCAGCACCGTGGCGCCGGACCGCTGCAGCAGGAAGTCGTCGAATTCGAAACGGCGAATGGAATGCTGACGGGATTTCGGTCTTGCCGAGAGCATCTTCCAGTGCAGGTGAAGTTCCTCGAAGGTCACGAGGCTTCGCGGATAGTCGTTCGGATCGAGCTCCAGATCCGCCATCGCCTCTGGGGTAACCCAACCCGCACACAGCTTGTGCCGTGGAAACGTCGCCCGATCCAGAACAAGGACGTCGAGCCCTGCCTCGCGGAGTTTCCAGGCACAGCTCGAGCCCGCGGGGCCGCCGCCTACGACAATGGCATCGGCCACCTGCACGCTAGTGTTTCCCCGAGGTCTCCGGATACTGGTACTCGCGCGTCCACGGCACCTTTTTGTTGCCCCGCGGCGCGAATAGAACCTGGTAGAGCTGCAGCGTACCGGACTGGAATCCCGCCGACGAGCCGGCAAGGTACAGGCGCCACATACGGACGAATTCCTCGTCATACATATCGGCAACTTTATCAGCGACCGCTTCGAAGTTCTGCAACCAGCTTGCACAGGTACGCGCATAGTGCGGGCGCAGGTTTTCGACGTCCAGTATGGAGAACTTGTTCGGTTCGAATAGCCGCATCATTTCGCTCAGGCTCGGAATGTGACCGCCCGGGAATATGTGCTTGATGATCCATGGATCGGTTTTGTCGGGAAAGCTGCGCCCGATCGAGTGGATCAGCCCGAATCCGTCGGGTTTCAGACAGCGTTTGATCAGTGAACCCAGGGTCCGGAAGTTAGCCAGGCCGACATGCTCCAGCATACCGACCGACACGAACGCATCGCAGCGCTGGTCGAGTTTGCGGTAGTCGTTCTCGACAAACGTCACGCGGCCGTTGAGATTCTTGGCCGCCGCCCTCGCCCTCGCGAACGCGACCTGTTCACTCGAATTGTTATACGCGACGACGTCAACGCCGTAGTGCTCAGCCATATGTATTGCCAGCGCACCCCAGCCGCAGCCGGCCTCGATGACCTTTTGCCCGGGCTGCAGATTCAGTTTGCGGCACACGTGGTCGAGTTTCGCGACCTGCGCCTCGGCCAGCGTGGCGGCCGGGGTGTGGTAGTAAGCGCAGGTGTAGACCATGCGTTCATCCAGCCACAGCTTGTAAAATTCGTTGCCGAGATCGTAGTGGTGCCGCACGTTGTACCGGGAGCGGTCGAGCGAATTCACCCGCAGCGCGTACAGCAACGATCGAATCTTGGGGCCGTAGTAGCCGCTGTCTTTCTTGTTCGTGATAGCCGCCGTGACCTCGTTGGCGAACGCCAGCATGTCGCCGTGGATCTCGATCAGCCCCTCGGTGTAGCACTCGCCAAAGCCGACGGACGGAGAGCGCAGGAGTTCAAGGACGGCCCGCCGCTCGCGGAATTCCATGCACGCGACCGGGCGCTCGTCCGTGACCGGGAACTCATCGCCGTTCCACAGGCGGATCGAGATGCGGGGGTTGCCAATACGATTCATGATCCAGAGGATCAGGGACCGATCGAAACTGGACTCGGAAAATGTCCGGCTGCTCTCAATAGCCATGTAATGCACCTCTTTCTGGACGCTTGCGCGTCATTCTGCCATTTATGCGCGTTTACGACCATTCCAGCTGGCCGCAAGCGGCCCTGCCGTTCAACTGCGGGCGCCTCTAGAACTCCTGTGCCCAGCCTTCCTCGCCCACGAGCGGAACAAAGCGCACCGGCACCAGGTCTTCTGTCCGGAACTCATCTTCGGCGACCCGCGTTACCCGAACGAGCTCCTGGTAGGCTTTGCTCCGGCCGATTGGAATGACCAGGTGCCCGCCTATCTTGAGCTGCTGTTGCAGAGTGTCAGGCACATCGGGGCCGCCGGCCGCAACGACGATACCGTCGAACGGCGCCTCTTCAGGCCAGCCGAGCGTTCCGTCGCCACACCGCACGTGTACGTTTTCATAGCCGAGCGCATCGAGATTGGATCGCGCCATTGACGCGAGACCCTCGATGCGTTCGATCGTGTAGACCTCGGCGGCAATTTCGGCGAGCACGGCGGCCGCATAGCCGGACCCGGTTCCGATCTCGAGCACTTTCTCGCCGCCTTCGAGGGCCAGGCTTTCCGCCATGTACGCCACGATATAGGGCTGCGAAATTGTCTGCCCCTCGCCGATCGGCAGCGGCGAGTCGTCGTAGGCGAATATCCCCTGCCCCTGCGGCAGGAATCGCTCGCGAGGCACCTTGCGCATGGCGTCGAGAACCAGCTTCGACCCGACACCGCGCGAGGCTATCTGGCGCTTTACCATGCGCTCCCGCAATTTCGAGTAGTCGCTCATCATCCGGCTCCGCCGACGGCTCTTTACCGCCCCGCAGCCCATTGTGGGACCCCATAGCCCGTTTGGGTATCAGGACATAACGCAGAAAATACCCAAAAAACCGGGGTCGAACCGAAGGATTTTTTGCTAGGATGCGCCTGTCTTGGGCAAAGATAAGGAGAGCGCAATGCTGCGTTCGTCATTAGTTCTGCTGCTCCTCGCGTATGCGGCCTCGGCCAGCGCAAAGGAGTTTGATTACAACTATTTCTCACTGAGCTACGGCAACATCGAATTTGACGATATCAACGTCGACGGTGACGGCTTCGGCCTGGCGGGTTCGTATGCCATCAATGAGGACTTTCACGTTTTCGCCGGCTACGAAGCGGCCGGCCTGGACTTCGGTATCGATGCGTCGACGCTTGGCATCGGCATCGGCTATCACACGAGTCTGACACCGGTCGTCGATCTGGTCGCCAGCGTGTCGTACCAGTACATCGATTTCGACGCACCGGGGCTCGGCGACGCCGATGACAATGGCATCGGTCTCGGCGTGGGCCTGCGGTTCGCGGCAAGTGAAGAGATCGAGTTGAACGCCGGCATCAGTTACGTCGATTTCAGCGACAGCGGCGACGATACGGGATTCGGTGTGGGTGGACTTTACAGCTTTAACGAGGCTTTCGCGCTGGGTCTGAGCGCCGACTGGAGCGACGACGCAACCTCGTATGCGATTGAAGGCCGATTCTACTTCGGCCGATAAGAAAAGCCACATGCTTTTGAAACCCCGCGCAACGCGGGGTTTTTTTTGGCGCCGCCTCATTGCCTATTGCCGCCCCAAACGTATTCCCGAATCAACTACGGGAAGCCAACTTATGTTAAGTTCGAGCGCTCTCTTTCGATGGCCGGACCCGCTTTGTTCTATACTGGTTACGAAACGACCCGATCGAACAATAATTAGCGATTTTCAGGGGGCGGAAAATGAAAAGAATAACCTTCTTACTAACAGTAGTTTGCTTGTCGCTTGCGTCGGGCGCCGTGGTCGCCGAGAAAGCAGCAGAATGGCCTAACTCGCCAAAAGGCCTCAACCCCGACGCCATGCAGGAACTTCGCGACGCCGGTGTCGACAAGTACCTGGGTCAATTCACACCTAATCCACCTGTAGACGTTGGTGATGGCTGGACCAAACATACTTTTGATTCAATGTTTGGTGCGGGCCCCATTTGCATCGCAGGAACTGACTACTCCGTGTTTTCGCGCGCGGGTAACCCATCGCGGCTACTGATTTTTGAACAGGGCGGCGGCGCCTGCTGGGAAAACTTCTACAATTGCACACCCGTGGTTGAAGACGGACGACAAGAGCCGCCCACGGCTCGCGTTGGTATCTGGGATTTCGACTTCAAGGACAATCCGTTTGCCGATTATTCGATTCTCTATATGCCATACTGCGACGGCTCAGTCTTTACTGGCGACAACGATGTCTTCGATCCGGACTGGCAAGCGTTCATCGAAGGTGCGTTCGGCTTGCCGCCCGGTGCAGGACCACCATTCCGCTTTCATCGCGGTTTGCGCAATCAATCGGCTGGGATGGACCTCGCAAAGGCGATGTTCCCACATGCCAGCCGGATTACAGTCGCGGGTTCTAGCGCTGGTGGTGTCGGTGTCGCTGGTTTCGCGCCGTTCCTGGTCCGAATGCTGTACGGCAACCAGGTCAAGCTGACTGTCTTTAACGACGCCGGACCGGTGACGAGTAACCTGGACGCTGTCGACGAAGTCGCTGCGCGCGCGGCTGACTGGCAGTTTGGCCAATTCTTTCCGAATAGCTGCACAGACTGCGACGATATGGGACAAAGCACTGCGATCATCAAATGGCGGCTCGACAACGATTCCACGGTTCGTGAAGCGTTTTACGAAACCGACGGTGATTTGACCAACCGTTTCTTCCTGAATCTGTTGGGCGATCCGACCGCGTTCCGTAACCTCGTTGTTACCGAGCACGGACTGCTCAACGCTGCACACCCTGAGCGCTACAAACGATTTATTGTTGCTGGCGACACCTCGCACACGGCGCTGCAGACGCCGCTGTTCTACACCCAGCACGCAAATGGCGTTTTACTGAACGAATGGGTCGAGGATTTCCTCGTGCCGCGGCCGTTCTGGGAGGATATTGTCGAGGACCCGATTCCGTAGGGCCCTTTCTGAAAACGATTTCACCGCACCAGCCAAAAAAGAACCCCGCCGCGTGCGGGGTTTTTTTGGCTCCCGCTATCGGCCAGCCCGAAACGGGGACATTCTTGATTTAACGTACTAGTACGTTAAATCAAGAATGTCCGCAACCAGCAAATCTAGTATTCCTCTGCTAGGCTTAAGAGTATCCAGCTCACAGAGGAATCCGATATGAAACAGCTTCTCATCCTACTTGCACTGTCCTTTGCGGTCGCGTCTTGCAGCCAGGCCCCGCAGTCCACCGACCCGTCGCTTATCACTGCGCGCTCGGAAGCCTGGGAAGCTGCACTGAACGCCGGGGACATCGATGCGCTGGTTGAACTATATACGAGTGACGCACGCGTCCTGCCGCCGAACGAGAAGATGCGAAGCGGCAGCGATGCCGTCCGCGCTGAATTCGGCGCCATGATCGAAGCCGGGCTCGGCGGTACAACGACCATCCTCGATGCGCGGGTTTCCGGCGATATGGGCTACATCGTCGGCACCTTCGTCATCAAGGCCGGTGACGAGGTTGTTGACAGCGGCAAGTATATCGAGACCTGGCGTCGCGACACCGACGGCAAATGGCGCATCTCGAACGACATCTTCAACAGCGACGGCAAAATGCAGGCAGAGAAGATGCCGATGACGCACCTCATGATCACGCACGAAGTCGACGACGCCGAAAAATGGTTGGCGGCCTGGCGTGGCGAAGATAGTCGCCACAAGCTGTTCGCGGAAAATGGCGCTGCGCATGTGCATACCTTCCGCAGTGCAGATAATCCAAACCTGACCGGATTGGTGGTCGCCGTCAACGACCTGGATGCATTGAACGCAATGCTGGCCTCCGAGGAAGGCATGGCGGCAGCCGCGGAAGACGGCGTCAGAAGGGACACGATCACGGTGCTGGGCGAGGCAAAATAGCGTCGCGAACCAGCACATCTTTAGATTCTAACGCGCCGGCAGTGCATCCGTTTACTGCATATAACCCTTATGCCAACGCCAGGGGACTCGTGCTAGCGTAAAATCGTGTGGTGAAATCGGAGGAGCCGATCATGCGCCCAATTACCCGATCGCTGTACCTGGCATCGGCCGCCGCTCTGTTGTGTGCGGGCTGTGCCACGTCGCCTGAGGCGGAGAGCCGGCGGCAGGCCAAAGAAGCGGACATTGCCGAAATACTGAGTGCTCCCCTCGATCCGGCCGAATTCGGCGAGACCAAGCGCTGCTTGTCAGAAAGCGAGTATCGAAATTTCCGGGCGCTTGACGATCGGCGGATTCTCTTCGAGGGTCGCCGCGGCAAGCAGTGGATCAACACGCTGCGGACGCGCTGTCCGGATCTGCGGTACGGACATGTGCTCGTCGTCAGGTCGTTCAGCGCCAGGCGCATGTGCGATGCGGACAGGTTCGAGGTCGCGGACTGGTTCGACTGGCCCTGGTACCGGCGTTGGCCCTGGCAGTGGGGCGGCAGCTGGACGACGGGCATGACCTGCTCGCTCGGCCGGTTTCAGCCGGTTACAGAGGCCCAGGTCGCCGAAATCGAGGCCGTCATTAAGTCCCGATAAGGATTCGGCTGGCTTTTTCTAAAGCTCGATGATCAGGCCCTGGTCCGGTGCCATGCACCCGGCACAAACGTCGTCGTAGACATCGGCCAGGCCCTCGAGTCCCTCGATCGAGCGAAGCTTCAGCCAGCGCTGGCTCTTTGCTGCCGTCTGTAGCATGAAGCTCGAGGTTTTCCTGGCGAACCCGTCAGGACCCCAGTCTTTCAGCCGTTGCTGGATATGTGACGGTGCAAAAAAAATCTCGCTGCGCTCTGCGATCAAACCGTTGCCGGCGTTCACGTCGTCCCAGTGGGTCAGCCCGACATTGAGGCAGCGCTTCATATTGTCGCCCAGGTGCGCATGCAGGCGCCCCAGCACTTCACGGTTGCCAGACATGTCCACGATAACGGTGGGAATCGTTGCGTCGATGTCGCTCAGTGCTTCATAAGTAACGCTTCGCTGGTACAGCCCTAGCTTCTCCACAAAATCGAGATTGCGCCGGGACGTAATCGCAATCGCAGGTGGCGCCTTGGGGTCGTCGTCGAGCGCGTAAGCCAGGCCGATACCGGTCTTGCTCGAGGCGCTCACGACGACGACCTGCCGTGCCCCGTGCCAATGATTCTCCTGCAGCGCGTCCCAAAGGCAAAACGAGGTAATGTGCAATGGCCAAAGCAGCATGCGCAGGTTATCCATCGCGCGATCGTAGCCCGGTTCGGCGTTGACTCGACTGTAGCTGTTGTACGCGGGAGGTAGCTTCGCACGATGCGCGGCGCCGTCAATGATGCGTTGGTCTGTAACGCGTGTCGGCGTCATGTCAAGATCGTCAGAGGGCGGAAAATAACCGAACAGGCGATCCCCGACCGGCACTTCATCGGATTTTGATTCAACCACCTCGGCAAAACCCCAGACCGGCACCATGCCCCAGCCGTCCGGATCCTCTCCGCCGGGCGGAAAAAACTGCCAGTAGCCAAGCCGGTCGCCTGTCACGGCATAAGTAATATTATTCGCTGTGAAGGCGAAACGCTCGATCTTGACGCGAATCGCCCCGTCAGTGAGTTCAGGAGCTGACGCCACCTCGACTATGCGGTATTTCGTGAAGTCATCTTTTCGAACTTGAAATTCGGCCATGTTATCCAGACTGCTCAGTGCGTATAGGAAAGGGTGTTGTTTCTGCGCCGGTATACAGCGTGCGGTGCGGGAACGGTATTTCGATGCCGGCATCGTCAAACGCCTCTTTTACTCGTGCCGGCATTTCATTGCGGACCTTCAAATAGTTATCTGTGGTCGTCCAGATACAAAACTGCAGATCCATCGACGATTCCCCGAAGCCCTGAAAAATAATCAGCGGTCGCGGTTGATCAAGAGAATGTTCGTAGGCATCCGCCACTTCGATCAGCAGATCACTGACTCGCTTAAGATCTTCTTTATATGCGACGCCGACCTGCATATCGTAGCGCCGGATCGGGAAGCGGCTCAGGTTCTTGATTTCCGTCTTGATTAACGACTCATTCGGTATGCGAACAAACAGGTTATCAAAGGTCCTGACCTTGACGGAAAGAAGGTCGATCGACAGTACTTCACCCATAGTGCCACCGACCTGGATGATGTCGCCAATCGCAAAGGATTTTTCGAGCACCATGAACAGACCGCTGACCAGATTGGACGCCGACGTCTGCGAAGCAAAACCCAGCGCCACTGACAGGATTCCGGCAGCGCCCAGGAGGACACCAAGATCGAATCCGAGCTGGTAGAGCGTCGACAGTACTACCACAGCCGACAGCAGATAAATGACAATGCGCTTCAGGGTCAGTGCGGCGGCGACTTCCATGAATCCGTCCACGGCGCGATACAGGGCATTGGCGAGCAATCGTACCAACAGCAGGCCGACGACGAGGATCAACATCGCTTTGGTCCAAAGCCACACCTGCTGATTCAGGGAAAGTTCGGTTAAAGCGTCCATGGCATCGTTAACTAAGTAATTTGCTAAAGGCCTTAACGATCGTACCGGTCTCAATCGGCACGCGAGGCTCCGCGATAAGCGTGCGCTTACCCGGGAGATGTGCGCTGGGCTCCGGTGTCGTCATCGCAGCACCGTCGTGCCCTTCCTGACGGACAAAACAAACGGCATCGGTCCACAGCTGATCGCCGTCATCGGAGTACAACGACAGCGCCGGTACCGGCACGCGTAGCTGCTCGATAGGCAGCACTCCAGCACCTTCGTTGCGGATCTCGACAGGCGTCACCGCTCGATGCGGCCGCGGTTGAATGTTGGTCAGATCGGTTCTCGCGCTCGTCTTTGTCGAGTAACACAGCTCACCCTCTCGCGTATTGTCGCCAAACCAGGTGTCCGAGCGGCGGATCGTCGGCACATCCAGCAGCACGTTGCCATCACCGTCGGCAACGCTGGCCTGGATCCAGACGATCGTGCTGACGTACAAAACTGCTTCCTGGCCGGCGAGCAAGAACAGCGGCTCCTCCGGCGACACGATAAACGGCCGATCGCCCAGCCGCGGCTTCAGCTCCAGTTCCGTCTCGGCACTGCCAATCGCGTAGCGAAAAAAAGTGTAGGTAGCTACATCCGGCTCCGAATCGGTCCCCGTATCCATCAGCAGGCTCGAATCCTGCGGATCCGTACTCTGCCAAATGGCGACGTGCCACTCACGCTCCCCGGGTTTTGCAAAAAGACCGAACGGGCCGACGCGCCAATGCGCCCAGCGGTTATTCGTCAGCGTGTACTTACCCCACCATTTCATGCGTCGTCGATCCAGTCCGTTGTTTTGATTCGTCGTTAGCTGGCGGGACCCGGATTCTACTGCAAATCGATGATTATTTTTCCACGAGCGCGTCCCTCTTCCGAGTACCGCATCGCGGCCGCAACCTCATTCAACGAGAAATGCCTGTCGATGACAGGCGTCAGTTTGCCCGACTGCATCAAGTCGGCCAGAGCGGCCAGGTCTTCCTCGCTGAATTTGGCCAGCATCATGCCGAAGTCCTGGCTCACGAACGGCGACAATACCAGCGCTTTGATCGGCCCCATCAAAGGCTTGAGCCAGTTGCCTTTGGGTCCTCCGACCATGACATAAATACTGTCGGGACCAAGGACTTTACGGTTTGCCAGCAGCGAGTGATTGCCAACCATGTCGACGATCACATCGTATTGCTGCCCGCTCTCGGTGTAGTCCTCTTTTTTGTAGTCAAAAACGTGGTCGGCGCCGATGGCGCGAACCATGTCCACGTTGCGGGTGCTGCACACGCCGGTCACCTCTGCCCCGAGCGCCTTGGCAATCTGCACGGCGAAGGTACCGACACCACCTGATGCGCCGTTGATCAGGACTTTCTGTCCCGGTTCGACTTTTCCATGGTCACGCAGCGCCTGGAGGGCCGTGATTCCCGCGATGCCGACCCCAGCCGCCTGCTCGAAAGTTACGTTGGGCGGTTTCATCGCCAGCGCCCGGCCCTCACGGGCAACTATGTACTCGGCGAAAGCCCCGGTCCTGCCGCCAAAAACTTCGTCGCCTGGTTCAAAGCGCTTGACGGCGCTGCCAACCGCCTCGATAGTCCCGGCAAAGTCGACGCCCAGGCGCATCTCCTTGGGTGCGCCGACACCGGTCCCGAGACGCATGATGTAGGGCGACCCTCGCATGTAGTGCCAGTCAAGTGGATTAACCGACGCGGCGTGAACCTTGATCAGGACCTCGTCATCCGCAGGTGTCGGTTTTTCGATGTCTTCGATCCTGAGAACGTCAGGCGAACCATAGCAACGGTACACGACGGCTTTCATGGTTTCGGCGTCACCGGATAGTGCCGGGGCCGGTTCGCAGGCCGAATTGTGGCTTAAGACGAGGGCCAGCGACGCCACCCCTATGCCCAGGACGAGCAGGATGCCGCTCGCAATCTTATAACGTAGCTTCATCGACCCAACCCCACGGTTTACCCGGCTGCAAGAAACGATGCCCCGGTGGTATTTCCGCCGGGGCATCGTTTCTTACAGCGTTCGGCGCATGTCAGAAACGGAAAATCGCGTTCACGCCGGCCATGCGCGGGTCCTCGATAAACGCATGAAACGACCCAGCCTGGAACGGCGAATCGAAGACGATGTTGTATACCTCCTCGTCTGTGGCATTTTTGACCCAGGCCTGCACGGCCCAGTTGCCGTCGGCCTGCTCGATGCCTATGGCGGCGTTGACCCAGAACAGGTCGCTTTGCAATGTCTGCGGATCCAGGTCCTGGCCAGTGAAGTACTCGGAGCGATAACGGTAGTCCGTACTCGCAACGAAGTTTATGTTGCCGGTTATCGGCTGTGTCCAAGTGATTGTTCCGGTCGCGAGGAAGTCCGATACGAAATTGGGGGTCTTGCCGCTAAGATCCTGAACGTTCGACCCGGCATCAGACTGAGCCTGAGTGGCCGAAGCACCCGGGAAACTCGCGTATTCGATGTCTTGCCAAACCAGTCCGCCGGAGAACTGCAGGTTATCCGTCGCGCTCCAAACGTAATCTATCTCAATTCCCTGGCCGTCGACCTCGGCAGCGTTACGAACAGTGAATGCCAGGCCGTCGAACGAGTTGGCCTGGAAGTCCTCCAGGGTTTGCGAAAAAATCGCTACGTTCAAGATGCCGCGACCATCGGCAAGACTCGTCTTGACACCCAATTCCAGGGAATCAACGGTTTCGGACTGGAAAATACCGTTGGCTGGATTTGGCGTCGGGTCACCAGGAACACTGGCGCCAGCATTACGGCTGAGGTTTATGCCGCCGGACTTGAAACCCGTCGCATAGCGCAGGTAGCCGGACGTGTCGTCATTGAACGCGTAGGAAACATTGAACGTACCCGACACATTATCATCGGAAAATGAATTCGAGTATGGGTCCGTCGCCGGGAAAACCTGGAAAGCCGCTAAACCAGCAAACGGTGCTGGCAACGGTATTTGTGAAAAGGGTTCGGTCGCCAGCGTGTTGACCGACGTGTCATCTTTTTCTTCATCGGAATAACGTAGGCCGCCCGTGATCGACCACTGATCGTCGATGTGCCAGGTTCCCTGGGTAAATACGGCAAAACCGCTGGCACTGTAGTCAAACGTGTTTCGAGTGCCGGTTCCGTCTGCAAAAATTGACCCCGGCGGCAGCATGAATATCGCCTCCAGCACCGGGAAACTGAGAGCACCGCCGGTCGCCGCCTGGGTGAGAGCGTTACCGTAAGCGCGGCCTTGAGCGCCGAGGATCAGGTCGTCGGTCGCATCGATATCCTGGTCAAACACGTAAGCGCCAACAATCCAGTCAAACGCCTCTCCGCCGGCGGATGCCAGTCTGATTTCGAAACTCGATTCTTCAAGGTCCTGGGCCTGTACCCGGTCACTCAACAGGTCCATACGCTGGAAGTCCGAATCGATACGCGGCCAGGTCTCGAAAAAGCGTGACGCCGCAATAACCGTCAGGTCGGTCGCACCGAAACTATGATCGAGCTCTGCCGAGATGCCGCCGTCGATAAAACCATTGTCGAAGGCAAGCCCGGGCGTCGAGGCACCGATGCGATCAAACGCGTCAAGCTGACCGGACGACCCACCCGGCAGTGACCCAGGCCCACCCAGTGCCCCGGTAATCGCTGCCGTTGGCCCGGCAAAAACCGGGGTTGCGATACAGCAGGAATCATCGACATCCGAGTAGTCACCAATGAACCGTATCGACGTGCTGTCGCCGACGTCCCAAAGCAGCTGCAGCCTTCCTGTCAGGCGATCGCGATCGTTAACATCGAGACCGCTCTGCAAGATATCGTCAATAACGCCGTCACGTTGGAATGCGGAGCCGGACAATCGAAAAGCCAGTTTATCGGCGATCAGGGGACCTGTTACGGAACCCTTGAATTGCGTCATGCCGAAATCGCCAACCGAAACATCAACTACCCCGCTCATTTCATACTCGGGTTTTCGCGTTGTGACACTGATAACGCCCGCCGACGTATTCTTGCCAAACAGCGTACTCTGCGGGCCGCGCAGGATTTCAACCTGCTGGATATCAACGTAATCGCTCATCGCGGAACCAACGCGGCCACGATAAACGCCGTCGATAAAGACGCCGACCGACTGTTCCAGCCCCGTATTATTGCCGGCGGTTCCAATTCCCCGAATCGAGAATATGGCGTTTGTTGATCCTGTCGAAGAATTCACGACCAGCGACGGCGCCATCTGCTGCAAATCGATGACATCTCGAATCTGGGCTCGCTCCAGATCATCACCCGACACCACAGACACGGCTACCGGAACCTCAAGCAGCGATTCAGTGCGCTTTTGCGCCGTGACGGTGATTTCTTCCAATGCGGTCTGAGCAAATGCAGTGCCTGAAAGAACAGCAGCCGGCACAATACACAGTATGCGACCCGCGATATGATTAGATCTAGAGCGCATAATTTTCCCCTCCGCGCGGCGTTTATTATTGGGCAGCCCAAACGTCTTGTGCGTTACTGGGTGCGCGCCATCATCGATTTTTCCTCTGACAATGTACCCGATTCCCTTAGATGCTGTCTATCGACTTCGTGCTTAGGTAGCGTCACGTATAGGCTTGGCGCTGCATATTTGCTAGCGTCAGATCAACAATTTCGGTTCACAACACGACCCGATAAAGGTGAGTGATCGCTTGCGTTTGAAATCTGGTGATGCGCTGATCGTGGTCGACGTTCAGCGAGACTTCCTGCCGGACGGCGGTCTTGCCGTACCCGACGGTGACGCCGTTGTGCCCGTACTGAATGAATACCTGCGCCGATTTCACTCGGCCGGATTGCCGACAATCGCGACCCGCGACTGGCATCCTGCCGATCATTGCTCGTTCGTCGCCCAAGGCGGAACCTGGCCGGCCCACTGTGTCCAGGATAGCCCCGGCGCTCAATTCGCCGAGGCGCTGCGGCTTCCCGACGATGCGCTGCTGGTTTCGAAGGCCACGACCAGCGATGCGGATGCCTATTCGGGCTTCGACGGCACCGACCTGGCAAGCCGCCTGCGCAACGCAAAGGTCAAGCGGGTGTTTATCGGCGGACTGGCTACCGACTACTGCGTACTAGCCACCGTCAGGGATGCGATCCTGGCCGATTTTGAAGTCTTCGTACTTCGCGATGCGGTTCGCGCCGTCAACGTTGAACGCGGAGACGGCGACAAAGCGCTCGAGAAGATGCGTGCGCTCGGGGCATCGCTGATCGAGCTGCACGCGCTCGACGCCGCGGCGTGACGGCATGGAAATCGGAGCACGACTTCCCTGGGTTGACGAACTGCAAAGCCCGCTGTTGACCGACCTGTACCAGCTGACCATGCTACGGGCCTACGTCGCAAACGACATGCACGGCGAGGCCGTTTTCGAGTTCTTTGCACGTCGGCTGCCCGGGCGACGGAATTTCCTGATGGCCGCAGGTCTGGAGCAGTTGCTGGACGTCCTGGAAACTCTGCGATTCTCGGAAAGCGAATTGCGCTGGCTGCAGGAGCAACGGCACGCGGACAAAGAGCTGCTGGCGTACCTGAGCGATTTCCATTTCAGCGGTGATGTGTACGCCGTGCCCGAAGGTACGATCGTATTTGCGGACGAGCCGCTGGTGCGCGTCGTGGCGCCGCTGCCGCAGGCTCAGCTTGTCGAGAGCCGACTCGTCAACCTGATCAACTTCCAGACCGTCATCGCGAGCAAGGCGGCCCGCTCGGTGCTGGCCGCACCGGAGCGGCTGCTCGTGGATTTCGGTATGCGGCGCGCGCATGGTGGCGAAGCGGCGCTGCTTGCTGCCCGCGCCGCATTTTTGGCCGGTTTCGGCGGTACGGCAACCGTCCTGGCGGAGCGACTGTTCGGTATTCCCGTGTACGGCACGATGGCCCACTCGTTCGTGCAGGCACACGCCAGCGAAGAAGCTGCATTCGAGGCCTTTGCGCGGTCACAGGCTGACAACGTCGTTTTATTGATCGACACCTACGACACGGTGCGCGGCGCACATAGGGTTGTCGAAATGATTCCGCGGCTGCGTGAATCGGGAATCTCGGTTCATGCCGTGCGACTCGACAGTGGCGACCTGCTTGCGTTGTCAAACGAGGTGCGTGCGGTGCTCGACGCAAACGGTGCCGAT
>Ga0224512_10001070_pt1 | contig 27206 bp, 21 predicted proteins | sample SF_May12_sed_USG_4_FD_169103 | JGI IMG/M metagenome (GOLD analysis project Ga0224512, IMG submission 169103) | Sediment microbial communities from San Francisco Bay, California, United States - SF_May12_sed_USGS_13 | ecosystem: Environmental > Aquatic > Marine > Sediment | place: USA... | reverse complement strand
ACTCCCGGTCCAAGCAGGGGAGTAGCCAATTCTGGTGCTCCGTCCCCAACCCATTGGCGAGCAGCGAGCGCGGGGTAGGTCTCGATCGCAGCGGCTGCGGTAGCGATCAGCATCAAGTAAAACTTGTGCAGTTTCATTTGAGCCTCTCTAAAGTTAGGTCAAAGCCTTTACCTGCCTAAAAAGCTTGTGCTTAACCCTCATGTTTGTAAATGGGACAAGCATCCCTTTGGGGCCAGGACAACATCCTTTTCAGAACACTTTTTGACCTAGATCAAACAATGCCCGGTGCCGTCGGTGAACGTGGCGCAGGGAATCCATAGCATCGCCAAACAACAACCCCGCCGAAGCGGGGTCTGTCGCTGGAATCTCTTGGTAGGCGCGGGACTGAATCGAACAGCCGACCTCTACCTTGTACAAGTAGTGCTCTACCACTGAGCTACGCGCCTTTAGCCTCATGAATTATCGCTGGAGCCGGCTATGTCTGGTTCGCCCACCCAACTTGGCATAGAAAAAGCTGGTCAGGTCGGTTAGCCGCCCTTATTTGCCAACGCCATGCCTTTTTGCAAGCGAGTTCCAAATAATATCTGCGTCAAGAATATCCGATGCGTCCTTTCTTTTCTCCTTGAGCATTTCAATTGTAATAGTGGAAAATGTATAGTTGGGAGAAATTGTATCGGTTCTGCCAATCGATCGTGAAAAGTAGAAAGGTTGGGTTTGTGAGGACTGCTTTTCGGTCAATATCCGGAAATACTTGTAGCCCTTCTCCTTACTAATTTCTGAGGCTCTCATGATCGCAAAATCATCACACTCGTTTTGGGGAATGCCCCATCCAGTATAGGAAACACGATAGACCGTCTCGTTAAGTTGGGCGTCCGAGTACCCCAGTTTCGACCTGTCGTCCCAACTGTGATAGCTGCTGCCTGTCGCGCAGCCAGCAAGAATGAGCACAAGGGTGAGCAAACATATTTTCGTCATTTCTTGACCCCCAATGAACGGGTGCGCGTCGAGGTATGTACCTCGGCGGTTCGACGCAGCATGACGCCCCCCAGACGTTGACGCAGCGTTCTAGAAACCCCCACCAGCCGACCGGGGCGGAACAGCTAGAGGCTAACTGAGACAACCATCCACCTAACCCTCGCCTTTGGGAATAGGAGAAACAACCCTCTTGGCGTAGGAGCCCGTCCTTTTTCGCGGGCTTATTGATCTGGCGCAGAAAAAGCCCCATGCCGTCGGAAATTCGGGGCCATGCGGTCACCATCGTCCGGTATGAGTAACCTGCTCACCATCCGGTGCCGCCGTGGAAGTGGCGTTGGAGCCGCTGACGGAGTAGCGTTGGGGGGCCAGCAGCGCATCGAGAAGACCGTGTTCATCAATTTGCCGCCGGAGCAACCCAGCGCGCCTCGGACCGCTTTCAAATTCCAACAAAGGCGCACTGAATCCCGCGGTTCAGTCCAACAGGTTTTATCCACCATGCTGCCGCACGGCGGATAAAACCCTATTCGTTAGAACTACATCGGTAATTGAGAAAGCATATTGAAAGCGATACTCGTCCTGGCCCCGTTGCTCATCGCCATGTCGTTATTGGCATGCACCGCAGAGCAAGCCTATCTCTCGAGTCAAGCCTGGCAGCGCAACCAATGCAGCAAGATTCCTGACAAGGCGGAATTTGATCGCTGCATGCGTGATAAGGACACCACTTATGAGGCGTATAAACGGCAGACCGGGTCGGAGCCGAAGTGATGGGAATGCTTATGCGCTCTAACTTTAGGTCGAGCGGACGGGCCGGAAGCACCGTGTCACAACTGCTGTTCGTAGCGGCCCGCCGCTCACCAAGACGTTAACCTGACGGTCGATAGCCGTCGATAGCCATACCCTTGTCCCGCGCCCGCCGTGCGCTCCTGGCGCGTTCTAGCAGCGCCTCGTGCGCGTATCACCGCCCGGGGCAACTGGCACCTGTTTTACAACTGCAAAACAAGTGACGCTTTCCGCTGTCCGAGTGCATGCGCTTGTTAGGGCAATTTGGGATGTTCGATTGCATGCTTTATGACTTTCTTTAGCTCTGCCACGGGAACTCGATCTGTGGTCCCGAAGTTGATGCAGCCTTTGCCGGTTCTAATGCTAGGATTTTTCGCTTTGAACGCCGCAATATGATGTGCGCCGCAAGTGTACAGGGAGACATAGGACTTCTGATTAGCTAATGCTACCCAACTACCCTTCGCTTTGTAGGTCGGCATCCGGTAGGACATGTCGATTTCAGCCTCCGGGTATAGCCGTGTAATCAGCCCATGGAGCCTTTCAACAAGCGGTTTTCTTTCGTCGGGCACAGTCTCGAGGTAACGCTGAACGTCTCGGTTCACTGCTTTGATCTCTGCGATGGAAGCCCTAACAGTGATTATAGAGACCGGCGTGTCTCTTCATCATATACAAAAACCCCGCCGAAGCGGGGTGTGTCGCTGGAATCTCTTGGTAGGCGTGGGACTGAATCGAACAGCCGACCTCTACCTTGTATAAGTAGCGCTCTACCACTGAGCTACACGCCTTTAGGCGCAGCAACGTGCTTTGCGTTCTGCTTTCACCCTGGATGAAGCGTTTCATCCCGACTCCCTCGATCATTAATGCCTATCGCATAGATCGAGTGGGGCCCTACAAGTTCACGTCTTTATACTCTGGGCCGAAAGCCGACCTTCACCGAGCGGGCGCAGGTCTTGGTGCAGGTGGCGCTGCAGGTAACGGTGCAGCTCCCGGTGCAGGTGGCGGTTCAGTTGGCGGTGCAGGTAACGGTGCGGCTCCCGGTGCAGGTGGCGGTGCAGTTGGCGGTGCAGCTCCCGGTGCAGGTGGCGGTTCAGTTGGCGGTGCAGGTAACGGTGCCGCTCCCGGTGCAGGTAGCGGCACTGCAGCAAGTTGAGGGACTGCCGTACTGGATCTCTGGCGCGATACCTCAGTGACGCACATTCTTAGTCTTCCCAGTTCGGTGTCGCCCATTGCGGCTGCGTCCTTCGCAAATGCCGCAGCCAGATCTTGACACGAAGCAGCGTGCACTGTGTTTGATGCCGACACGGCTACTGCGAGAAAAAATAACTGAGATAACCGCATGGTCGATGCCCTCCCATTTAATTGCACCCTAACGAATAGGGTTTTATCCGCCGTGCGGCAGCAGGGTGGATAAAACCCTATTCGTTAGGTCGACGAAATGCCACATAACACTGTATCCCATTCCCCGGTCAATACCATACGCCAAGACGGGAAGTGGGGCAATCTGAACCGCCCCGGTTTTTCCGGAGAGCTCCGGGTTTGAGTCAGGCCGCCATGGGCAGCTGACCCGTTGACTGATGATACGACGCTTCAAACTCCGCCGGCGGGACGTTGCCAATCGGTTCGAGCAGCCGGCGGTGATTGAACCAGTCGACCCATTCCAGTGTTGCGTACTCCACAGCTTCCAGATGCCGCCACGGGCCGCGACGGTGAATGACCTCGGCCTTGTAGAGACCGATGATGGTCTCCGCCAGCGCGTTGTCGTAAGAATCGCCGACGCTGCCCACCGAGGGCTGGGCGCCCGCCTCGGTCAGCCGCTCGGAGTAGCGAATCGACAGATACTGGCTGCCGCGGTCGCTGTGATGAACGACCCCGTGGATGCCGGAGCGCGACCACAGCGCCTGCTCCAGGGCGTCTAGCACCAGTTCGACCCGCATCGAGCGCGCTACGCGCCAGCCGATGATGCGCCGGGCGAACACGTCGATGACGAACGCGACATAGACGAAGCCGGCCCACATCGCAACGTAGGTAAAGTCTGCCACCCACAGCTCATTGGGCCGGCTTGCCTGAAACTGCCGCTTCACATGATCAAGCGGTCGCTCGGTGCTGTCCTCGGCGATCGTCGTGCGGCATTTGCGCCCGCGCACCACGCCCTGCAGGCCGAGCGAGCGCATCAGGCGCTCGACCGTGCATCGAGCGACGATGAAATTCTCGCGACCAAGCTGACGCCAGACCTTGCGCGCGCCGTAGACGTGGAAGTTCTCCTCATACACGCGCCGGATCTCGGGCACCAGGGCGCGATCGCGTTGCACCCGCGGCGGCGAGCGCTGCGGATCGGCCTGCCGTGCCCTGTGCTCGTAATATGTCGACGGGGCGATCTGCAGCTCCTCGCAGATCGGCTCGACCCCATGCTCGGCACGGTGGGCGTCGATAAACGCCACCATCACTTCGGTCGGCGGTCGAGCTCCGCCTGGGCAAAAAAACCGACGCCTTGCGCAGAATCTCGTTCGCCCGCTTCAGCTCCCGGTTCTCGCGCTCCAGCTCCTTGAGCCGATCGCGCTCCGCGCTGGCCACGCCCCCGCGCCGACCCTGGTCACGCTCGGCCTGCCGCACCTACTTGCGTAGGGTTTCCGCAGTGCACCCCATCTTCGCCGCAATCGACTCGATCGCCGCCCACTGCGATTCGTACTCGCCCTCGTGCTCGAATACCAGCCGCACCGCGCGTTCCCGTACTTCCGGTGAATGCCTCTTCGTCGTGTTCATAACTCCATCCTCTCAAGAAATGGAGTCTCCGGGAATCCCGGGGCGGTTCATGATGCTGTTTGGGTCACTGCCGGGTTTGATGTCGATTGTGATGGGTTCGCGGATCGGGTTTATGTTGTAAGCGACATTGTCAATTCCAATCGGATCGCCAACCAGTCGCACAAGTTGAACACGCCACCACATCCCCTTCCACTTGCCTGCGCGTGCGCGTCATGGGGTTCGATGCGGGTGACGTTGGGTGCGGGCACGCGAGGGCTGTGCGACACGGGCGCGACACGGAGCGCTTTTAGCCCTGCGCGTCACAAATAACGCCTTGATTATGTTGGCGTCCCCACGGGGAGCCGAGCTTATCCCCGCGCTGCGGATCGCCCGCGTTTTGTCGCGTTGAGACTTGAGCGCATCCCGCGGCAAGCCGGCTGTGACATCCATAGTTGCGAACGAAGGCGGCCTCGAATACACTGTTTCAATCGTTCTGATTGCAAAAGATTTCCTGAATGGATACGCGCGTCGTCACTGCCCATCTGCCAGCCGATCTCGCAAAGAAACTGGACGGCCTGGCGGAGCGCCTGGATCGGCCGAAGGGATGGATCGTGAAGGAAGCGATCGCATCGTTCATCTCCCTGGAAGAGAAGCGACACCAGCTTACGCTGGAAGCATTGGCGGATGTCGGCGCACAACGCACCGTGGACCACTCTGAAATTGAAGCCTGGGTCGAGGGCCTCGCGAAGCCAAAAAGCCGCACCCGCTGATTGTCGTGGCCCTCAGGTGGACAAGAAGTGCCCGCTCCGATCTAGTTCGACTGTACGACTTTCTGCAATCGGTAAACGTCCCAGCTGCGGCTCGCGTCGTTCGCCAGTTAATCGCGGGCGCCAAACGAATTCCTGCCTACCCGCGTCTGGGAACCCGTCTTGCCGAATTCGAGCCTCGCGAAGTTCGCCGCATCCTGGTGGGAGATTACGAAATTCGCTACGAAGTCACCAATACCGATATCTTCATCCTGAGAATCTTCCACGTGCGAGAAGACCGCTGACTCGAAGTCTTGTTCCTGCACATGCACCGTGCGTGCCGACCTCACGTGTTGCCGATACGCAGCGAAGTGATCTGACCGATCTTTTGTACCAGGGCCATTGTTACTTTACTGCACCATCTCCGGCTGCGCGAGCATAAGAGGACGAGGCCTAAAGGTCACCGGCGCCGGCGGCCGGTAGCCGAGCGAGCTGTGGGGCCTGATCTCGTTGTATTCGCGCCGCCAGCACTCGATCACGATGCGCGCTTCCGTCAAGCTGTAGATGATCTCCCCGTTGAGAACCTCGTCCCGGAGCGTGCCGTTGAAACTCTCGCAGTAGCCGTTCTCCCAAGGACTGCCCGGTTCGATGTAAAGGGTGTTCGCGCCGATCCGCTGCAGCCATTCGCGCAGCGCCTTGGCAGTGAACTCAGGACCGTTGTCCGAGCGGATGTGCTCGGGTATTCCTCTGACGAGCATCACCTCGGCCAGCAGCTCGATCACCTCCTGGGCGCCAATGCGCCTTGCCACCAGGATCGCCAGGCACTCCCGCGTGTGCTCGTCGATCAATGTGAGCAGCCGTAGCGCCCGCCCGTTGTGCGTCCACGCGCTCACAAAGTCGTAGCTCCAGACGTGATTCGCCTGCTCGGCTCGCAGCCGCACGCAGCTGCCGTCGTTGAGCCACAGCCGCGCCCGCGGTCTCTGCTTTCTCGGAACCTTCAGCCCTTCCTTGCGCCAGATCCGGCTCACCCGGTCCTTGCCCACCCGCCAACCGCCCTGCCTTAGCATCCCCGTGATCATCCGGTAACCATAGCGCCCGTACTGGCTGGCAAGCCGCACAATGGCCTGCGTGAGCCGGTCCTCGTCCGCCCGCACCGTCGGCACATAACGCTGCGTGCCCCGAGGCTGCGCGAGCACCCTGCAGGCCGTGCGCTCCGACACCCCGTGTTTGCCCCGAGCATGCTCCACAGCCTGGCGCCGCCGCTCGGGGCTTAGAAGTTTCCCTCGGCTACGTCCTTCAGGATCGCCTTCTCCAAGGACAGGTCCGCGACCACACGTTTCAATCTCGCGTTCTCGCGCTCCAGATCCTTCAGCTTCTTCGCTTGGTCAGCCTTCAGGCCGCCATACTCCTTGCGCCAGCGGTAGTACGTGACATCAGTGATCCCGGCTTCCTTGCAGGCCAGCGGCAGCGCTTTGCCTCCCGCGGTGAGCACTTCGATCTGCCGCAGCTTCGCCACCACCTGCTCCGGGCTAAATCTCTTCTTCGCCATGTTCCGACTCCTTCTTCCAGGCCATACACTACATTCAACCTGGTATAGAAAAGGCCGGTCAGGTCAATCCTGCACGAGACTACCGCCCGACGGCCCCTTCTTGAGCAGATCGAGAAGTGGGAGCAGGAGCGGGAAGAGATCCGCGCCAGCATCATTGATGAGGAGTCCCAGCTCGCGCGCAGCCGCGCGGCGGCGGACATCACCGAGGGCCACATCGTGGGGATGCTCGACGACCTGTCGGCGACCCTTGCGGAGCTACCGCTCGACGAGCAGCGCGATGTCCTGCGCGGCTTCATCGAACACGTTGAGATTGACCCGGCAACCTTGGAAGGCCGAATCTGTTACCACTTCTCCGCGCTTAGCGGGGATAAGGTGGCGTCCCCACGGGGATTCGAACCCCGGTTACCGCCGTGAAAGGGCGATGTCCTAGGCCTCTAGACGATGGGGACTGCGGACTGCGAACAAGGCGCAAAAACTGAATTTAAGCGCAGATAAACAGATACACACGGATAGACGTTCAAAAACAGAAACGACTCTGTTTTGTATCTATTTCGTCCTGGTCTTATCTACGTTCATCCGTGTTCATCTGCGGCTCCAATCGGGTGTTGCTGGTGGAGGTAAGCGGGATCGAACCGCTGACCTCTTGCATGCCATGCAAGCGCTCTCCCAGCTGAGCTATACCCCCACGAAAGAGCGCGCATTATAAAAGAAAAGTGGGGTCAGAGTCGATTTTCTGCGGGAGCCTCGGCAGGCGCGGTCAGAAATTCGACTCTGACCTCACTTTTCTGACTCTGACCCCACTTTTCTTATTCCGCAAAGGCTTGGAGCTGATTTTCGGGTCTCGCCCGAAAATCAAACGGGATCGTTTCGATCCCGCAATTCCTTCAGCTGGGGTAGCTCTCGAGCTCGCGCCCCATTCGGCGCACAACCTCGGCCTTCCCGATCAGCTCCAGCGTCGCGTCAATGGAGGGGGTCTGCGGCCCCCCGCTTACCATGACCCGCAGCGGCATGGCCAGTTGCGGCATCTTGAGCTTGTGCTCGGCGAGCACGGCCTTGATCTCCGCACTGATTCGCTCCCTGTTCCAGTCGATCTTCGAGAACCGTTCGCGCAACGCCGCCAGCGCCGGCTTCGCCGCCCGCGCATAGTGCTGGCGCTTGAGTTCGGCCGAGGGCTCCAGTGCGCGATAGAAATAAACCGCTGCGTCGGCCAACTCCTCGAGCGTGCTGACCCGCTCCTTGAGCAGCGCCACCACTTTCGCCAGTGGCGCGCCGCTGGCGGGATCGCAATCATCCTTGAGCAGGAACGGCTCGACCAGCCCCGCCAGCCGCGCATCATCCGCGGCCTTGAGGTACTGGGCGTTGAGCCATGCAAGCTTCTCGGGATTGAAGCGCGCGGCCGAGGCACTGATGTGCTCGAGATCGAACCATTCCACGAGCTGCTCGCGGGAGAACACCTCTTCGTCCCCGTGCGACCAACCCAGCCGCGCAAGGTAATTCACGAGAGTCTCGGGCAAATATCCCTCATCGTGATACTGCATCACGCTCACCGCCCCGTGCCGCTTGGACAAGCGCTCCCCGTCCGCGCCCAGGATCATCGGCACGTGCGCGAACTTGGGCTGCGCGGCGCCGAGCGCCCGGTAAACGTTGACCTGGCGCGGCGTGTTGTTGACATGATCGTCACCGCGGATGACGTGCGTGATATCCATGTCGATGTCGTCCACCACGACGCCGAAGTTATAGGTCGGAATGCCGTCCCCGCGTAACAGCACGAGATCATCGAGCTCGCTGTTGGCAACCGTGATGGGCCCTTTTACCAGGTCAGTGAAGGTCACCTCCCCTTCGCCGGGATTGCAGAAGCGCACCACGGGCGGCGCGCCAGCAGGAGGCTTGAGCCCGAGCCGCTTTGCGTTCTCCGGGCGCCAGCGCCCGTCGTAGCGCGGTTTCTCCCCCCGCGCGCGCTGCTGCTCGCGCAGCGCGTCGAGCTCCTCGCGACTCGCATAGCAATGATAGGCCTTGCCCTCGCGAATCAGCAGATCGGCGACCTCGCGATAGCGCGCGAGCCGGTCCATTTGGTAGTACGGGCCGTCGTAATCGAGCCCGAGCCACCGCATGCTCTCCAGGATCGCTTTGACGGACTCCTGCGTCGAGCGCTCGCGGTCGGTGTCTTCGATCCGCAGGACGAAAGTGCCGCCGTGGCGCTTAGCGTACGCCCAGCAGAAGAGCGCGGTGCGCGCGCCGCCGATGTGGAGGTAACCCGTGGGGCTCGGCGCGAAACGCGTTCTCACCATATCCCAGATCCGTGCATCGTGAATCACAACAATTTAGTAACGGCAGATAAACGCAAATAAACGCAAATAAACGCAGACAGAAAAACCGCGTAAATCAATACAGTTCTTCATTATCGGCGTCTATCGGCGTTCATCGGCGGCTGTAATTCGATTTTGAGATAACTTCTACTCACGTTTTTCTGCGCTTGAACTCGGACACCGCATCCTCCATGGTCATGAAGATAGCACTGTTGTCGGCACAGGTACGGATCAGCCGTTCCAGCATAAGCATGCGGTGGCCGCGGCCAATGACGAACGGATGGCAAGTATAGGTCAGCACGCCCCACTCCACCGAGTCTTTCATGTACAGAAAATCGTTGACCCAGTTCTCCAGTACGGCGCTCGCGTTCATGAGACCCTGGCGCACGGTGGCTTCCGTGCGCATGAACTCGAAATGGGGCGAGTCATCGGTGGACCAATGAATGGGCAGCTCGACCAGCGTCGTCTTCTTTCCGAAACGGGCGGGCTGCTCGAGCTCGATCACATCGCCCTGGCGCGCGTAATACGGCGTGTAGTCCTCACCCATCAGGCTCGAGTCGTAGACGAAGCCGTGCTTGAGGAACAGCTCGACCGAGTGGGCGCTCAGATCCCAGCCCGGTGAGCGATAGCCCCGGGCAGAGCGCCCCGTGAGCCGCCGGATCGCCTCGTTGCCGCGAACGAGCTCAGCCTCCTCCTCATCGCGCAACAGGTTCGCCGGCGAACGATGGGTCCAGCCGTGATGCGCGATCTCGTGGCCCGCAGCGTGCACGTTCTCGCAGGCATCCGGAAAGCTTTCGATGGTATGACCCGGGACGAACCAGGTGCTCCTGATCCCGTATTTCTCGAGCAGTGCGATCAGTCGGGGCGCGCCGACCCGCGGCCCGAACTCGCCACGAGAAATCCACGAGGCCGACGTCTGGCCACGCGCGATGAATCCGGAGATACCGTCGAAATCGAAAGTGAGGCAGACGATATGTCGCTTGCTCATGATGCGTGACCTGTGACCCGTGACCTGTGACCCGACAAACCAAGAACGGCGCTAGCCGCAGATAAACGCGGATAAACACAGATACAATTTAAAAACCGTTCGGCTTTCATCCTTCTGCCTTCGCTTAGCCGGTCACTGGTCACGGGTCACGGGTCACCGGTATGATGCGAGGCTGATTATATCGTCCGCACCTTTAATCAAAAGAAAAACACAGGCCGCAATGAACCTCGCTCCACCAGTTAGGACACGCAACAAAATGACTGCGGAGACCCACCCCTACCCTTCCCCTCCCCCTGAGGGGGAGGGGAAGTTTTTCTGCAGCGCCACGAAGATATTCCCCTTCCCCCTCAGGGGGAAGGTTGGGATGGGGGTGGGGTAGGATCGAGCTCATTTCATCCGGCGCTCTTAGTCACCCAACTTAGTCACGGCAAAGCCAATGACGCCCGAACATCGCGTGCAAAACTGGCAGGTGCGCAAGCCGCTCGCCCGATCCCGCGGCGGCATCGTCGCGACCCAGAACCGCATCGCCGGCGAGGCCGGCGCGTGTGTGCTGGCCGCGGGCGGCAACGCCGTGGATGCTGCCGTCGCGACCGGATTCGCGCTCGCCGCGGTCGAACCCTGGAATAGCGGGCTGGGCGGCATCGGCTACATGCTCGTCTATATCGCCAGAGAAGACCGCGTCCATGTGGTGGATTTTGCGCCGATCTCGCCGGGAGGCCTCGATCCTGCCGACTATCCGCTCGTAGGCGGCGGCGCGACTACCCGCGACCTGTTCACCTGGCCTTCAGTCAAGAACGACCGTAACGTTCATGGCCCCTTCTCGTTCGCGGTGCCCGGTCATGTAGACGGCCTCGGCCTCGCGCTGGAAAAGTTCGGGACCTTCGCGTTCAAGGACGTGCTGCGACCGGCGATCGAGCTCGCTGAGCAAGGCATGGCGGTCGACTGGTATCTCACGCTCAAAGTTGCGACGATGGCGCGCGAGCTTCACCGCTACCCCACCACGCGGGAGATATGGCTGCCCGGCGGGTTCCCGCCGGTCACCGCACCGGGCGCGCCGCTCGAGCGCCTCAAGCTCCGGCGGCTGGACGACACCCTGAAGCGCCTCGCCGCAGCGGGACGACGCGACCTCTACGACGGCGAGATCGCTGCATCCATCATCGGGGATGTGCGCGCACTGGGCGGCGTGCTCGGAGCCGAGGACCTCAAGCAATACCACGCGCGCATCGTCGAGCCGCTTGCGACTGACTACCGTGAGGCCAACATCTCGATGGCCCCAGCACTGACCGCCGGGCCGAGCATGCTCAAAGCGCTTAACGATCTGCGGAACGTTTCCTTTCAGCGCAACGGGCCGAATGCAGACGCATTTGTCTCGTATGCGAGGGCCCTCAACAACGCCTATGCCGAGCGCCTCGAGAAGATGGGCGAAACCGCCGGCGCGCCCGAGCCTTCATGCACCACGCACTTCAATGTCATCGACCGCTACGGCAACATGGTCGCCCATACCCAAACACTGCTTTCGGTGTTCGGGTCCCGGGTCGTCCTGCCCTCGACCGGCATCCTGATGAACAACGGCATCATGTGGTTCGATCCACGCCCCGGTCTCCCCAATTCCCTCGCGCCCGGCAAGCGCCCGCTCACCAACATGTGCCCGGTGATCGTGCGCCGCGGCGGCAAGGGCTGGTTCGCAATCGGTGCGTCGGGCGGACGCAAGATCATGCCTGCCGTGCTGCAGATCAGCTCCTTCCTGATCGACCACGGCATGAGCCTCGAGGACGCGTTCCACCAGCCGCGCATCGACGCAAGTGGTGGCGATACCGTCGGGGTCGATCCGCGCTTGCCCTCTGAAGCTCAGAAAGCGCTCGCCGAGTCGTTCCCGACGCAGTTAACGGAGTTCGTTGTCTATCCGACCAATTTCGCCTGCCCGAGCGCGGTACTGCGCGAGCCCGCCTCAGGAGAGCACTTCGGAATTGCAGATGTGATGTCGCCGTGGTCCGCCGCTATCACTGAAGACGCGTGAGGGATGAGAGATGAAGGATGGAGGCGGAAGGCTACATCCCGAGTGATGCGTAATGCCAGCAACGCGTTAAAGCTTTACCGCTGAGGTCGCCAAGGTCGCGAAGGAAGAGAAAAGCTTTACCGCGAAGGACGCCAAGGTCGCCAAGGACGAAAAGGAGTACAAATATGAATTGGAACGGACGTCGAACATCGTGTCCGGACCACTGACTTTCCTGTATGCCCTTCTTGGCGGTATCTTCGCGACCTTGGGGGTTGTATTAATTATTATTTCTTGGCGCCCTCTGCGGCCTTAGCGGTGAGGCTTTTATTTTCCTCTGCGTCCTTGGCGTTGAGGCTTTGTGGTCTTAGGCAGGGTCCGATTTTCGATTCACCGAAATTCCAGTTTATTTACCATTCACGCCTTTGGAGAAAAGTGTGATCAACGCAGCCATCATCGGTGTGGGCCGTTGGGGCCAAAACCTCGTCAACAGCGTCCAGGGCAAAAGTGATGTCATCCGCTTTGTCGCCGGCGCGACACGCACGCTCGACAAAGCGAGAGACTACGCCGCGAAGCAGCACATCTCCCTGTACGACTCGTACGAGAAGGTGCTCGCCGATCCCGGCATCGATGTCGTTGTCCTTGCAACGCCCCACACCCGTCATGCCGAGCAGATCGTCTCGGCAGCCAAGGCCGGGAAGCACATTTTCTGCGAGAAACCGTTTGCCCTGACAGTGAAGAGTGCCAACGCAGCCATTCGGGCGTGCGCGAAGGCCGGCGTTACGTTCGGTGTGGGCTTCAACTGGCGTTTCCAGCCGGCCCTGCAGGAAATCCGGCGCATGCTCGAGGACGGCAGGCTCGGCAAGCTACTGCACCTGGAGGGCAATTTTTGCGGGCCGAGCGTCTATCGCTTCGACAAGGACCACTGGCGCCAGGCACTCGAAGAAGGCCCGGCGGGCGGCATGACCGGCCGCGGTGTGCACGTAGTCGATGCCTTTCTCTACCTCGCGGGCCCCGTGAAATCGGTGCACGCGCAGAGTTCCCGTCGGGTGCTCGATCACGGGATCGACGACACGACGTCGATGCTGTTCCAGTTTCGCGGCGGCGCCACCGGTTATCTCTCCACCATCATTGCCACGGCGGAGACGTGGCGCATGCAGGTGTTCGGGTCCAAAGGCTGGGCCGAGGTGGGAGACGTCGAGCATCTCACGACCTGGGAGATGAAGGCCTGTTTCGTCGATCCGCAGAACCTGACCGTCCATCGCAAGCCGCAGATCATGCGTTTCGAGCCCGTGAGCACCGAGCGCGCCGAGCTGGAAAACTTCGCTCGCGCCGCAGCGGAACGGCGCCCGCTCGCCGTCGCGGGTGGCGATGAAGCGCATGGCGTCGCGGTTCTCGGGGCGATTCTAAGGTCAGCGAAGGAAGGGAAAACCATCCGCTTGAGCAAGCCGTAGGCGCGCCAAAATGCCAAGAACGACGAAACGGGAACCGCAGATACACACAGATAAACGCAGATCAATATTCAAAAAGGGCAGAAAAGCCAAAAGACGATTCGCAAATCCTAATGCGCCATGGAATACCGGCGCTTGGCGAGGGCATGCTCCTGGGTGAGATTTCCGAGAGAAACAATCGTATCGTCGAAAATCGGTCGCGAGAGCATTCGCAAAAACTCTGCGAATTCGGCGTGGTCGGGCCGCCACACGCCGACCTCCTCAAACTGCGCGACAGTCCAGGTCCCCCAGTTCACGACCTTCATGAAGTGAACCGAATCGACCTGGTAGCGGCGGCCGATTTCAACGAAGTCCGCCATCTCCCGGTAGTTTGCCTGCTGCACGACGAAATGGAACTGCAGCTTGATACCACTCTGCCGGCACAGTGGGGAAAGATGTTCCATGTTCTTCAACAGTTGTCCCCAATGCCCGCCGCGACGCGTAATGTTGTAGGTGGCCTCGCTGGCGGCGTCGATGGAAACGTATAAATATTCGATGTTGCCGTGGATCCTCCCTATCCGGCTCCACATCTTATCGGTGAACAACACGCCGTTAGTTTGCAGCCAGACTTTCATGTTCGGGAATTTCGAGCCGTCCAGGTCCTGAAGAAACTCCCTGAAAATTCGCGACCCGAACGCGTCTCCGGAGCTGGTGACCTGTAGCGTGAAGGCCCGATTCGTGGCCTCGTCAAGAAAGGCCCCGACCACTTTGTCATGTATCCGTTTCCGGCGTACGTAAGCGCTGCCTTCGTTGAACGCGATCTTCCTGGTGCGGCAGCTCGGACACGCGAGGTTGCACGACCGGTCGTGGCTCAGGTTGAAAAAGGTCGGCTGGCTGTCCAGTCTGGTGATCTTGTTCTCGATGATCCGCTGGTGGACCGGGTTCTGTTTTGCCTGGGCAACGGTTGGCAGGGAATTCGCCCGTATCCTGACGCACAGTTCCGCGTCGCAATACTTGAAGCTGCCCTTCAGGATATCCCGGCGGATATCCTGGGCGCGTTCCGAATTCCAGATATCGCGGGGACTGTCCGAGTTCAGATCGCCGACGGCGGCGGGCAGCCAGAAGCTGCAGCAGAGGTGAACGCTGCCGGTTTCCGTCGACTCGAAATGCTCGAATGGTTTCTCGCAGAAACGCTGCTCGGTCAATTCCCGGTTGCGGGCGCCGAGGAGATTGCGCAGCAGCAGTTCCCAGGACTTGATCCTGTAGAAAACGTTCACGAGCTGCCGCACGCCGGGCGACGCCCAGCGTGCCTCGACCAATCGTGCCATCGCCGTGAACGGCCTCATGGCGTAGGTCGCCGAAACGCCATGCCCGGCGCGGCGGTCGATGAGCTCGCGCACTGCGAATGATCGTGCCGCTTGTTCATTCCGGTTCCCTCCTCGCGGGACTCCACCGTGCGTGGTCGAAAATCATCATAAATGAGAGCCCAGCAGTCTCGTGGTTCCGGAGGTCAGGCGCGGGCCGCGTCCTCCCTCAGCGCCTGCACCGCTTCCAGCGTCTGTTCTGTTCCGCAGTATGCCCGCAATTCATAACGATAGGAAATTCAACAATGTTCGTCGCAAGTTGGCATGCCAAGGCCAACTCACGACTCACGCTTTCCGGCTAGAAGCGATCGACACGAAAGGGAGCGAGGTCGATCGCGGGACGCCGGCCGCCGACGAGATCGGCGATGACGCGGCCGGTGGGCGCGCCCCCGCACAGCCCAAGGTGCCCATGGCCAAAGGCGTAATACACGTTCCAATGCTTCCTTGAATGGCCTAACACCGGCATCGAGTCGGGCATCGACGGGCGCCTACCCATCCATTGTGTCTTGTCGGCCGTGTGTACCTGCGGGAACAGGCGGCGCATGTGCGTCTCGAGCACGTCCGCGCGCTGGTAGTCAGGCGGCGCGTAGATCCCGGCAAACTCTGCCTGCCCGGCCACCCGCACGCCCATTTCCATCGGCGTCACGAAGACCTTCGCATCGGACACGTGCACAGGCATCGGCAACTGCAATGCCGGGTCCGTATAGGTGACGTGATAGCCACGCTCGGCTTCAATCGGCACCGGCTCGCCGAGCAACGCCGTGAGCTCTCCGGAGTGCACGCCGGCGCATACCACCAGGTTGTCTACCGGCATACCGCCCGCATCGGTCTGCAGCGCCCGGGCGCCGCCATCACCGACCTCGATGCCGAGCACCTTGCGCTGAACGATCTTGCCGCCGTCGCGCTCGAACTGCGCGGCGAGCGACTTGGTCAGCCGCTCCGGGTTCGTCACGAAACCCTGGTTGAGGACGTGGACCCCGCGCACGTAGTTCGGCGCAAGCTGCGGCACCAGTGCGCGGATGCCCGTGGCATCGAGCACTGCCGTCTCAACGCCGCGCTCGCGGCGCAGCTGCCAGGCTAGCGCATCGCCCTGGTAGCTGCGCTCGCTCTCATAGGCGACCAGGTAGCCGCTGCGGCGGATGAGATCCGTGCATCCGGCATGGCGCGCGAGCTCCTCGTAGCATTCCACGGTGGGCTTGATGAGCGAGGACAGCGCGTCCGCGCCGCGCGCGACCCGCTTCCGGGTGGCGCTCGCGATGAACCGCAGCAGCCACGGCATCGCCTTCGGAAGATACGACCAGCGCACCGTCAGCGGCCCCAGCGGGTCAGTCAGGTAGCCCGGCACCTTGGCGAGAATCCCGGGAACCGCCTGTGGCACACATCCTGCGTTGTTCAGCATGCCGGCGTTCCCGAACGAGCAGTACTCCCCGACAGGATCGGCGGTGACGACCGTCACCTCGTGCCCGTCGCGGCGCAGGTAGCACGCGGTGGCGATGCCCACGATACCCGCGCCGATGACTGTCACCTTCTTCATACCGTGACCGGTGACCAATGACTGGTGACCCGTGACCGGTGACCAGTGACTGGTGACCCGTGACCGATGACCGGTAGACAGTCACCGCCAAAACCCAGCAACAAGGGCAAGAACATTAGCCGCCGATGAACACCGATGAAAATTAAGAAGCGAAAAAGATCAACATTTACGAGACCAGCGAGTTTCCACCGGTCATCGGTCACTGGTCACGGTTCTGGCAGCGAATGCTGAACGGCGCGGGATTCAAGCCCGTCATCTCTGCAAGGCAAAAGTGAATTATAGAGGCCCGGCCCGGCAGATCAAGCCGCTGCGTCCGACGGCCGCGGCCTGGAATCCTGCTAAGATAGCTCTCTCGCTGTCGCGATTGTCCAATGCACGTAACGTGCAGATCCCCCCGACTTACGCGGTCGACCGCCCGTCGTCCCATGGCGGCCAGTGCCCTTCACAGGAACGAGGAAGACGCGTCATGAGCCTGGTTAGCGGAAAGATGTCCATTTCGCTGGTCGTGTCGCTCTTGATTGCGGCGGCGCTCGGCTGGTTCCTGTTCGAACAGCTTGATGGGCAGAATCGGGCCCCGGCCCGCGGCAAGCGGCCGGTGAAAGCGGTGCCCGTCGAAGTCGGCTCCGTGCAGCGCGGGCCAATGAAACTGGAGCGGACTTTCAGCGGCGCGCTCGAAGCCCGCGCGCAGTTTGTGGTAGCGCCGAAAGTAAGCGGACGCATTGAGCGGATCTACGTCAATTTCGCCGACACGGTCAAGCGAGGCCAGGTCGTGGCCGAACTGGACAACGATGAATATGTTCAAGCCGTAGCACAGGCCCGCGCGAATCTGGAAGTGGCGCAGGCCAATGTGGCCGGCGCAAAAAGCGCGCTGGCAATTGCGACGCGAGAGCTGGAGCGGACACGGAGGCTGAGGGAACGGGGCATCGCTTCAGAATCACAGTTTGATACCACCCGGGCGAATCAACTGGACAAGAAATCGCAGCTTGAAGTGACGAAAGCGCTCGTGAGCAGGGCGGAGTCGGCACTGAAGACCGCAAACATCCGCCTCGGGTATACGAAGGTGACAGCGGGCTGGGGCGATGCCAGCGAGCAGCGCATCGTGGCGGAACGCTACGTCGACGAAGGCGAGACCGTGTCCGCCAATGCGCCGCTGCTGCGCATTGTCGAGATCGATCCCGTCATCGCCGTCGTCTTCGTTACGGAACGGGACTACGCGCTTCTGAGCACGCACCAGCTGGCCGTCTTGAGCACCGATGCGTTTCCCGGGCGACAGTTCGAAGGGCGCATAGAGCGCATTGCCCCGATCTTCCGGGAGGCTACCCGGCAAGCGCGGGTCGAACTCACGGTCGCCAACAGGGAGCTGCTGCTCAAGCCTGGCATGTTCATCCGGGCGACCGTCGTGCTGGATCGGATCGAGGACGCGGCGCACGTTCCCGAACAGGCACTCACCGTGCGCGACGGCAAGAGCGGCGTTTTCGTCGTCAACGCCGACGGACGCTCTGTCGCTTGGCGCAAAGTCAAGACCGGGATTCGCGATGCCGGACGCGTGCAGGTGAGCGGCGAAGGGGTGTCCGGGAGGGTCGTGATCCTGGGCCAACATCTGCTGAAGGACGGATCGGCGATCATCATCGCCGGCGAAGCCGCCGCGGTTCCCGCCTCGAGCGCGTCGGGTGAGCTCCGATGAGCTTGACCGAAGCGAGCGCCAAACGGCCGGTGTTCACGGTAATGGCGACGCTCATCGTCGTCATTCTTGGGCTCGTCTCGCTGACACGGCTTCAGATCGATCTATTACCGAGCATCGAGCTGCCCACGCTGACCATTCGTACCCAATATCAAGGGGCCAGCCCCGTGGTGATGGAGCGCCTGGTCACCCAGATCGTCGAAGAGATCGTGGCGACGGTGCCGGGCGTAAAAGAGATCGTCTCGGAATCCTCCGAAGGCAGCAGCAGCGTTCGCGTCAGCTTCGCCTGGGGCACGGACATCGACAGCACTGCGGTGGATGTCCAGGCGACACTGCTGGACGAGATCAGCGAGTTGCCGGACAACATCGTTGGGCCCCGCGTCACCAAGTTCGACGTCGACAGCTTTCCGGTGGTGTTGATGGGCATTTCCAGCAATCTCGATCCGGTAGAGCTGACTGAGCTCATCGAGGACCAGATCCGCTATCGCTTCGCACGCGTCCCCGGCGTGGCGCAGGTCGATCCGTGGGGCGGCTTCAACCGCGAGGTGCGCATCGAGCTCGATCCTGACCGGCTCAGAGCGTTAGGGCTGCCGCTCGATCAGGTGTTGCGGGCGATCCGCGATGCCAACCTCGATCTGCCTGCGGGCAAGATCGAGCAGGGCCAATACCAGGTAACGCTGCGAGCGCCGGCCGAGTTTACGAGTCTCGACCAGATCCGCAGTACGGTCATCGCCCAGCGCGAAGGGGCCGCCGTGACCGTCGGCCAGATCGCCCGCGTCAGGGATACCTATGAGAAGCTGACACGCATCATTCGCGTCAACCGTGAACGGGGGCTGCGGGTGGCAATACGCAAGCAGTCCGGCGCCAACACCGTCGAGGTCGCAAAACGCGTGCTGGCGGAAATCGACGCAGTGAACCGGGCCTTTCCGCAAATCAAGATCATCCCCGTCATCAACCAGGGCAACTTCATCGAGCGCTCGATCAAGAACGTCGCGCAATCGGTGCTCTACGGCGGGAGTCTGGCAGTGCTGGTGCTGCTCTTTTTCCTGCGCAACGTGCGCAGCACGCTGGTCATCTCGCTGGCGATCCCCATCTCCGTCGTCGCCACCTTTGCCCTGCTCTTTTTCGGCGGTTTTACGCTCAACCTGATGACCCTCGGTGGTCTCGCGCTGGGCGTGGGCATGATGGTGGACAGCTCGGTGGTCGTCGTCGAGAACATCTTTCGGCGCCGTGAGGAAAACGGGGAGCCAATGCGCGTTGCCTCCCTGCAGGGAACGCGCGAGGTAAGCGGTGCGATCATTGCGAGCACAGTGACCACGCTGGTGATCTTTCTGCCGCTGATTTTCCTGCGCGATGTCTCCGGTGTCCTGTTCAAGGAGCTAGCCTATGTGATCATGTTCTCCCTCCTCTGCTCGCTGTTGGTATCGCTGACCTTGGTGCCTATGCTGACCTCGCGGTTCCTCGACCAGCCGCAGCAGCGTGCCGCCGGGCCAGCGTCCTGGACACAACGGTTGGTCGAGCGCACGGGCGACTGGTTTCGTCGCCTGGAAACGGGTTACCGCGACCTGCTTCGGCTGGCGCTGCGCCACCGGCCAGCCACGTTGTGGGCGGCGTTCGCTCTCTTCGCGAGCAGCCTGCTGCTGCTACCGCTGATCGGCACCGAGTTCCTGCCCCCGAGCGACGAGGGAGAGGTGCGCGTCATCGGCCAAATGGAGCCGGGCACACGGCTGGAGCTGGTCGATGAGCAGACGCGGAAGATGGAAGAGATCGTCTACGATGCGGTCCCCGAGACGGTCTCGTCTGTCGTCACCGTCGTCACGTCGAGCCGTCGCGCCGGCGGTGCCTCGCAGGGGCAAATTCGGCTTTCTCTGGTGCCGGCGGCGCAGCGCAAGCGCTCGAACTCCAAGATCGCCGGCGATCTGCGCCGGAGCCTCGATGGCAAGATCGGAGGCATGAAGATCCGCACGCGCGCGCCGCAGGGACAGTTCTTGCTCGAACGCCTGCTCGCCAGCGAGGAAGGTGTCGTCGTCGAGGTTCGCGGCTTCGACCTCGCTACGCTGGATGCGCTGTCGCGCCACGTGACTGCGGCGATCACCGGCGTGCCGGGGATCACCGATGTCGACGTCAGCCGCGAGGCGGGCGTTCCGGAACTGGACATCCGCGTGGACCGGGAAAAGGTCGCCAATCTGGGACTGAGCGTGCGTGACGTGACCAAGGTCATCGAGACGGCAATAGCGGGCTCGGAGGCCGGCCAGTTCAGGGTTCGGGGCAACTCCTATCGGATTCTTGTGCAGCTCGAGGATGCCGAGCGGCGATCCCTGGCGGAGGTCCTCGACCTCACGCTCAACACCGCATCCGGCGAGCAGGTCGCGCTGCGCAATCTGGTCGAGGCAGTCTATAGCCGCGGCCCCATCCTGATAGACCGCAAGGACCAGCAGCGCCTGGTGACTATCAAGGCCAACGTGGCCGAGCGCGACCTGGGTTCGGTGGCGCGCGATGTCCAGTCCCGGCTCGACCAGATTCCGCGACCAACTGGTTATGATCTGCGGATCTCCGGAAACTTCGAAGAGCAGCAAAAGGCATTCCGGGAACTGATGATTGCGCTCGGCCTGGCGCTGATCCTGGTCTATATGGTGCTCGCCTCGCAATACGAATCGCTGCGCGATCCGGTCGTCGTGATGGGATCGGTGCCGCTGGCGGCGGTAGGCGTGCTCCTCGTGCTGTTTCTGACCGACACCACGCTCAACCTCCAATCCTTTATCGGCTGCATCATGCTCGGCGGCATCGTCGTCAATAACGCCATTCTTCTGGTAGATCAGGCCGGGCAGTTGAGGCGCGCGGGAACCCGTGTGCTCGATGCGGCGGCGGAGGCCGGCCGCCGGCGTCTGCGGCCGATCCTGATGACGACCTTGACGACGATTCTCGCGTTGCTGCCACTCGCTCTCGGCATCGGAGAGGGCGCGGACGCCCAGGCCCCGCTGGCGCGAGCGGTAATCGGCGGCTTGACGGCGTCGACCCTCGTTACCCTGGTGCTGATCCCCGTGGTGTATTCGATGTTCTACGGCGAGCGCGAAGCGACGGCGCTGGGATCGCCCATCGAAGCGCCCCGGTAAGACGCTTTGCCGGAAGCAAGTCGCGATCGGATCAGCGTCGCACGCACGATCCGGGGAAAGCGACGGACGTTTCGCGAATGGTTTTGGGCCGATCCTGTGCCTACAGAATCCGTCTTACTGGTCACCGGTCACGCAGTATCAAGAAAGATGGTGGGTGGTACTGGTTTCGATCCAGTGACCCCTGCCGTGTGAGTCCTGATTATAACTATCTGAATCGTCAGATTAATACGTTACAGCTACCGGCTCCGTGCTCTGGCGACAGATAGTGACAGTTTCGGACTCAGGTGGTCCCAAAGGTGACCCCACTTCAATGCACAGTGGCTCAACTATAGGTTTCGCCATCTGATCTGACATGTCCTGTCCGCTTACGACCTATTGTGTTGAAACAATCGAAAATGCCTTGACCCTAGATTTTGGCGAGGACGCACTGCGATCGACAAATGGCCAGACTAGTCGCTTAAGGGTTGGCGAGAACGCTCATGGTCGCGTGGATGACCAACGGCGTCGCCCCCCACGTCCGAGAAATAGCGCCGCCGCTGAGGACCTGAAATATTTCGAGCGGCTCCACCAACGGAGTTTTCAACAGTCTAGACTGGACATCCGAACTGAGTCCAAATCGTCGTCTCTTAACGTCTGCTTTGGAAAAAATCCGGACGTTCGGCGTAACGCTTCGATCGAGTTATGATGCGACTTCGTCCAGTCGCGTCAGCTCGGCAGCTTAAGGTACGATCACCGATGGGGGATTAGCATGAAGATTCTCGCGTTTGCAGGCAGCGCCCGAGAAGAGTCGTTCAACAAGAAGCTGGTTCGTCTGGCCGCGAAGGCGGCGGAAGAAGCAGGGGCGGAGGTCACGTTGATCGATCTGCGCGATTTTCCCATGCCTCTGATGGACCAGGACCTGGAAAAGCGGGAGGGGATACCGGAACATGGAAAACGATTCAAGAAGCTACTTCGCGAGCACGAAGGGTGGCTCATCGCCGCCCCGGAGTACAATAGCGGTATCACGCCGCTGTTGAAGAACGCGATAGACTGGGCATCACGGGCTGAATCCGAGGGCGAAGAGCCGCTGTCTGTCTACAAGGGAAAGGCTGCAGCCATCATGAGCGCCAGTCCCAGCGGGTACGGTGGGGCGAGGGGGCTTGCGCAGGTCCGATCCATCCTTGGTAACATCAAGGTTACCGTGCTCGAAGATGACGTGACGATTCCGAAGGCCTTCAAGGCCTTTGATGATGTCGGCCAGCTCATCGACCCCGATCAGGCGGCATCCCTCCAGAAAGTGGCCCAGTCCCTCGTGGCCGCCCTTCAATAGCCTCAGATTTACTTATAGAATCGGGTTTCTCTGTCGAATGAAATGGGGCCATCTTTATCTATGCGACGTTCGCTTATGGGCGAAAGCGGAAATTGACCGAGCTGGGTAAATGGATCAGTGCAACTTTTCCTCTCCTTGTCCGCGCACGGACCGCAAGAAAGTTACCACTGACCCACTTTTTCCCCTTTTCATCTGTGCAGAAATTTTTTTCAACCGGCTGAATGTGCAACGAAATAACAGGTGCATGTCATCTGATGAATGAGGATTTTGTCCCCAAGCTCGGCCGGCCAAGATCGCGTGGCGATGCATCGCCATTCGACCTTTTCTGTTCTGAAGCGGTTCGTTATGATGACAGCAATTTTGAGGAGAATAGCCGTGGAACAACGTTTAAGTATGATCACTTTGGGAGTCGCCGACCTGACGCGTGCTGTGGCGTTCTATGAGAACGTGATTGGTTGGACACCGGCCCCAAGCCTACCCAACATAGTTTTTTTTAATCTCAGCGGATTATTGCTCGCCCTTGTCCCGCACGTTGACTTGGCGAAGGGTATGAATGCCGTAGCCCATGAAAGCCATGACTTCGCCTACAAGGGCTTTTTTCTCAGCCATAACGTCAGAAGTAAAAAGGAAGTCGATACTATTTTCTCCCGGCTGAAGGACAGTGGCGCGACGATCATAAATGAGCCTGAGGAAGCCGTCTGGGGCGGATACTACTTTTATTTTTCGGACGTTGATGGCCATTCGTGGCGTGTTTTTTACAATCCACAGTGGACGGTTCAGGAAGATGGCCGCGTCTCGATGAAGAAAAACTGATCAGCGCGCAAGCCTGATGCCCGATCGGGGTCTTGGCCGTCTTCCAACTCGGGGTTGGATGTCACGCGCTCAATGCTGTACTTGCCGGGTCCACTGTTCTCTGCGCAGCAGGGCTGGGCTCTCTGCATGATGGCGTTGGAGGACGTTGGCGAATCAACGCGTCAATCGCGCTTGCCTGCATGAAGCATCGCAAAGCCAAGAACAATCTCGCCGACGCGGCCATCCTGGCAGGGACATCAGTTCCCCTTTCATAGAATTCCTGGATGTTGTTTCTTCTAGGCTGAGCCTCCTTGCTTGACCAGATGAAGTCGGTTGCATCACGCCACATGCGGCGAAGGATGACTGCAAGCTTCCGCGCGACGGCGATCTTGGCCGTCGTGAGGCCGATGCGTTTCCACAGCCTGTGAGCGGCCTCCCACAATAATCGATGCTCGCAAACGAGTTCTTCGGCCTGCCTACCCAGTCACTTGACAATCAATGGAGAAACAAAAACGCCTCAATTGCGATTAGACTCTGGCACCGGTCATGGGGTCGGGTCATTTTTGCAATGCGTCTCGGTGATGATTGATCTACGTCGAGCGCTCGCTGCGCATTTCCTGCCAGGCTAGCGATCAGAGTTCACCCACGAGTGTCGCTCGCAAAGCTGCAGCAGCGCGTGCGAAGCCGGTGCCCCTCAACTCCGTGAAGTATGTCATCCAGATGCCACACAAAAGCCTCCTCGCAAATCTCGCCTGCGCTATCATGTCGGACGGCTGCTCGGCGTCGCGGCGCCGGTTTAGGATTTTCGAAAGAAATTGATGCCACGAGACTTCAAACCTTTCCAGCGAAATAGCGCGCCCACGGAGGTTGGTCCGGATCAGGGCGACATCCGGTTGGAGGTCGCCGGGATCGACGTTTATAGCGAACAGGTCGGAGCGCGTTTGGACGCGAACCAAAGCGATAGGCAGGCGGACCTGCTGGCGCTGGCTGATGCGCAAAAACGCATTGCGCAAATCTGGCAGAGCACGCTGCAGCTTGATGCTCTGCCGCGCCACGATGACGACATCTTCGCCTTGGGCGCCGACTCCCTGGCTTTGACCACGATGCTCGCAGAAGTGGAAAGCGTGTTCAAGCAAAAGGTCGACATCGAGGCATTCTTTGAGAATCCCACCATCGATCGGCTTTGCCAGTGTATGCAAGATAGCGCCAGCGGGAAACGCGTAACCGCGCCTGCTGGACTGGCCGCCGCGTCCGACGGTAAGGGGAGCATTGTTGAAGCTCCCCACAACGGCATCCCGACTGTGTGCGACGCTATCACCCCGGAGATGCTGCCCTTGGTGGAGTTGACGTCCGGCGATATTGAGCGCATCGCAATTGCTGTGCCCGGGGGAGCAGCCAACGTGCAGGACATCTATCCGCTCGCGCCGCTGCAGGAAGGGATTCTCTTTCACCACATGATGGCGCGCGAAGGTGATCCCTACTTTGTGTCCGCCTTGTTCGGCTTTGACACCCGGGACCGGCTGCAGCGGTATCTGCAAGCGTTTCAGGCCGTGATTGACCGGCATGATATCCTTCGTACAGCGGTGCTGTGGGAGGGGTTGCCCGAACCGGTGCAAGTGGTATGGCGCCGGGCGCCGCTGGCGGTGGAAGAAGTCAGCATCGCGCCGGCGGACGGCGACGTCGCTCAACAGCTACGTACACGTTTCAATCCGCGGCATTACCGGCTCGATGTACGTCAGGCGCCGCTGATACGCATATTCATCGCCCACGATGCGGCGAATGCGCGCTGGGTGATGCTGCGGTTAACCCACCACCTGACGACTGACGACATCACACGGGATATCGTGCGGCAGGAAATTCAGGCGTATCTGCTGGGCCAAGCCGCTCAGTTGCCCGCTCCGCTCCCGTATCGAAACTTTGTCGCGCAAGCGAGGCTGGGCGTCGCCAGGGAGGAACACAAAGCGTTCTTCCAGAAGATGCTCGGCGATGTGGACGAACCCACGACGCCGTTCAGACTCACCGACGTCTACGGCGATGGTTCGGACATTGCCGAAGCCCGGCAACGAATTGATGCGGCTCTGGCCAAGCGGTTGCGCGCGCGCGCCCGCGCGCTCCGGGTAAGCGTCGCCAGTGTTTTCCACCTCGCATGGGCGCACGTGCTGGCGCGGGTGTCGGGACGAGAAGATGTGGTATTCGGCACGGTCCTGTCTGGACGCATGCAAGCCGGTTCAGGGGCCGGCCGGGTGCCGGGGCTTTTCATCAACACGCTGCCGGTCCGCATCCGGGTAGGCGATGAGGGTGCGCAGGATAGCGTCCGGCATACGCACGCGCTGCTGGTGCAACTCCTGCGCCATGAACATGCGCCGCTCGCGCTGGCGCAGCGCTGCAGCGCGCTAGCAGCACCAACGCCGCTATTCAGCGCGCTGTTGAACTACCGCCACAGCTTGGTCGCGGCCCAACTCCGCGCAGAAACCATTAAGGCCCGCGAGGGAATCGTGTCTCTAGGTTCCGTAATTCGAACCAACTATCCGTTGACACTTTCCGTTGAAGATCTGGGCGAAGGGTTCGCGTTGACCGCCCAAGTGCAGTCTCGAATTGATCCGCAGCGCGTCTGCACGTACATGCACACCGCGCTGGAGCAGCTGGTCGATGCACTGGACAGTGCACCGACCACACCGCTGCGCAGCCTTGATGTAATGCCCGAATCTGAACGGCATCGGTTGCTGGTGGAATGGAACGACACGGCCACCGACTATCCCCGTGAGCGCAGCATTCAACAGCTTTTTGAGGCGCAGGCGGCGCGCACGCCCGAGGCGGTGGCAGTCGCATTTAAGGACCGGCAGCTGACCTATGCCGAACTCAACGCACGCGCCAACCAGTTGGCCCACCACCTGATCACTCTGGGGGTGGGCCCCGAGGTGCTGGTGGGCGTGTGCCTGCAGCGCTCGCTGGAGCTGATCGTCGGTTTGCTGGGCATTCTCAAGGCGGGCGGGGCCTACGTGCCGCTGGACCCGGGCTATCCGCAAGCGCGCCTGGCGTTCATGCTGGAGGATACCCAGGCCCCAGTGCTGCTCACCGAGCAGGGTCTGCTCGGGCAACTGCCCTCCTATGCAGGAAGCATCCTCTGCCTGGATCGGGACTCGGAGACGATCGCCGCGCAGCCCGGCAGCGATCCACCCTGTCGTACCACGGCCGAGAACCTCGCCTACGTCATCTACACCTCGGGATCGACCGGTGAACCGAAGGGCATTGTTTTGCCACAGGCTACGCTGGTCAATCTCATGGCGTGGCATGGGCAAAGCGCGTCGGTGGGGCGCGTTGCGCAGTTCGCCTCAATCAGTTTCGACGTCTCGCTTCAGGAAACGTTGCACGCATTGCTGTGCGGCAAGACCTTGATCATCATAGACGACGATACACGGCTGCAACCGGAGAAGCTCGCAGGCTTTCTCCAGGAACAGGCGATCACGGACCTGTTCGTTCCCAATATCGTTCTGGAGTACTTGGCCCAAGCTGTCGTCCGAGCCAAGCGCAATCTGCCAGTGCTGGCCAATGTCTATCAGGCGGGGGAAGCCCTGACGATTACGCCTGTCGTGCGAGAGTTCTTTAACAGCCACCCCGCTTGCCGGCTTCATAACCACTACGGTCCTGCCGAAAGTCATGTGGTCACCGCGGCGGCTCTGCCGGCGGACCCCAAGCTCTGGCCGCACAAGCCGGTCATAGGTTCGCCCATTTCGAACACCCGGATCCACATTCTCGATCGGCACCTGAATCCGGCACCAATCGGTGTGGCGGGAGAACTATGCATCGGTGGAGACGGTCTGGCGCGTGGCTATCTGAACCGTCCGGAGCCGACTGCGGAAAGGTTTGTGCGGGACCCCTTCTCGACCGTGCCGGGTGCGCGGATGTA
>Ga0224512_10001069_pt1 | contig 27247 bp, 23 predicted proteins | sample SF_May12_sed_USG_4_FD_169103 | JGI IMG/M metagenome (GOLD analysis project Ga0224512, IMG submission 169103) | Sediment microbial communities from San Francisco Bay, California, United States - SF_May12_sed_USGS_13 | ecosystem: Environmental > Aquatic > Marine > Sediment | place: USA... | reverse complement strand
TAGATATGCGCCGCCGCGACCACCGACACGGGAGCAATCACCAGGTATACAAGGAACGTCGCCCAGTAGATCAGCGGAAAACGTTTCACGGCGCGCGCCGCGGCCTCCGGGTCGGCGTTGGGCTGCCTCTCGAGAAAATCGGTCAGTGGACGAATCTGGCGCGGGAAGTACCACAGCGTGAAGACGATCCAGCCCAGGATATAGGCCGGCTCAAGTGGCGTGACCAGAATGCCGAGAACCTGCGCCGGCGTGAGCACCCCGATCAGCAGTATAAACCCGAGCCCGAAGACCGGAGGGATGTTCCAGGTCGCGAAAATCAGCCAGCGAAAGCGCCACCGAAAAACATCGGCCGGGAGTGAATGCGCGCGGGTCGCGGGGGCTTTGTTCGGCATCAGGATCAACTGTGCGGTACTGGATTGGAGTTCCAGCGCGAGGTTAGATCACGCCGCCCGGTACGCGGGACGCCCGCCTGCTGCAGCAGGCGTTCGGGAACGACATGGCTCATGGTCGAATCGGGGTCGCCGTAGGCAAAGTACTTGCCTTTCAGGTCCGCGAGCGTCCGCTGCGAACTGTCCTGGCGCACGATGATCACGCCGCGCAAGTACGATTGCCCGGTGATCTCCTGGCGTGCAAGCAGCGGTTTCTTTCCGTAGCGCGCGACCAGCTCAACGTACGACACCGGCCTCAGGTAGGCGATATCAACACCGTCCTTGCCAATCATCTCGATATGGTGCTCGTGGTTGCCGCCGATACGCACCTTCACCGGTCGACCAATTTCGTGCGCCAGGTGTTCCGCATGCGGATGGAAACGCGTCATGATTTCCGGCACCGGCAGATACGGATGAACCGCGAGGATCAGCGCGTCATCCGGCTTCGCGGCCGCCGGTGTCACCAGACCAGACACCCACACCACCGCGATCCACAGCGCTATCCGAGTCATCATGTCTCCTATCCTTGCCGGTCGACGCTATCCCCGGGGACCGTTCCTGAAGCTCTTCACCCACCAGCCATCACGGACCAACGGGACAGAACGTCGGGTCAGGCCGCGGCGCCGGCGACGAATGTCGGCCCCGGCCGGCCGAAATGATAACCTTGGGCGTAGTCCACGCCGAACTCCCGCAGCTTATCCAGCGTGCTCTCGTCCTCGACGAATTCCGCGATGGTCTTCTTGCCGAGCGCGTGCGCCACCTCGTTCATGGATTTCACCAACGCCTGGTCCACGCGGTCGGCGGCAAGGTTGCGGACAAAGCTGCCATCGATTTTCAGGAAATCCACCGGCAACCTTTTGAGGTAACTGTAGGAACTGAAGCCCGAGCCGAAATCGTCGAGCGCGAACTGACAGCCGAGAGCCTTCAGCTCGGTGATGAACACCCTGGCGTCCAGAGGGTGTGTGATTGCCTCCTGTTCGGTGATTTCGAAGGTGAAGCATGACGGTGGCACGTTTTGTTCATGCAGCTTCATGGAGATCAGTGAGAGCAGCGTGCGATATTCGAAAGCCTTGCCGGAGAGATTAATGGCAAAGTGCTGGCTCTTTCCATTCCTGATCAGCGCACCGGCCTGTTCGATCACGCGGGCAACGACCCACTGGTCTATGGATTGCATTAGCCCGAAGCGTTCGGCCGATGGAAGAAACGCCCCGGGGCCAATCAGTTCGTCTCCCCCCAGGCCACCGCGCAGGCGCAGCAACGCTTCGTGGTGCACCGTGACGCAGTCGCTCACCTGCACAATCGGTTGATAGAACAAGGTGAAATCATCGCGCTCGAGCGCCTGACGGATGCGCCCCGCCCAACCCAAGTCTGCCACCATGGTCGCTTTGGATGTGTCGCTCGGGTCAAAAATATGAAACTGGTTGCGACCGTGCGACTTGGCGAGGGTGCAGGCCAAGTCGGCATGGCTCAGGAAATCGCCCGGCGTGGAAGCCGGGTCGGATAACAAGGCGGCACCGATGCTGGCCGAGAGGTTGAAGGTCTTGCCTTCATAGGTAAAGCTCTGCTTGGAGAGCAGGCCACAATAGGACTCTGCCGCGATGCGCAGCCGCTCCGGGTCTGCCCCTTGCAACAACACGGTGAACTCATCGCCCCCGAAACGGGCCAGCAAGTCACCATGGCGCAGGCGCTCGCGCAACAGAACCGCAATTTCGACCAGCAGCTTGTCACCCGCGGCATGGCCGACAGTGTCATTGATGTACTTGAAATTGTCGAGGTCGATGTACAGCAAACCACTGTACAGCGGGCCGCGACCGATGTGGGCCACGGCGCGTTCGAGTTCGGTCTGAAAGTGATGGCGGTTGTGAATTCCGGTCAAGGCGTCGTAGTTGGCAAAGTGCTCCAATTGGCGCTGGTGCTCCTTTTGTTCGGTGATGTCGCGCGCCGTGCCCATGCATCCCTTGATATTCCAGTCCCGGTCCATGCGCGGCTTGGCATTGAAGCTCAAGGTTCGCTGGGTGCCATCGGCGCGCAAATGGACGGTCTCGTGCTGCATCACATCCTTGCCTCGCATCAGCTCCTGAAAGACAAACAGGACGTCCTCGATGTAATCGGGATGAACGATATCCCTGAAAGGTTTACCAATCAGCTCAGCGGGCTCACAACCGTAAATGTCCCTGGCAGCTTCGTTCACGTAGGTCCAGCGGCCTTCGAGATCCACGGCCCACACCAGGTCGTGCGCCGATTCCATGACATCCATGAAACGCGATTCGCTGTCTTTTAGCGCCTGCGTGGTTGTCGTGAGTTCGCTGTTGTCACGGTAGACGCCTTGCAGGCCCACAACACGTTGACTTCCATCAATCAGGGGCAGGAGGGTCACCACGACGTGTCGCCGCAGATGGCTGGCGTGTTTCGGCATGACCTCGATCGCCAGGTTCATCACGCGTTCGCCGGTGGCCTGCAGATATTCCAGTGCCTGCTGCAAGCGCTTGCGCGTGTCCGGGGTAGTGATATTCAACAGAAAATCCAGGCCGCCTTGCGCGATCTCTTCGTGGGTGTAGCCGCAATAGCCGCGGTTGGCGACACCTTCGCCACAATCAAAATAAAATGCGAAAACGATGTCGGAGGTGTTATCAAGCAATGTCATGCCCAGCTGCTGCTTCAGCGAAGCCGCACGTTGTTCCGGTATGTCCGGTGTCGGATTGGCCGGTGTAATTTTCATCGGGGCAACAACCTGGGCGTGGGAGGATTTGACTCTCGACAATGAAACGTTATCTGTGCGAGCCGGTATCTCATCATAAAGATTGCCTGCCAGTTTGGTGGTCAATAGAAACAAGCTTTGCCGCTGTCTTACCAAGTTAAGCATACTCACCATTCGCTCCCCCGAAACTTGCCAAACTAAAACGGGGGCTGCACAAGGCGTTAAACACGATAAACAGCGCCGTTAAACTAAAGTCATTGAAAAAATATGGTTTTTAACTCACTTTAACCGGGTTGCGGTTGGCGGATGGGTTAGCCGGCGCGGAAACTGGGCTATATTTACCCTCTGTCCCGATTAAACCTGCGGCCATGGTCCTCGTCCATCCGGAAAAACAGAACCCGCCCACCCATATCTTGGATACGGTCATCGGCCGTATTGGCCAGATCGTGCTCGGCAAGGAGCGTCAGGCACGTCTGTCACTCGCCTGCCTGCTGGCGCGCGGCCACCTGCTGATCGAAGACCTCCCGGGGGTGGGCAAAACCACGTTGGCGCACGTGCTAGCGAAGGTCCTAGGGCTGCAGTTCAAGCGTATCCAGTTCACCGCCGACCTGCTCCCGGCCGATATTCTCGGGGTATCGATTTACCAGCCGGACAACAAGCATTTCGTGTTTCATCCCGGCCCGTTGTTTGCCCAGCTGGTGTTGGCGGATGAAATCAACCGTGCCACACCCAAGACCCAGAGCGCGCTGCTCGAGGCCATGGAAGAGCGTCAGGTCACGACTGATGGTTTGACGCACAAACTACCCGAGCCGTTTTTTGTCATCGCCACGCAAAACCCGCATCACCTGATCGGCACCTTTCCGCTGCCCGAATCGCAGCTCGATCGTTTTCTCATGCGCATCGAAATGGGCTATCCGGATCGAGCGGCCGAACGCGCGCTGCTGAAAGGGCGCGACCGGCGCGAACTGGTGGAATCGCTTCAGCCGGTCATCAGCGCCGACAAGCTCAACGGCCTGCAACAACTCGTTGCGCGCGTGCACGTGGCCGAACCGCTGCTCGATTACGTGCAGAACCTGCTCGATTCTACGCGTCGCACCGGCGAATTTGCCGAAGGGCTGTCGCCACGCGCAGGCCTTTCGCTTGTGGCGGCAGCGCGCGCCTGGGCGCTGCTGGCCGGCCGCGACATGGTGCTGCCGGAAGACGTGCAGGCCGTCGCGCCCTCCGTCATCGGCCATCGCCTGCGTCCGGCGAATGGCGGACGCACGGTCAACATTGCGCGTCTACTCGAGTCGGTTCCCATCCCCTGATGTCCACAGCGGCCGCCGAAGTGGTCCTGGGGCGCCGCCAGCTGTTCATGCTGCCAACCCGCTTCGGCATGCTGTTCGCCTTGCTGCTGGTGGTGCAATTGCTCGCGGCGATCAATTACGGCAATGGTCTCGCCTACGCGTTAACATTCCTGCTCGGGTCGTTGGCCGTGGTTTCCATGCTCTATACCCACCGCAACTTGTTCCGGCTGCGCCTGTCAGCCGGCACCTGCGCGCCGGTGTTTGCCGGCGACATGGCGGTTTTCCGGATGCGCCTTACGAATGAATCAAACACGCCCAGATACGGTGTCGCCCTCCTGCACGGAAAAAAAGAAATCACGCGCGTGGACATTCCGGCACATGGGTTCGCCGACGTGGATCTGCCGGCGCCCGCCTTGAAACGCGGATGGCAACAAGCCCCGGCGGTAACATTGCACACCGAGTTTCCGCTGGGCTTGCTGTACTCCTGGTCACGCCGTGTTGAATTCGATCACGCCTGTCTCATCTATCCGCGCCCGGCCGCACCGACGCCGCTGCAAGCTCTCCCCATGGATTCGCCCGAGGCGGTTTCGGGGATGAAGGTGGGGGGGGAGGATTACGTCGGCACGCGTGAATTCCAGCCCGGGGATTCGCCGCGCCATGTGGACTGGAAAGCGGTGGCGCGGGGGGAGAGCTGGCAGGTGAAACAGTTTGGTGCCGGTCTACAGCTAACGGTGTGGCTTGACTGGGACACGCTCGCCGGGCTCGATACGGAAATGCGCCTATCGGTGCTGACCCGCTGGGTGCTCGAGGCCCAGCAACAAGGCATGCTTTATGGTCTGCGCCTGCCGCAGCAAACCGTCCATCCGTCGAGCGGCGAGCCGCACCAGCACGAATGCCTGAAACGACTGGCGTTGTTCGGGCTGAAGCCATGAACCCCACGACCGCCGACCGGCGTGTTCTGCAGAGCCTGATGGCCGCCGGCGTTGTGGCCGTGGCCCCGCATGTCGGCGAGTTGCCATTTTGGATTATTGCCGTGTTTGCCCTCTGCGCCGCCTGGCGCTATGGCATCGAGGCGTGGCAATGGTACCGGCCGGGGAAGCTTGTGCGCTTAGGGTTGATGCTGCTGCTCCTCGCCGCGGTCTTCCGGCAATTCCATACCCTGCTCGGGCGCGACCCCGGCATGGGGCTGTTGATCACGCTGATCGGTCTTAAATTCATGGAACTCAAAACCGTGCGGGATCATGTCGTGAGCCTGTTCGTGTTTTATCTCATCATCCTCGGCAGTTTCCTGTATTCGCAATCGCTCTGGCTCGGCGTCTGGGCGCTGCTGGCGGTCACCGTCTGCACCACGGCGCTGGTGCACCTCACGCAACCGACCAGCCTGAACGTCACGCAACGGCTGCGCCTGTCTGGCGTCATGCTGATCAAGGCCGTGCCGCTCATGATCATTGTGTACCTGCTGTTCCCGCGCATCAGCGGCACGCTCTGGGGGTTGCCGGCGGACGCGCACGGCGGTCTCACCGGCATGCCGGACACGATGCAACCGGGCAGCATACGTAACCTGAGTGAATCCTCCGAGATCGCCTTTCGCGTCAGTTTCGAGGGGGCGCCGCCGCCGCCGCGCGAACTCTACTGGCGCGGACTGGTGCTCACGGAATTTGACGGGCGCGGCTGGCGCCGTGGGCCGATGGGTGGAATACAGGAGGTGTCGTTCATGCCTCTTAACGAAGCGGTGCGCTATCACGTCACCCTCGAGCCCAGCAACAAGCCGTGGATGCTGGCGCTCGATCTGCCGGCCATCCGTCCCAAGGGCGCGCGTTACCAGCCGGACTTCACGCTGGAACACCGTGAGCCGATCCGCGAGCGCCTGAACTACACGCTCACCTCTTATACCCGCTATAACACCGGCACGCTCGAACGGTCGGAGCGCGTGCACGGCCTGCGGTTGCCGGGAGAAACCAGCCCGCGCGCCCGCGCGCTGGCCGGACAATGGCTGCGGGAACACGGCACACCACAGCAAATCGCACAGGCCGCGCTCGATCATTTCCGCCGGGAAAATTTCGTTTACACCTTGAGCCCGCCGTTGCTCGGTGACGACCCGGTGGATGAGTTTCTGTTCGGCACGCGCCGCGGATTCTGCGAACACTATGCGGCGGCGTTCGTCACCCTCATGCGCGCCGCCGGCATCCCGAGCCGCGTCGTGGTCGGTTATCTCGGGGGCGAACTCAACACTGCCGGGAATTACCTGATCGTGCGCCAGTCCGACGCCCATGCCTGGGCCGAAATCTGGCTGGCGGAGCGCGGCTGGGTGCGCGTCGATCCCACCGGGGCTATCGCCCCGGAGCGCATCGAGCTCGGTCTCGAGGCCGTCCGCCGCTTGGAGCTGCAGGGTCTTGCGCTGGGCAACCTTTCCAGCGAGGCCATCCGCCGCGCGCTGGAACTGGGCTGGTTCGAGTACGTCGCGCGCCATGCACGCTGGTACTGGGACCTGACCAACATGACCTGGTACCGCTGGGTGGTGGACTATGGCAAGGAGCGCCAGGAGCGGTTTCTGGCCTCTTTTGGATTTGAACACATTTCCTGGGGCCAGTTGGGGGGTTTGGTGATCGCAGGTGTGCTGCTGGTCTTGCTGGTGTATGCCCTGCCCTTATGGCGAACGAAAAAGTCTCTCGACCCCCCGCAGGCGGCGTACCTGCGCTTTTGCCGCAAGCTGGCGCGCGCGGGCCTGGCGCGCGCCCCGTACGAGGGCGCCCATGCGTTCGCTGAACGCGCCGCGCGGAAACGCTCCGACCTGGCAGCGTCGATATCAGAAATTACCGGTCTCTACGAGGACCTGCGTTACGGCCCCCAAGGGCCGGATTCGAGAAAATTCACGACGTTGAAGAAACGCGTATCGGTGTTTCGGGCCTGATCACTTCCCGATACAGAAGCTGGAAAAAATCCGTCCCAGCAAATCCTCCGGCGTGAACTCGCCGGTGATCTCTGAAAGCGCCTGTTGCGCCAAGCGCAATTCTTCCGCCAGCAATTCTCCGGCACGCGATTCCCGCAGCCGGGCATTTCCCTGAGCCAGATGCGCCTCCGCGCGGCGGATGGCATCGAGGTGCCGTCGTCGCGCCATGAACGTGCCTTCGCCGGCGGATTGGAAACCCATGCATTCTTTCAGGTGCTGGTGCAGATGCTCCAGCCCCTCCCCAGTTTTGGCGGACAGGGAAATTTCGACTTCCCCCTGGGTTTGCTTTATGCCGGGTGGGCGCCCGGTGAGATCTATTTTGTTGCGGAGCACGGTGCGCGGAAGCTTTGCCGGCAACAACGCCTCCGCTTCGCGCGCGGGTCGCGCATCCGACACAGAATCGTCAATGACGAGCAGGAGCCGGTCGGCGCGCTCCATCTGCGCGCGGGCGCGGCGGATGCCTTCGGATTCGATCGCGTCTTGCGATTCGCGCAGGCCGGCGGTGTCGATGATGTGCAGCGGCATGCCATCGATATGAATGCGCTCGCGCAACACGTCTCGCGTGGTGCCGGGGACGGGGCTGACGATGGCGGTATCGCGGGTGGCCAGGGCGTTCAGCAGGCTCGACTTCCCGGAATTCGGCGGGCCGGCCAACACCACGGTCATGCCGTCATGCAACAACACGCCTTGTTGCGCGGAGGCCAGGAGTGCCGTGATGGCCCGCGCCTGCATGTCGAGTTCCTGCGTGATGCGTTCATCCGCCAAAAAATCAATTTCCTCTTCCGGAAAATCGATGGCCGCCTCGACATACATCCGCAGACGCGTGAGGCCTTCCACGAGTGTGTGCACGCGTTGCGAAAATTCACCTTCCAGCGATCGCAGCGCCGACCGCGCGGCCGCTTGCGAACCGGCCTCAATGATATCGGCCACCGCCTCGGCCTGGGCCAGGTCGAGTTTGCCGTTCAGGAACGCGCGCTCGGAAAACTCGCCGGGGCGCGCCAGATGCGCCCCGAGCTCCAGGGCGCGGTGGAGCACCATGTCGAGCACCACCGGTCCGCCGTGACCGTGCAGTTCGAGCACATCTTCGCCGGTGAAGGAATGCGGCGCGGGAAAGAAAATAGCCAGCCCCCGGTCGAGCGGCTGACCGAGAACGTCGAGAAAATTGGCAAAGGTCGCGTGGCGCGCGGCGGGAAGTTTCCCAAGCATGGCCATGGCGATGTTTCGTGTGGCGGTACCGGAGAGACGGACAATGCCTATCCCGCCGCGCCCGGGCGGTGTGGCAACAGCCGCGATGGTGCGGGAATCGGCCACGGCCGCGCTGTTATTTCTTTTTGCCCTCGACAACACGCATGATGCGCCATTGCTGCGCGATGGACAGGATGTTGTTCACCGTCCAGTACAGCACCAGCCCCGCCGGAAAGAACAAGAAAAAGACAGTGAATACAAATGGCAGCACCATAAATACCTTTTGCTGGATCGGATCGAGCGGTTGCGGATTGAGTTTCTGCTGCACGAACATCGAGGCGCCCATGATGATCGGCAGGATGTAATACGGATCCTGTGCCGACAGGTCCTTGATCCAGCCGACCCACGGGGCCTGACGCATTTCGACGCTTTCGAGCAACACCCAGTACAGTGCCAGAAACACGGGGATCTGGATCAGGATCGGCAAGCAACCGCCGAGCGGATTGATCTTCTCGGTCTTGTAGAGTTCCATCATCGCCTGGTTGAGCTTCTGGCGATCGTCGCCGAAGCGCTCCTTGAGCGCCTGCATCTTGGGCTGCATCTTGCGCATGTTCGCCATGGATTTATAGCTCGCCGCCGACAGCGGGTAGAACGCCGCCTTGATTAAAATGGTGAGCACAATGATCGCCCAGCCCCAGTTGCCCAGCAGCCGGTGGATCTGCTCCAGCAACCAGAACAGCGGCGCGGAAATGACGGTGAGGAATCCATAGTCCACCGTGAGGTTCATGCCCTCCGGCAGGGTCTTGAGAATCTTCTGTTCCTTGGGACCGGCGTACAGCGAGAGGTGAAGTGTTCCGCTCTCGCCTGGCGCGACCTTGGTCGGGGTTTGATTCTTGAGGCCGAGCACGTACCGCGTGCCTTCGAGCACGTCGGTATAGAATTCGTTGCGCTGGTCCGGCGCCGGCAACCACGAGCCCACAAAGTAGTGCTGCAACATCGCCACCCAACCGCCCTTGACCGGGCGCTTGAGCGGGCTCTTGGCCATGTCATCGAACGAGATTTTCTCGTAATGATTCTCGGTGGTATAAATCGCACCCCCCGTATAGCTTGGAATCACTCTGAGAAATCCGGTCGAGGCCGAATGCATGCGCTGGAATTGGCCATAGAGGTAGCCGGCCCACTCGCGACGGGTCTCGTTCTTCACCGCAAATTCCACATCCACAACATAGCTGCCGCGACGGAAGACATAAGTCTTGGTGTATTGCATGCCGCCGGGGTCACGCCATTTCAGCGGGACACGCAATTCGTTCTGTCCATCCGCCAGGGCGTATTGGCCGCTTTCGGCGCTGTAGGACGTCTTGTGGTTTGGATATTGCCCCTCCAGACCGATCAGACCCGACTGCGCAATGAACAGCTCAAGCCCGTCATCATGCAACAGCGGGAAAGCCTCCTGCGGCTTGTCCAGGGTCACCGGGTACTGACGCAGCTTGAGTACGCGCATGTCCCCACCTTGGGCGTCAATCACGGCATCAATTACGTCGGTGCGCACGGCGATGCGCGTACCGCGTGCCAGCGCCTCGGTTGCCTTAGGCGCAGGTGTGGCCTCAGTGGGGCGTGGTGCCGGGGCTGACGGCACGCCCGGGGGAGCCTCTGGTGCTGGCGCGCTTTGCGTGCTCTCGGTCGGCGCCTTGATCGGTGGCGCGTTGTGCATCTCCCAGGACTGCCAGATCAGCATCAACACCAGCGCCAGCGCGAAGAACAGGAACAGACGTTGACTATCCATGGCGGGGCGAGTGGTCGGGGTGGGAACGGGATGTAGGCGGAACCGGGTCAAATCCACCGGGGTGCCAGGGATGACAGCGCAGGAGGCGACGCAGGGCAAGCCATAGGCCGCGGAAGCTTCCGTGAGTTTCTATCGATTCGGCGGCGTACTGCGAGCAACTGGGGTGAAATCGGCAGTGCTGTCCCAGCCACGGGCTGAGCAGGTAACGGTATCCGCGAATGATGGTGATCAGGACTTTCTGCACTGTTTTTCTACCTTCTCCCATAATGTCTGAAGCGAAGCGCGTAGCGAGGCGGCCGGTGCCATTCCCGCTTTCGGGCTGGCCACTACCACCACATCCAAGCCCGCCAGTTTTTCCTGGGATTGACGAAACGTCTCGCGGATCTGGCGCTTGATGCGATTCCGCACCACAGCGCGGGCGGACACTTTGCGTGAGACGACGATGCCAAGACGCCCGTAGGGGTGCGGGTTCGAAATCGCGTAGACGCTAAATATCTCATCACGTCCTCGCCAGCGACTTTTCAGGGTCGTCGCGAACTCCGCGGCCATCCGCAATCGGCGCGACTTGGGCAGCCCGTTAAGGGCGCTCGGCAAACTAGGCGCCCAGTCGCTTGCGACCCTTTGCACGGCGCGCGGCCAACACGCGGCGACCACCCTTGGTTTTCATGCGCGCCCGAAAACCGTGTGTGCGCTTGCGCTTAAGCTTGCTGGGTTGATATGTGCGTTTCATTGGGTCGGTTCACGCTGGTTGATTATATGCCGGGTATTGCTGCAAAAAGGGCGGCAAACTTACTGCCTCTCGTCAATGTTTGTCAACACATAAATCCTGTAACTGTTTGTAATTCCAGAATGGAAAATTCACCTGTGGATAACCCGCTCTAGACTGGCTAGACTTCCCTTCCCCTCGTTGTTGCGTGAAAAAAAACATGCAGTCGCTCGTATGGAAAAAATGCCTAGAAAGGCTTGAAGAAGAGTTGTCAGCACAGCAATTCAATACCTGGCTGCGGCCATTGCACGCGGTCCAGGAGAACCAGTTGCTGCGTCTGCTTGCGCCAAATCGCTTTGTGGTGGACTGGGTGTCTGAACGTTTTCTGGAGCGCATTGCTGAATTGAGCAGTGAGTACAGCGGCGGGGCGCTCAGTGTACAAGTGGAGGTTGGCAGCCAATCGCGTCCCGGGGCAGGGTACATGAGTGCTGTGCCCGCACGCGCCGAGATTTCAGCGGCTGTTAAGGCGCCTTCTATTATTGCGCGCCTGAACCCAGATTTTACGTTTGAGACCCATGTGGAAGGAAAGTCCAATCAGTTGGCACGTGCGGCGGCCAAGCAGGTGGGAGAAAACCCTGGCGGTGCTTATAACCCGTTGTTTATTTACGGCGGGGTAGGTTTAGGTAAGACACACCTTATGCACGCGGCGGGAAACTTGATGCTCAAACATCGGCCCAATGCCAATATTGCCTATGTCCATTCCGAGCGTTTTGTTGCTGATATGGTTAAAGCGTTTCAGCACAACGCGATCAATGAATTTAAAAAACTTTATCGTAATCTTGACGCCTTGCTAATTGATGATATTCAATTTTTTGTCGGTAAGGAGCGCTCACAAGAAGAATTGTTCCATACATTCAATGCCTTACAGGAGGCTAAGCGGCAGGTCATTATTACTGCTGATCGCTTTCCCAAAGAACTGACCGGCGTCGAGGAGCGCCTTATCTCACGTTTTGGTTCTGGGCTGATAGTGTCGATAGAGCCTCCAGAACTTGAGACGCGTGTTGCCATCCTGATGAAAAAGGCGAAACAAGAAGGTGTGGAGTTACCGGATGATGTCGCGTTTTTCGTCGCCAAACGTGTCAGATCTAATGTCCGTGAACTCGAGGGGGCGCTCCGCCGGATTTTGGCTAGCGCCTTTTTCACCGGCAGGGCGATTGATATCCCCCTCGTGAGCGAGAGCCTTAAAGATTTGATTTCTTTCCAGGACCGGCTGGTAACGATTAATAATATTCAAAAGACTGTTGCCGAGTACTACAAGATCCGAATCGCTGACCTGCACAGCAAGAGTCGATCACGCCAAGTGGCGCGTCCACGCCAAGTTGCCATGGCTTTGGCTAAGGAGCTTACTGAGCATAGTTTACCGGAGATTGGAGATGCCTTCGGGGGACGAGACCATACAACTGTTTTACATGCCTGCCGTAAGGTTGCGGAGCTAAAGTCCAAGGATAATAAAATCGGTGAGGATTATCAGAATCTGATGCGGATTCTGACAACATAAAGTTGAATTGATAAACCTGTGAATTCTATTTGTAGAACTTTCATGAGCCGGTATCATTCATAAACCACAGGATGTATACACAACACTCCGAATGGCTTACCAACAAGCAACCATCTGGTAAGACAGCTGGTTTTTCAGGGGCATAATTACGTTATCCACAGATCAGGTGGGGCCTAATTACTAAGCACTATCTTTTAAAAGGAAGTAATAACTAACCGATGCAGATCACCATAACGCGCGAGGAGTTGTTAAAACCTTTAAGTTATGTTGCGGGGGTCGTTGAGAGGCGCCAGACCCTTCCCGTTCTTTCGTTTGTTCTCCTCCGCCAACAAAACGGACTGATGACACTTACTGGAACTGATCTGGAGATTGAGATTGTTTCTAAGGTTAACCAAGCCGGGACAGGTAATGTGGAAATGATGCTTCCGGCGCGCAAGCTCTTTGATCTCTGCCGCGCCCTTCCTGGCAATGCTGAGATTACTATTAAAAAAGAGGGTGAAAAGTCCATCGTTAAATCAGGTAAAAGTCGATTTACATTAGCGACAGCGCCAGTTGCAGATTTCCCTATTGTGCAAGCCTCTCAGTGGGAGCAAGTACTTACTATAGATCAAAAATCTTTCAGGGACTTGTTAGAACAAACTCATTTCTGCATGGCGCAGCAGGATGTTCGTTACTACTTGAACGGTCTCCTGCTTGAGTTAGCCGATAAAAAAATCCGTGGCGTTGCTACAGACGGTCATCGTATGGCTATCAGTGAGATCTTGCTCGAGAAACCCACGAAAGGTGACAAACAGATAATTGTGCCTCGCAAAGGGGTACAAGAAATGTTGCGTCTGATTGCAGACACAGAAGATTCAATTGAGCTTGAGATTGGAACAAACCACTTTCGTGCCAAAACCGACGACTTTATGTTTACTACCAAACTAATTGACGGGCGCTACCCAGATTACAATAAAGTCATTCCCAACAAACAGTCGAAAAAACTGAAGCTGGATCGCAATCTCTTCCGTGAAACATTGGCACGGGTGGCCATTCTCTCTAGTGAAAAGTACCGTGGCGTAAGACTTAGCCTAACTAATAAAGTGCTGCGCCTTACAGCCCATAATCCAGAACAGGAAGAAGCCCAAGAGGAAATCAACATTGATTATTCGGGCGAGGGAATGGAAATCGGGTTTAACGTCAATTACATGATTGAGGCAATCAGCGCATTACAAACTGATATTGTAGAATTTGGTCTCAATGACCCTAATAGCAGCTGTACGTTGATTTCTCCGGAAACTATTTATCCACAGTACGTTATAATGCCAATGCGGCTCTAGTTAACACCGCAAAGATGTTCCATGTGAAACATCTGCAAAACCATCGTTTCACGTGAAACAGTAACAACCAACCTCCATGGCACATACAAAAAAAGATTCTGCTTCCTCTTATGATTCGCGCAATATTCAGGTCCTTAAAGGCCTGGATGCGGTGCGGAAACGACCAGGGATGTATATCGGTGATACTGACGACGGCACCGGCTTACACCACATGGTTTTTGAGGCTGTGGATAACTCTATCGATGAGGCGCTGGCGGGCCATTGCGATCGCATTTCAGTCACAATCCACACAGATAATTCTATCACCGTCTCTGACAATGGGCGCGGTATCCCTACCGATCAAATACAAGAAGAAGGGCGCTCCGCTGCAGAAGTGGTAATGACCGTCCTGCATGCCGGTGGCAAGTTTGATCAAAACTCTTACAAGGTATCCGGTGGGCTCCATGGTGTGGGTATCTCTGTGGTTAACGCCCTGTCTGAACAGCTTGAATTGACCATCCGGCGCGGCGGAAAGGTGCATCAACAAATATACCAACTGGGGGTTCCACAATCGCCACTCAAAATAATCGGAGAAAGCAGCGAAACCGGGACCGACGTCAGGTTCAAGCCCAGCGGCAAGATCTTCAGTGACACCGTTTATAACTTTGACATTCTGGCCAAACGATTACGTGAGCTTTCTTTCCTAAATTCAGGTGTCAAGATTTCACTCCTGGACGAGCGGAGCGGCAAAGAAGACATTTTCGAATACAAGGGTGGTATCGCCGCTTTTGTCGGACACCTCAACCGTAACAAGACCCCGCTGCATCAGAAGCCAATCTATATCTCAGCTGAACGTGACAAGCTCGTGGTGGAGCTGTGTATGCAGTGGAACGACACCTACCAGGAGAATATTTTCTGCTTCACCAACAACATCCCGCAGCGCGATGGCGGCACCCATCTGGCTGGTCTGCGCGCGGGTATGACGCGCACGCTCAATCAGTTCATAGAAAAAACTGGTTTGGCCAAGAAGGAAAAGGTCGAAATTAGCGGCGACGACGCCCGGGAAGGACTGATTGCCGTGCTGTCCGTCAAGGTGCCAGACCCCAAGTTTTCGTCTCAGACCAAGGACAAGCTGGTGTCTTCCGAAGTGAAGGGCGTCGTTGAGTCGATCGTTAATGAAAAGCTTTCGGAATTCTTAGAAGAGAACCCGGCCGATGCCCGTAACATCGCCATAAAAATTGTCGACGCTGCTAGAGCGCGTGAGGCAGCACGCAAGGCGCGCGAGATGACGCGCCGCAAAGGGGTGCTGGATCTGGGGGGGCTTCCGGGAAAGCTGGCCGATTGTCAGGAACGCGACCCGACCAAATGTGAGCTTTACCTGGTCGAGGGAGACTCGGCGGGCGGTTCGGCCAAACAGGCACGTGATCGAAAATTTCAGGCAGTTCTTCCGCTCAAGGGAAAAATTCTGAATGTTGAACGAGCGCGCCTGGACAAGATGTTATCTTCAGCCGAAATCGGCACTCTGATCACGGCGCTGGGAACAGGTATAGGTGAAAATGACTTTGATATCAATAAGTTAAGATATCATCGCATAATTCTCATGACAGACGCGGATGTCGACGGATCCCATATTCGGACCTTGTTGCTGACTTTCTTTTATCGCGAAATGGAAGAACTGATCGCACGCGGCCATGTTTTTATTGCTCAACCGCCGCTGTTCAAAATCAAGCATGGAAAGCAGGAGCGCTACCTCAAAGATGAAAACGAGATGCAGGAATTTCTGCTTGATACCGCGCTGACCGAGGCAGTGCTACATGCTGCCAATGGTCAGAGTCTGACAGGCAAGGAATTGGCTTCGCTATGCCGCAGCCATCTTGCGGTTGATCAGACGATCAAGCGCCTGGCGCGTCGATATGATGCTGAAGCCCTGCGACATCTCATTTATTTACCTCGGATAACTCCGGCGCTGTTAAAGGATAAGAAGCAAGCCAGCAAGATAGCGCAGGATCTCCAAAGCCGCCTGACACGCGAGGTGAATCACGGCAGCCGCTATGATGTTTTCCTCGGCATTGATACGCGCAACAATCTCAATGAGCTGATCCTGGCGCGACAGGAACACGGCTCGACCACCAAGACAAAAATCGATGCCGAGTTTATTTCATCCGGTGAATACGGCGCCATGCGCGAGTTGGGGGAACGGCTGGAGAAGTTTTTCTCCGGCGAGGCCACAATACAGCGAGCGGACAAGAGCCAGAAGGTTTCCAGTATCGATAACATGCTGGAATGGTTAATGACCGAGGCGCGCCGTGGGCAGACCATCCAGCGTTACAAGGGGCTGGGCGAAATGAACCCGGAGCAGTTGTGGGAAACCACCATGGATACGCAAACACGTCGGCTGTTGAAGGTAAACATTGAGGATGGCGTGGCCGCTGACGATGTGTTTACAACCCTGATGGGCGAACAAGTTGAGCCCCGGCGCGAGTTCATCGAGAAGAACGCGCTCGATGTATCCAATCTGGATATTTAATCCCTCCCCGAAAAGCAGTTAGCTTTAATGCAGTGTACGCGGGATACTCAGCGTGAAAGAGGGTATTTCTGCATCGAACGCGGTGCCATCATCGGCGATCATCTGGTAACTACCCTGCATCGTGCCGACTGGTGTTTCTAGTATGGTGCCACTGGTATATTGAAAACTGGTCCCGGGCAAGAGGTAAGGCTGCTCCCCCACGACGCCTTCCCCGTGCACCTCGCGTTTTTGCTCGTTGGCGTCGGTAATAATCCAGTGCCGTGTCACTAGGCGCGCCGGGACGGAACCGGAATTGGTGATCGTGATGGTGTACGCGAACACGTAACGATTCTGGCCCGGTTCGGACTGGCCGGGAAGATATGAAGTCCGGACATCGATTTGAATCTGATGTTTGTCGTTGATGGCCATGGTCAGTATTGATAGTCACTCCGCGGCAGTCTGCACCACGTTAGTGTCTTAGCGTAACATTAAAGTTTCCTTCGTGGAGGGTACAAAAACCACGTTGCCACCACGAGCCCGGCAAAAACTGTATAAATTGCCGTGAACACCCAGCCCGGCGCCGAATAATAAACCAAGCGCTGCACCCAATGCCGGATGAACCCGTTTTCATATCCCGCTATGCCTGCCAAATGGCGAAATTCGGATTCCAGCGTCGTGAGTGGACAAATCACCCCAAACCAGGCCTCCAGCACCACGAACCCGATGGCCAGCAGGTGCAGCCAGCGGAACAACCGACGACGCGACCAGCCCCACCCCAGGGCCCAACCGGCCATGATCAAGACCTGTCCTCCGACAACAAACAGGATGAAGGCCGCGTGTAGCACCAGCGTCAGATCGGCGAGCCACGCCCAAGTGTTCGCTTCAAGTGCCATGAGGGGATTGGTAGGTTTCACAATCCACGCTGATAAAATCCATGGCGCCGGCATCCAGCCTCACGGCGGAAAGCGCGTGCCCCCAGAGGCAACCGCTGTCCAGGCCGATGACCCCATCGCTCTGCCACAGTCCCAGCGTGGACCAGTGTCCAAAAATGATCTTAAGTCCGCGGCTGCGGCGCGTCGGAACTTGAAACCAAGGCAATAAGTCCGGTGGTTGACTGCCGGGGGGCCCCTTCGGGCGCAAGTCCATGTTGCCCTCGAGGTCACAGTAGCGCAGACGTGTGAAGGCATTGACGATGAGACGCAGCCGATCGAAACCGTGCAAATTTTCACTCCAGTGATCCGGCAGATCACCATACATGTGGTGAAAAAATTCCGCATAACTATCGCTGCGCAAGACCGTCTCGGTCTCGTGAGCCAGTTTCTGCAACAGCGCGAGATCCCAGGGTGGCAACAGCCCGGCGTGTATCAACGTGTAGCCGAGATCGGCATCATGATGCATCAGCGGGCGCGCCCGTAACCAGTCAAACAAGCCGTTGCGGTCGGGCGCGCGCAACACCTCATCGAGGGTATCGTGTTTTTTGGATTTGGCGATGCCGGCCGCGACGGCCAGCAGGTGCAGATCATGGTTGCCGAGCACGCATACGGCCCGCTCGCCTAAGCTCATGACAAACCGCAAGACTTCCAGTGACTGTGGTCCACGGTTGACCAGATCGCCGGTGAACCACAATTTGTCCCGTGTCGCATCGAACTGCAGGCGCGTCAGCAATTGCATCAAGGGCGTGTAGCAACCCTGCACGTCACCGATGGCATAGACCGCCATCAGGAATTCAACGGCGGCCGTCCGGTTTTTGCGGCCATCTCGCGGGTTGCCTTCACGAGCGCGTGCACAATACCGGGTTCCAGTGCCGAATGCCCGGCATTTGGAATAATGTCGAGTTGGGCATCAGGCCAAGCATTTACCAGCTCCCAGGCGCTCTGCAACGGACAGACCATGTCATAACGACCGTGCACGATGATCCCGGGGATGCCCTGCAGCCGGTTTACGTCCTTCAGGATCTGTTCCGGCTTGAGAAACGTATCGTGGACAAAGTAGTGCGCCTCAATGCGTGCCAGCGACAGGGCCGTTCGCGGCGAACCGAAAAATTCCACCACGTGCGCATTCGGCAAAAGGGTGGATGCGCGGCCTTCCCAGACTGACCAGGCCTTGGCGCTGGCCATGCGGGCAATTTCGTCTTTGCCGGTTAAGCGCCGATGATGTGCGAGCAACAAGTTATCACGCTCCGGTTCGGGAACCGGCGCGATGAATTCCTGCCAGTGGTCCGGGAACACGCGGTTGGCGCCCGCTTGGTAAAACCAGTGAATCTCCCACGGGCGGCAAAGGAATATCCCACGCAGAATAAGTCCGAGCACGCGCGCCGGATAAGTCTCGGCGTAGACCAACGATAGGGTCGAGCCCCAAGAACCGCCGAACAGGATCCAGCGATCCACGCCAAGATGTTCGCGGATCTTTTCCATGTCGGCGATCAGGTCTTGGGTGGTGTTGTGATCGAGGCTGGCATGGGGTGTCGAGCGCCCCGCCCCGCGCTGATCGAACAGAATGATGCGGTACACGTGGGGGTCGTAGAATCGCCGATGAAATTCCTCACACCCGGCCCCGGGGCCGCCATGCACGAACAGCACCGGCAGGCCTTTGAGGTTACCGCACTCTTCGACGTAGAGCTCATGAATCCCGTCAACGCGCAGCCGGTATGTGGCGTAGGGCCGAATGGCGGGATAGAGCTTCAGCATGATAGCGCTTCAGTGCTTGAACCAGATTTCGTAGCTGTACAGAAAAACTTCGATCACGATCAATATCACGATGTACCATTCCACGCGTAACATGCTGCGATTTTGCATCAGGTTTGCCGCGGTCTCGGCCGTTTGATGGATCAGCGCCAGCTTGCGTTCGAGCACCGTGTTGCGTTCGCGCAGTTCATATTCGTTTTCGAGGTGCAGGTACAGGCGCTCCACTTCTGGGTGATCCCACAGCAAGTCGGGTTTGTCCTGGATTTCCACGCGCCCGGTCATCTTGTGTAGCACCAGCAGCGTACCGCCGATCTGACGCAGCAGTTCGCGCAACCGCCGCCCGCCACCGCGGGGGTTTTCCAGGCGACGCGCCAGCGGCTCGATCAGGTCGAAGGCACTGGCCATGGTGTTTTCATAGTGGGCGAGCGCCACACTGCGCGCCAGCGCGGTGGCCACGATCTGCAGACGTGCCTGCGCCAGGTCGGCGATCCCTATGCCCTCGGGCGTGACGCCTTCCGGCTGTTTCCCGACGACATTCAGCTGCGCGTCCTCGGTCTCCATGCGCCGCAGCGGGTTTTCCACTCGCTGCCGCAGGCCCTTGAGGAAATTTTTCTGCTCGGCCTCGTTCAGGTTGAACAGCACGGCGGCGCCGTAACGGAACAGTACTGCCATGCCGGCGGTGCCCGCCGGGACCGTGAGCGGACCAAGCGTGACCGCGGGTTCGGACAGATCGCGCAAATTCAGGCGCTCGCCCAGAAAACAGGCACGTACCGTGATGGGTTTGTTGACCGGAAGCCGCGCGGTCAATTCAGTCGTTTTAGAGAGCATGTCCTTGTCTCTCGCAAAACTTCAGAGCCCGAGACGCTCCCAAACGGTGCAGGTCGGCCCGGCGCGATTGAGGGTGTAGAAGTGCAGCCCAGGAGCGCCCCCCTCGAGCAGTTTATCGCACAGGTCGGTGGTGACATCGAGGCCGAAGGCACGGATCGAGTCGAGGTCTTCGCCAAATCCCTCCAATCGCCGGCGGATCCAGCGGGGAATCTCGGCGCCGCAGGCATCGGAAAATTTTGCAAGTTGTTTGTAGTTGGTAATCGGCATAATGCCCGGGACAATCGGCACGTTGACCCCGAGCGCCGTTGCCTCCTCGACGAAACGCCAATAGGCGTCCACGTTGAAAAAGTACTGGGTCATGGCTGAATTGGCGCCGGCCTTGACCTTGTTCACGAAGTGGCGGATATCGGATTCAGGCGTCGGCGATTCGGGGTGAAATTCCGGATAGGCCGCCACCTCCAGATAAAACTCATCACCGGATTCGGCGCGGATGAAACTGACCAACTCGTTAGCGTAGTGAAAATCGCCGCCGGTTCTGGGCGCATCTTTGGGCAAATCGCCGCGCAGGGCCACGAGGTGGCGGATGCCGAGCTGACGGTAGGCCTCAAGCAGTGTGAGGATGTCGGCACGTGTGGTGCCGATGCAGGAAATGTGAGGCGCGGCCTGTTGGCCTCGTCCCTGTATGTTTTTGACGGTTTCGTAAGTACCCTCGCGCGTGCTGCCACCGGCCCCGAAGGTCACGGAGAAAAACTTAGGTTTGAGCTGCGCGAGCTGCTCCACCGTTTCGATTAACTTGACGCGCCCGTCCTCGTTGCGCGGAGGGAAAAATTCGAAACTGAATGTACGTGAATTTTTGTTGTGGGCACTCATGGTTTTATCATGCAGAAGTCGGGGCAGGCAACAAGGGCCACCGGGGTACCCCTTGTCTGCTTCCGCCTGGCGATTTAATAACGATAATGGTCCGGTTTGTACGGACCGTCGACCGGTACGCCGATGTACTCGGCCTGTTTCTTGGAAAGCGGCGTAAGATGGGCGCCGATTTTCTTCAAATGCAGGCGCGCCACCTTCTCATCGAGCTGTTTCGGCAACACGTACACTTTCTTTTCGTATTTGGTGGCGTTCTGGAATAACTCCATTTGCGCGATGGTCTGGTTGCTGAACGAAGCCGACATCACGAAAGAGGGATGGCCGGTGGCGCAGCCGAGGTTCACCAGCCGCCCCTTGGCCAACACGATCAGCTTCTTGCCGCCGGGGAAAATCACGTGATCCACTTGTGGTTTGATCTCCTCCCACTGGTATTGTTCAAGTGCGGCGATCTCGATCTCGGAGTCGAAATGCCCGATGTTGCATACGATGGCCTCGTGCTTCATGGCTTTCATGTGGGCATGGTTGATGACGTTCACGTTGCCGGTGGCGGTGACGAAGATGTCGCCCTTGTCGGCTACATCGTCCATGGTGACCACACGGTACCCTTCCATCGACGCCTGCAGTGCGCAGATCGGATCGATCTCGGTGACCCACACAGTGGCGCCCATGCCTCGGAATGCTTGGGCGCAACCCTTGCCGACGTCGCCGTAGCCGAGCACCACGCAGATCTTGCCGGCGATCATGACGTCGGTGGCACGCTTAATGCCGTCGATCAGCGATTCGCGACAGCCGTACAGGTTGTCGAACTTGGACTTGGTGACGGAGTCGTTGACGTTAAAAGCAGGGAATGGCAGGCGACCCTCCTTTTCCATCTGGTACAGGCGGTGCACGCCCGTGGTCGTCTCTTCGGTGACGCCGCGAATGTTCTTGAGCACATTCGAGTACCAGCCAGGCTTGGTCTCGAGGCGCTTCTTGATTGCTGCGAACAGCACACGTTCTTCCTCGCAGGTCGGTTTGCTGATTAGCGTGGCGTCCTTTTCGGCGCGGGCACCGAGCGTAATGAGCAGTGTCGCGTCGCCGCCGTCATCCAGAATCATGTTCGGCGTGCCGCCATCGGCCCACTCGAAAATGCGATGGGTGTAGTCCCAGTATTCCTCAAGTGTCTCGCCCTTGAAGGCGAACACCGGGGTGCCGCTTGCTGCAATCGCGGAGGCAGCATGATCCTGGGTGGAGTAGATGTTGCACGAAGCCCAGCGGATGTCGGCGCCGAGCGCCTTCAAAGTCTCGATCAGCACCGCGGTCTGGATGGTCATGTGCAGGGATCCTGCAACGCGCGCGCCCTTGAGCGGCTGTTTGGCGGCGTACTCCTCGCGTAGCGCCATGAGGCCGGGCATTTCGGTTTCGGCGATCTCGATTTCCTTGCGGCCCCAGGCGGCGAGGTTGATGTTGGCGATTTTGTAGTCGGAGAACTTCGGATTGACGACAGCGTTCATATGGCTTGCTCCTGTACGGATTGAGCGAGCGCCGTTGTTTTAACTGACGTTCCCTCCGAGCCTGGCCCCAGCATCACGCATGGGGGTTGCAACGCTCCTCGGAGAGCAACGCCTCGCCGCGGGGCGCGGCGACAGGAAAATTCTTTAGCCGATGGCGGCGCTCCGTGCCTTAATGCCGGCGGCCTCGCGCAGGGCCTCGGCCTTGTCGGTCTGCTCCCAGGTAAAGCCCTTTTCACTGCGGCCGAAGTGGCCGTAAGCGGCAGTCTGCTGGTACACCGGCTGCAGCAGGTCGAGCATCTGCACGATGCCTTTGGGACGCAGGTCGAAATACTTGATTACGAGCTCCGCAATTTTGGTGTCGGGGATCACACCGGTGCCGAAGCTGTCCACGTGTACCGATACCGGTTTCGCAATGCCAATAGCATAGGCTATCTGGATTTCGCAGCGCGCCGCGAGACCTGCGGCAACGAGATTCTTGGCGACGTAGCGACCCGCATAAGCGGCCGAACGGTCGACCTTGGACGGATCTTTGCCGGAGAAGGCCCCGCCGCCGTGCCGTGCCATACCACCATACGTATCGACAATGATCTTCCGACCGGTCAGGCCGGCATCGCCCACCGGACCGCCGATTTCGAACGATCCGGTCGGGTTGATGAAATATTTTGTGTCCCGAGTGAGCCACTCCTTGGGCAGCACCGGTTTCACGATTTCTTCAATGACGGCTTCCTTCAGGGTGTCGTACTTGACCCCCGGCGCGTGCTGGGTGGAGAGCACCACGGCGTCGATGCCGGCCGGTTGCTTGCCCACGTACTTCACCGTGACTTGGGACTTGGCGTCCGGGCGCAGCCAGTGGAGTTTGCTCTTGCGCACCTCGGCCTGGCGCTTCACCAGGCGATGTGCCAACGTGATCGGCATGGGCATGAGCACGTCGGTTTCGTTGGTGGCGTAGCCGAACATCAGGCCCTGGTCGCCCGCCCCCTGCTCGAGGTCCGGCTTGTCCACGCCGGCGGCGATATCCGGCGATTGGCGGCCGATGGCGGTCAGCACGGTGCAGGAATCCGGGCCGAAGCCCATCTCGTCGGTATAACCGATGTGTCGCACCACGTCGCGCGCGACCTTGTCGAAATTCACATTGGCCACAGTTGTGATCTCACCCGCGAGCATGATGAGATTGTTCTTGACCAGCGTCTCGCAGGCCACGCGGGCAGCCTTGTCCTGCGCCAGGATGGCATCCAGTACGGCGTCCGAGATCTGGTCACAGACCTTGTCCGGGTGACCTTCAGAAACCGACTCTGAGGTGAAAAGAAAACTGTCCGACATAATATTCCCCGTCAATCTAATGACCTATTTTAAGGGGGCGCAGTTTACCAATCCCGAACAGGAATGGCACGCCAGCCAGGAAATACCCCCTTAACACTGCTCCCAGGGAAGGCCGTGAAAACGCCACCCCCCCACCGCGCTGCGATGATGTTTGTCATCCAGTTGCCCCTCAAAGCCCTCGGTTACATTGTAGACATCCTTGATACCAGCCTCGATCAAGACCTTGCCGGCCTCCAGTGAACGCACCCCGCTGCGGCAAATCAGGACCACGGGTGCCGCTCCCGCCGCCCCTCCCAGCATGGCTTGGCGCACCAAAGTTACGAAGTGAGGATTTACTTTCCAATCGGGCTCATCGATCCAGGGGATGTGTATCGCCCCGGCAGGATGCCCGACAAACAAAAATTCCATGTGCGAGCGCACATCCACCAGCAAGGCGCTGGGATGGTCTTGAAGAAATTTGTACGCCTCTTTGGGACCCAATGTTTTGATTAATTCGCTCATGGAATCCTCATTTCATAAAGGGTATGCCAGTTGTGTTCAGATTGGCATACTTGGCAGATTATGCTCCCGGCCCACACCTCTCCCAAACCGGATATAGGCCCACAACCATCCAGGTCATTGTTGCGGTCGGCCCGTTCGGCCATCGCGGATTTCGGAATGATACGCCCGGGAGACAGGATATTGCTCGGTCTTTCCGGTGGCAAGGACAGCCTCACGCTGTTGCACGTTCTGCTTGAGTTGCGCCACAAAGCGCCATTTCGATTCGAGTTGGGAGCGGCCACGGTTGATCCTTGTATCGAAGGTTTTGACCCTTCGTTTCTGAAAGATTACATGTCGGTCCTCGGTGTCCCCTACTTCTACCAGCGGCAGGACATTGTTGGCCGCGCTCTGAAGACCATGCGCGGCGACTCCTTTTGCGCCTACTGCTCCCGGATGCGTCGCGGAATTCTCTATGCCACTGCGCGGAATCGGGAATACAACGTGCTGGCGCTGGCGCATCATCTGGACGACCTGGCGGAATCCTTTTTGATGAGCGCTTTCTATGGCGGCAGTCTGCGCACCATGAAGGCCCACTATGTGAACGATGCCGGAGATTTACGGATCATCCGCCCCTTTGTATACGTTCGAGAACGTCAAACTCGTGATTTTGCTGCCCGGGCCGGACTGCCAGCGATTATGGACAATTGTCCGGCCTGTTTCAGTATGCCAAACCAGCGTGTGCACATGAAAAATCTATTAATGGAGCAGGAAAAGACACATAAGAAGCTTTTTTCCAACTTATTGACAGCAATTCGCCCACTGATGTCAGAAAAATTGCCAAAATTTTAATATATAGCCACTTAACTGGATATTTATCATTAAATAATAGTTGTTATGTAAAAAATGGTGAAATTATTTTATAAGAGTGGGCTTATAGCTAGATAAATGGGATTTTATAATTGAGAAAAATCGCGATTCCACGCGAGGACTATCGATGTATTCATCCAACCTGCCTTCCATGGAGCTTGAAACCAATTCTAGCCTTTTTCCGGAGTCAGGGTGGGTTTTAAACATCAAGGTAACGGCGTCATCCTTGGGATTGATGGACGCCAGCGTTTGTAAAACCGAAGGCAGACCGTAGGGGTCATATCCGGCGCGCGCCGCGATTACGACCCCGGCACGATCGGCAGCAAATTCATCCTCCTTATCAAGACCGCGCGCATAAATTTCGGTCCCGGCGCTGACAATTTTGGTGAACTCATCCATTCCTTTTTTCTCGGCATATTTCCCAAGGGCATCGCTGGCGAGCCCGGTGATATTGCCCTTGCGCATGGTATTTAGCGCGTGTTTCTCGACCACGTGCGTGACCTCATGAGCGAGCACGCCAGCGAGTTCGGCCTCGTCGCGCATGCGCAGCAGCATCCCGCGCGTGATGAAGATATAACCTCCCGGGACGGCAAAGGCGTTCACCCCGTCGGTATCCAGTACGGCGAAATGCCAAGGAAGATCTGGGCGGTCAGAGTGCATGGCAATCCATTTGCCTACTCGATTCACATAGGCCTGCAGCTTGGTATCATTCACAGGTGGTGCCGCGCCTAGCAGGTTGGCAGCCACGCCTTTACCGATTTCAATCTCGTCTGCCTCGGAAGGTTCTTTCAGGACCTTGAGTTTTTCCTTTACGTCCTTCAGCTTGTCGAGATCGAGTTTGGCGGCATGCACCGCGGACGCCAGCAGCGAGACAATCAGCAAGAACAGAATCGGGACTCGGAAATTCATGGGTGCCTCCACTTACTTGGATTTCGGTAGGGAAGGGACATTCTTTTCCTTGAGCCCTGCTGCCTTGGCGTATTCTCGCGCCTGGCTGGCCGTGACGCTGTAACCATCAACCTTCTTGACCGCCGCGGGATCCGGTTTTGCGTTTTTGAGTTCTTCGGCACTCATGCCGCGGATTCCCGTGGTGGCGATGATGCCCTGTGAGCCGGATCTTCCGGTCTGGCCGACGTTTTTCAGAATCGCCAGCCCTTCTCCGGAGCTTTTTCCCTCCGGCCCCTCGCCCGAGCGGACCTGGTGCAGTTTTGCCCAGCCGGTTTTGCCCTGGGCCGTGATCTTGAGCCAGCCACCGTGGCGCTCAAGAACGTCAACTTTTGTGTTCGCTGGTAGTTGACCAGCAGGTTTGGCGTCGCGGAATGGCGTGGCCAAAAGTTCCACCGCCGATCGCGTGGTGCCGGTTTCTTTCACGACCGTTCCCGAGCTTCTCGCGGCGGCTGTATTCTGAGCGAGAGTGATGGTTTCTTTGGATGGCGAAGCGGTGTTTTGGGCGATGGTAATGGTATCTTTCGTGGTGGCGCCTTCCTCGGCGCAGGCTGCGTTCAACACGGCCAGACCGGCGAGCAAAGCACCCGTGTAAATCCGTTTCATGATGAATCCCAGTGGTTCGTACATATGTTCCTTAATTATGTTCCTTGTCTTCCTGACCATTTGAGCTTGACGAGATCAAGATTGGTGAACGTCGTGAGCGCATGGCGTGATGCTCACATCACGACCGAAAACCAAAACTCAACCACCATTTCGCCGGTGTGTGATGGCTGCTGCCGATATCGAACTTATCTCTCGCGGAACCCAATTCGTGGCGAAACTGAAGCAAAATCCGGTCTCTTTTGTGCGCCTTTGAGCGCAAGGCATACACCATTCAGGCCGATTAACCGACGCGTACCAGAATGCCATGATCATATCACTAGTTGTATTTTTCCTGCGTTCCCTGATGTCGAGAAACTCATTTCTGCCTGAGATCAACGATTTTTCGGGCACAATAGCGCTCAGAGAAGGAGAGCTAGCGCTTGATATAGGAGATCAGCACGGTGATTTCGCGCTTCTGACCGGAAAGCGAGACATCGTTACCTTTCCTCTCCCAATCCCGTGACTACGCGCGGACCTAAGGACAGGACCCATATTCCGGCGTCCTGGCCTCGGGCGTGGGCTCGTCAAAATCGATCAAGACAATTCCGGGATCGGCGGGAATTGGGTGGCAAGGCAGCGCAGTTTCCGGTCGAGGGAAAGATTATCGAGGCGGATAACGGCGTCCCCTGGCACTGTCGCGAGCACCTCCAGCCAAACGAGGAGGGCAAGTGCAAACGGAGCGCGCCAGTGCGCCGTTTTATTTCAACCGAAAATGAAGCC
>Ga0224512_10001068_pt1 | contig 27272 bp, 28 predicted proteins | sample SF_May12_sed_USG_4_FD_169103 | JGI IMG/M metagenome (GOLD analysis project Ga0224512, IMG submission 169103) | Sediment microbial communities from San Francisco Bay, California, United States - SF_May12_sed_USGS_13 | ecosystem: Environmental > Aquatic > Marine > Sediment | place: USA... | reverse complement strand
CCAGTCACCCTGCCCGAGGACATCGCCTTCGAGCGGCCCGGCAACCCACTTGCCCATCATCCGACCTGGAAGCAGGTCGCCTGTCCGTCCTGCGGTGCCCCGGCCGCGCGCGATACGGACACCATGGACACCTTCGTCGACTCCTCCTGGTACTTCGCCCGCTTTTGCAGCCCGAAATCGGACCAAGCCCTGGACCGCGCGGCGGTGGACTACTGGCTGCCGGTCGACCAGTACATCGGCGGCATCGAGCATGCCGTGCTGCACCTTCTCTATTCGCGCTTCTTCACCCGGGCGCTCAAGCGCTGCGGCTACCTCGACCTGGACGAGCCCTTCGCCGGCCTTTTCACCCAAGGCATGATCGGCCATGCGACCTATCAGGCGCCGGACGGCACGTGGCTCTCGCCCGACCAAGTTCGGCACACGTCCGACGGCGGGCTGCAAACCGCCGACGGCCAGCCGGTTACCGTCGGCCGGGTTGAGAAGATGAGCAAGTCAAGGAAGAACACGGTCGATCCCGAGGCGATCATCGCGACCTACGGTGCCGACACGGCGCGCTGGTTCATGCTGTCCGACAGCCCGCCGGATCGGGACATGCAGTGGACGGACGAGGGTATCGAGGGGGCCTACCGCTTCGTGCAGCGGATTTGGCGCCTGGTGGCCGAGGCATTGGCCAAGCTGCCGAATGCCGCCACGCCGGCGCCCGAAGAGTTCGGGACCAGGGCGCTCGAGCTGCGGCGGGCCGCCCACAAGACCGTGGCCGCCTTCACCGGCGATCTGGAGCAGTTTAGGTTCAACCGGGCCGTGGCCCGGCTGCACGAGCTTGCGAACACCGTCTCGGGCGTCGAGCCGGGCGCCGAGGACGAGCGCTGGGCCTTGCGCGAGGCCTTCGAGCTGTTCACGCGCCTGCTCGCGCCGATGATGCCGCATCTGGCCGAGGAGCTTTGGCAGCGGCTCGGAAACTCCGGCCTGCTGGTCGACCAGCCTTGGCCGAAGGCCGACCCCGGCCTGGTCGCCGAAGGCAACGTGACCCTGGGGGTGCAGGTCAACGGCAAGCTGCGCGGTACCATTACCGTGTCGCGCGACGCCGAGGAGGAGGCGGTGAGGACCGCGGCGCTGGCCCTGCCGGGCGTCCAGCGTGCACTCGGCGGGAAAGAGCCGCGCAAGGTGATCGTGATCAAGAACCGGATCGTCAATGTGGTGGCCTGACGGAATCGGCCCGGGCAGGGGCTCTTGGTGCGGTCTTCTGCTGGCCGGTTTGCTCGTTCTGACCACGGCCGCCTGCGGCTTCAGACCGCTCTATGGGCCGCCACCCGCGGCCGCCGTCTCGCCGGACCAGCAGCTCGCCCTGACCGAGATCAGGCGGCTCAGCGGGCGCGAGGGCCAGCGTCTCCACAACCTGTTGCGCGACCGCCTGAACCCGGCGGGCCAACCGGCGCGGCCCGCCTATCTGCTTTCGGTGACGCTAACTTCGAAGACCGAGGGGCTCGGCATCCGCAAGGACGAGACGGCGACCCGCGCCAACCTCGTGCTGAACGCCAGGTATACGCTCCAGGACAAGGCGTCACGCGGCGTCCTGATCGAAGGCAGTTCGAGATCTGTCAATAGTTACAATATCTTGAATGAACTTTTCGCGACCACCATCAGCGAGGACGATGCCCTGAAGCGAGGTCTTCGGGAAATCGCCGACGACATCGCCCTGCGGCTGGCGGTCCACTTCGCCGCACCCGTCGAGGACGCGCCGGCCGGGCAGGCACCGTAACCGCCAAGTCCAGGACCCCGAGGGAGGCAAGCCCGCCATGAAAATCTCTCCCGCACAGGCCGACCGCTTCGCCAAGGCGCCGGACTCCGCGATCCGAGCAGTGTTGGTCTATGGTCCAGATGCGGGGCTGGTGCGCGAGCGGGCCGAGGCGCTGGTCCGCTCCGTCGTCGACGACCCCGGCGATCCCTTTCGGGTTGCGCAACTGACCGGGAGCCAACTGGCCGAGGACCCGGCGCGGCTCGCGGACGAGGCAGCCGCCCTGGCGCTCACCGGCGGCCGCCGGGTGGTGCGGGTCGAAGGCGTCGCCGATTCGAACACGGAGCTGCTGTCCGGATTCCTGGCCGATCCGCCGGGCGAGGCGCTGGTGGTGGTTCTAGCCGGCGATCTCCCGAGCCGCTCCAGCCTGCGCAAGCTCTTCGAAGGGGCCCAGCTCGGCGCGGCCGTGGCCTGCTATCGCGACGATCAGCGCGGCCTGGGCGCCGTGATCGCCAATACGTTGAGCGGCGAGGGGCTCAGCGCCTCGCCCGAGGCCGTGGCCTATCTCACCGCCAATCTCGGCGGCGACCGGCAGCTGACCCGGCGCGAGCTCGAGAAGCTGGTGCTTTACAAAGGCGACGCCGGCGGCCGCGTCGAGCTCGAGGACGCGCTCGCCTGTGTCGGGGACAGCGCCGATCTGACCTTGGACGATCTGGCCTATGCCGTGGGCGCCGGCGACATGCCGGCCATGGAACGAAGCCTGACCCGTAGCCTCGAGGAGGGCGGCCATCCGGTCGCGGTACTGCGTGCCGTCGCCCGGCACTTCCAGCGGCTCCATTTCGTTGCCGGAACGGTTAACAAGGGATTACCGCTGGCCGACGCCATGAAGCGTCTGCGCCCCCCGGTGTTCTGGAAGCTGGCCGAGCGCTTCAAGGCGCAATCCACCACCTGGCCGGACGCGGCCCTGGCGCGCGCCCTGGAAAGCCTTCTGGAGGCCGAGATGGCGTGCAAGCAGACCGGGGCGCCGGCCGAGGCCCTTGCAGCCCGTACCCTGGCCAGCATCACGGCCAATGCGCCGCGGCGTGGAAGGGCCCCGGGAAGAAGCCCGGGGAGAAACGGAGGCTAGAGGCGGGTCGGGGTGAGCGCTTTGCCGAGCGGCTCAGGACTCTTGGGCCGGGTGATCCAGGCGGCGCAGTAGCCCGTCGAGCTGCTCCAGGGTCTTGTAGTGGATCGAGAGACAGCCGCCGCCGTTCTTGAAGTCGATGGTGACCCGAAGGCCGAGGCGCGCGGAAAGGTCCCGCTCCAGGGCCAGGGTGTCCGGATCCTTGGCGGCGGTCGCCTTGCCGCCGCTCGCCTTGGCGGTTTCGGATTTTCCGCTCTTCGCCAGGCTCTCGGTCTGGCGCACGTTGAGGCCCTTCGCCACGACCTCGCGCGCCAGGCCCTCCGGGTCCTCGGCCGTCAGCAGGGCGCGGCCATGGCCGGCGCTCAGCAGCCCCTCGGTAAGCAACGCCTTGACCGCACTCGGCAGACCGAGCAGGCGCAGGGTGTTGGCGACATGGCTCCGGCTCTTGCCGACGGCCCGGGCCAAGTCCTCCTGGGTGTGACGGAACTCGTCGACCAGGCGCTGATAAGCCTCGGCTTCCTCGATCGCGTTGAGGTCCTCGCGCTGTACGTTCTCCACCAGGGCCATCTCCAGCACCTGGGCGTCGCTCAGTTCGCGGATGACGACCGGGACCTCGTGCAGCTTGGCCAGCTGGGCGGCCCGCCAGCGCCGCTCGCCCGCGACGATCTCGAACTCGCTGGGCCGCTTGGGGTGGCGCCGCACCAGGATCGGCTGCAGGATCCCGTTCTCCCTGATCGAGGCGGCCAGCTCCCCGACCTTGTCCTCATCGAAGCTCTGGCGTGGCTGCTTCGGGTTGGGATGAAGGTGCTCGACCGGCACGTCCTTGGCGGCCCGCACCTTGTCGAGGGCCGCGTAGTCTTCGCCTTCCTCACCGAACAGGGCGGCGAGGCCGCGTCCGAGGCTGCTGCGCTGTGGGGTGGTCTCTGCCATCTTGCTTCTCCGGGCTCCGCCGATCAGGACACCAGGACCGGGCCGCCGGGTGTCTTCCGCTCGCGTTTCAGGATCTCGCCGGCCAGGTGGATATAGGCCTGCGCGCCGGCGCAGCGCAGGTCGTAGAGCAGCACGGGCTTGCCGTGGGAGGGGGCTTCGGAGACCCGCACGTTGCGCGGAATTACCGTCTCGTAGACCTTGCTGCCCAGGTGGGCGCGGACATCCCGCGCCACCATGTCCGACAGATTGTTGCGGCGGTCCACCATGGTCAGGACGATGCCCTGGATCTCCAGGCGCGGGTTGAACGAGCGCTTGACCCGCTCGACGGTTCGCAGCAGGTGGGACAGGCCCTCCAGGGCGTAGAACTCGGTCTGCAGGGGCACGAGCACCGCATCGGCCGCGGTCAGCGCGTTCAAGGTCAGCAAGCCCAGGGCGGGCGGGCAATCGATCAGCACGAAGTCGAAGTCTTCGGCAACCTGCTCCAAGGCGTCGCCCAGCTTGTGCTCCCGCCGCGGGTGATTCACCAGTTCCACCTCGGCGCCAGAGAGATCGATCGACGAGGGCACCAGGGTCATGCCCGGCACCATGGTCTCGAGCATGGTATCGACGACCGGCGCGCCCTGCACCAGGATCTGGTACACGCTCTTGTCCCGGTGGCTGCGCACCAGGCCGACGCCGGTGCTGGCATTGCCTTGGGGATCCATGTCGACCAGCAGCACTCGCTTGCCGCAGGCCGCCAGGGCGGTCGCCAGGTTCACCGCGGTCGTGGTCTTGCCGACACCGCCTTTTTGGTTGGCGATGGCGAGAATCCGCGCGCGGCGGCCCGCGCCCTTGAACAGAGGCTCAACATTTTGTGGTATCACGGCCTATTAACCCTATTCGAAGGATCCTGCCGTTGGAGTCGGAGCGACTCGGGAAGTGCTCGACCGCCATATTCCATTCCCGGCGCGCGGCGGTCAACTCCTCATCGGCCCGTTTGCCCTTCAGGAAAAGGCAAACCGGGCGCCGGCCGTGGACTCTGGGGAAGCCGGCGGCGTAGCCGAGCAGTTTCGGCAGCGGTGCGCAGGCCCGGGCGGTGACGACGTCCGCAGGCAGGGGGCTCATATCCTCGATCCGCCGGGCGTGGATCTCGACGGCAAGGTCGAGCTGCCGGGCGGCTTCGCGCAGAAAGGCGGCCTTGCGCTGGTCGGCCTCGACCAGATGCACCGCGCCGGCCCCCAGCAGCGCCAGGACAAGACCCGGAAACCCCGCGCCGCTGCCCAGATCGACGAGCACCCGGTCATGATCGGCGCGGACCGGCGGCAGGTGGGCGAGGAGCTGCGCCGAATCCAGCATGTGCCGGCGCCAGAGATCGTCGAGGGAGCCGGCGCCGACCAGGTTGATCGCCCGGTTCCAGTCGCGGAGCAGGGCGGCGTAGCGCTCGAAACGACCCAGTGTTTCACGTGAAACGCCGATTTCCCGCGCAAAGTCTTCCGGGGTCATGGGGCGCGTCGGCGCCGACCTGCGTTGGGCCGTTCCCGACACGGGCCGCCTAGGCCGCCCGTCCGCCGGCATCGCCGCTACGGGTCGCTTGCCGCCGCCCCTGGCGCCGCCCCTGGCGCCGCCCCTGGCGCCGCCTGACCTGGCCGAGCAGAATGATCAGGGCGGCCGGCGTCAGGCCGGGCAAGCGCGCCGCCGCGCCCAGGGTTTCCGGCCGGGCGCGGCAAAGGATGTCCCGCGCCTCGTTGGACAGCCCGGAAACCGAGCCGTAATCCATGTTCGGGGGTAGTTTCAGCGCCTCGTCCCGCCGGAAGGCACGGATATCGGCCTCCTGGCGCTCGAGATAGCCGGCGTAACGCGCCTCGACCTCGAGCTGGACGACGATTTCCGGGCGCAGCTCGGCGAGTTCCGGCCAAACGACCAAGAGTTCCGCCATGCCGATACCCGGATAGCGCAATAGATCGAAGGCCGAGCGCCGCGCACCGTCGCGCTTGACCTGCAAGCCATGGCGGGCGAGGGCGTCCGGGGTCGCGGAAAGGGCGTGCAGCCGGGCGCGGCCCTCGGCCAAGGCCGTCATCTTGGCCCGGTAGACCTCGCCGCGGGCCGTCGAAACGCAATCGAGCGCCGCGCCCTTGCCGGTCAGGCGCTGGTCGGCGTTGTCGGCGCGCAGGCGCAGGCGGTATTCCGCGCGGCTGGTGAACATGCGGTAGGGCTCTGTCACGCCACGGCTGATCAAATCGTCGATCATCACGCCGATATAGGCCTCGTCCCGGGCCAGGCGGATGTCGGGCGCCTGCCCGCCGGCCAGGCGCGCGGCGTTGAGGCCCGCCATCAGCCCCTGGGCCGCCGCTTCCTCGTAACCCGTGGTGCCGTTGACCTGGCCCGCCAGGAACAGGCCCGGGATGCGCCGGGTCTGCAGGCCCGGGTCGAGCTCCCGCGGATCCACGTAATCGTATTCGATGGCGTAGCCGGGCTGGAGCATAGCCGCACGCTCAAGCCCTGGGATGGTCTTGAGCAGCGCCTGCTGCACCTCAACCGGCAGGGAGGTGGAGATGCCGTTGGGATAGACCGTGGGATCGTCCAGGCCCTCGGGCTCGAGGAAGATCTGGTGCCGCTCGCGCTCGGCGAAGCGCACCACCTTGTCCTCGATGGAGGGGCAGTAACGCGGCCCGCTGCTCTCGATCTGGCCGGAATAGATCGGCGCCCGGTGCAGGTTGGCCCGGATCAGGGCGTGGCCTTCGGGGCTGGTATAGGTGATGTGGCAATCGACCTGAGGCTGCGAAATCCGCTCGGTAAGCGCCGAGAAGGGCTCCGGCGGCTCGTCGCCCAGCTGGCGCTCGAGCCCCGCGTAGTCGATCGTACGGCCGTCCAGGCGGGGCGGCGTGCCGGTCTTGAGCCGGCCCAGGGCGAAGCCGAAGCGCGCCAGGGTGGCGGCCAAGCCCAGGGCCGGCGCCTCGCCGACCCGGCCCGCTGGCCGCTTTTCCTCGCCCCGGTGAATCACGCCGCGCAGGAAGGTGCCGGTGGTCAGCACCACCGCGCCGGCGCGCAGGGTCTCGCCGGCCGCCGTCACAACACCCGCGCAACGGCCTTCGGCGTTCAGGACCAGGTCTTCCACCGCGGCCGCCTTGAGTTCCAGGCCGGGCTGCCCGGCCAGCAGGTCCTGCATGGCCTGGCGGTAGAGCCTGCGGTCGGCCTGGGCGCGCGGCCCGCGCACCGCGGGGCCCTTGCTGCGGTTCAGCACCCGAAACTGGATCCCCGCGGCATCGATGGCCCGGCCCATGAGACCATCCAGGGCGTCGATCTCGCGCACCAGATGGCCCTTGCCGAGCCCGCCGATCGCCGGGTTACAGGACATGACCCCGATGGTCTCGAGCTTGTGGGTGGCCAGCAGCACGCGGGCGCCGAGGCGGGCCGCGGCGGCAGCCGCCTCGCAACCCGCGTGGCCGCCACCGACCACGATCACGTCATAGGAGTGCGCGCGGGAAGACATGGCCGAAGAAATAGGCAGGGGCCGGGTCAAAGTCAAAAGAAACGGGGGCAGGGGCGTTTCCGGAGGCGTTTCACGTGAAACATCTAGAAAAGATGTATTAGACAACTTTTGTAGGTCACCGCTCGTTTCACGTGAAACAGGCTCGGCGCAGGATGACCGGGTTCGTGCTTACTTTCCTATGCAGAAATCCCGGAAGATCACGTCCAGGATGTCCTCCACGTCCACCTGCCCGGTGAGGCGGCCCAGGGCGCGCAGGGCGAGGCGCAGGTCCTCGGCCGCCAGTTCCGGCAGCCCCGCCTCTTGCCCTGCCTCCTGCGCGCGCTCCAGTGCCGCCCTGCAGTCCTCCAGGGCCTGGCGGTGGCGCAGGCGGGTGATCGCCGGGGCTGCGCCAGGCAGCCCAAGGCGCTCGGCCACCTGGCGGGTCAGCTCGTCCACGAGCGCACCGAGGCCCTGGCCGGTCTTCGCCGAGAGCACGAAAGCCGGCCGCCCCCCGACGGCCTCCGGATTAACCATATTGGGCGGCTTCAGATCCGCCTTGTTCAGCACCACCAGGGTCTCGGCGTCGACCAGCGCCAAGGCCTGGGGATCCAGGTCCAGCCAGCTGGTGTGGTCGATGGCGGCGAGGTCGAACACGGCGAGCTTCAGGTCCGCCTCGGCGGCGCGCAACCGCGCCCGGCGCAGGCCCTCCCGCTCGACCCCGTCGCCGCCCTCCGCGGCCAGGTCCCGCAGGCCGGCGGTATCCGCCAAGGTGACCGGATAGCCGGCCAGGTCCAGATGGACCTCGATCACGTCCCGGGTGGTGCCCGCGGTGGCCGAGACGATGGCCACGTCGCGCCGGGCCAGGGCGTTGAGCAGGCTGGACTTGCCGCTGTTGGGCGGGCCGATGATGGCGACCTGCAGGCCTTCGCGCAGGCGTTCGCCGCGGCCACGGTCGGCCAGATGGCCGGCGATCTCGCCGGCAAGCGCACCCGTCTCGGCCACCACCTCGCGCGCCAAGGACTCGGGCAAGCCCTCGTCGGGAAAGTCGATGGTCGCCTCCAGGTGGGCGAGCAGGGGCAGAAGCCGGGCCCGCCAGCCCTGGACCAGGCCCGAGAGATGGCCGCTCATCTGGCGCAGGGCCTGGCGCCGCTGGGCCTCGGTCTCGGCGTCGATCAGGTCGGCCAGGCCCTCGACCTCGGCCAGGTCGAGCTTGCCGTGGTCGAAGGCGCGGCGGGTGAACTCGCCGGGCTCGGCCGGACGCAGGCCGGGCCGCCGGGCGAGGGCCTCGAGGGCCGCCGCCGTCACCGCCCGGCCGCCATGCAGATGCAGCTCCGCCATGTCCTCGCCGGTGAAGCTCGCCGGACCGGGAATCCAGAGCACGAGCCCGCGATCGATCGCCGCGCGGGTTTCGGGGTCCTCGAGGCGGGCGAGCCGCGCCACGCGGGGCGGGGGCAGGGCGGTGCCCGCCAGGGCCTCCAGCGCGGTCCCGGCCGCCGGCCCCGAGAGTCGCAGCACCGCGATCCCCGCGCGCCCGGGCGCGGTAGAAAGGGCGAAGATGGTGTCTTCGGCGGCCTTCACGGCAGCGCTTTCCTCGGCACCGAACAGGAACTTATTCCTTTGAATGGCCTGTCAATCGGCCGGGGCCGTGGCGACGTCCTCGGGCTGCAGCATGAGGCGTTCGACCCGGCCGCCCTCGAGGAGGTGGGTTCGCAGGATCTCCTCGACGTCTTCCGGGCTGTGGTAGCTGTACCAGACCCCCTCGGGATAGATCACCATGGTGGGCCCCAGTTCGCAGCGGTCGAGGCAGCCGGACTGGTTGATCCGGATGTCCGAGAGGCTCAGTTCCTTGGCCCGGGCCTTGAGGTAGTTGCGCAGTTGGACCGAGCCCTTTTCCTTGCAGCAGCCCCGGGGATGGCCGGACGGCCGCTCGTTGACGCAGCAGAACACGTGCTTTCGGTAAAACAGCGGCGGATCGGCAGGCGCGCCGCTCGGTCCGTTTTGGCTCATCGGCGGATCGCTCTCCTCGTTCACGGCTCGCCGTCGCCCGGCGGCTCCTGGCGACCCGCCTTTGCGAACTGCGACCAAAACGCTTTCTGCATCTGCTCCAGACCCTGCAAGCCGACCGGCAACCAGTGCTTGAACAGGGTCTCGGGCTCCATGGCCGAGAGGTTTGCCAGCAGCTGCTCCTGAACCTTTTCCATGACCGCGGCCTGCATCGGCGCGACGTCGGGCAGCCCGAAAAAGGCGCGTGCCTCCTCCGGCGTGCAATCGATGTCGATTTTGATCTTCATCGTCCGGCCTTCCCCTCCGTGCCAAAAGCCCCCAGCCCATTAAGGGTTGTGTCCCCTGTACCGGCATACGCATAGTGTCGCCCGACGACACTATACGTGTGCCCGGCGGCCCGCAACGCCGCGAAAACGACGTGATATGCAGGCGAACAGGGAGCGCGTCCCGAGCATGCCGGAAAACCGTCTCGCCCAGGAATCCAGCCCCTACCTGCTCCAGCACAAGGACAACCCGGTCGACTGGCGGCCCTGGGGCGACGGGGCCTTCGAGGCGGCCCGGGCGGCCAACAAGCCGATCCTGCTGTCGGTCGGCTACGCCGCCTGCCACTGGTGCCATGTCATGGCCCACGAGTCGTTCGAGAACGACGAGATCGCCGGTCTGATGAACCGGCTCTTCGTCAACATCAAGGTGGACCGCGAGGAACGCCCGGATGTCGACAGCATCTATCAATCCGCGCTCGCCCTGCTCGGCGAACACGGCGGCTGGCCGCTGACCATGTTCCTGACACCAGATGGCGAGCCCTTCTGGGGCGGCACCTACTTCCCGCCGGCGCCGCGCTTCGGCCGGCCCGGCTTTCCCCAGGTGCTCCAGGGCATCGCCGAGGTCTTCGCCCAGGAGCCCGACAAGGTCGCCAAGAACGTGGGCGCCCTGCGCCAGGCGCTGGACCGTCTGTCGAACAATCTGAGCGGCGGCGCCATCCCGCTCGCCGTCAACGACCAGGTCGCCGAGCGCCTGGCCGGCGAAATCGACGCCGTCCACGGCGGCATCGGCGGCGCGCCCAAGTTCCCGCAGCCGGCCATCCTCAAGCTGCTGTGGCGCGCCTGGAAGCGAAGCAAGACCGAGTCCTGCCGCAATGCCGTGGAGCTGACCCTGACCCGCATGTGCCAGGGCGGCATTTTCGACCATCTGGGCGGCGGCTTCGCCCGCTATGCGGTCGACGCGCGGTGGCTGGTGCCGCACTTCGAAAAGATGCTCTACGACAACGCCCAGCTGATCGACATCCTGACCTGGGCCTGGCAGGACGGGCGCAACCCCCTCTACGAGGCGCGCCTGCGCGAGACGGTCGACTGGACCCTGCGCGAGATGATGGCCGACGGGGACGGCAGCGGGCGCAGCCCCTGCGGTGCTTTCGCTTCCTCGCTCGATGCGGACAGCGAGGGCGAGGAGGGCAGGTTCTACGTCTGGAGCGCCGCCGAGATCGACAGCCTGCTGGGCGATCAGGCGGCGGCCTTCAAGGCGGCCTACGACGTCACCCCGGCCGGCAACTGGGAAGGCAAGACCATACTGAACCGCTCCCAGAAGCCGGAGCTGGGCGACGCGGCGCACGAGGCCAGCCTCGCCCGGGCACGCGCGGTTCTGCTCGAGGTGCGCGCCAAGCGGATCTGGCCCGGCTGGGATGACAAGGTGCTGGCCGACTGGAACGGGCTGATGATCGCCGCCCTGGCCCGGGCGGCGCCGGTCTTCGACGAGCCGACCTGGCTCGCCGCCGCCGAAACCGCGTTCCGCTTCGTGGTCGAAACGATGACCGAGGACGGCCGATTGAAGCACAGCTGGCGTCACGGCCGGCTCAAGCACCCGGCCACCCTGGACGACTACGCCAACCTTTGCGACGCCGCCCTGGCGCTCTACGAGGCAACGGGCGAGGCCGGGTATCTCGCCCAGGCCGAAGCCTGGCTCGAGGTCCTGGACCGGCACTACTGGGACCGGGACGCCGGCGGCTATTTCCTCACCGCCGACGACACGGAGCGCCTGATCGTGCGCACCAAGACCGCGATGGACAACGCGACGCCTTCGGGCAACGGCGTGATGGCCGCGGTGCTGGCCCGGCTTCACTATCTGACCGGCGGGCCTGCCTACCGGGAGCGGGCGGAGGCCGTGCTGAACGCCTTCTCCGGCGAGCTGCAGCGCAACTTCTTCCCCCTCGCGAGCCTGCTCAACGCCGGCGAACTGCTGCAGTCGGCCCTGCAGATCGTCATCGCCGGCGCGCCCGAAGCCGAAGACACCCGGGCGCTGCGCCGCGCCGTGCACGACATCTCGCTACCCAACGGACTTCTCCAGGTTCTGGCGCCGGGCACGGCGCTTCCCAAGGGCCATCCGGCCCATGGCAAGGGCCCAGTGGAGGGCAGGGCGGCGGCCTACCTCTGTCGCGGCACGACTTGTTCGCTGCCGATCTCCGATCCCGCCGAGCTGGCCCGGGCGCTTCAGGGCTAGAAGACCGCGATGCCGTCTCTGGGACTCACATCCCCCGTCGGCCCCCCGATCGTGACCGAAGGCGAGGGGACCATCGTCCGCCTCGCCTGGGGCCGAGCCGAGGGCGCCGAGGAAACCCCGCTGCTGGGCCGAGATGCAGCGCATTTCCCTGGGCGAGACCCGCAGCCACGGCGAGCTGGCGGACGGCCCGGCGCTACTCCGGGCGCGGCGGGCTCGAGACCAAGCGATTTCTCCTGGACCACGAGGCGGCCCTGGCGACAAGACCCTGAACACTCCGCCGCCGCGCGCGTGACAACCATGAGCGGCGCGCGGTAATCTCCGCGGGCGGCGGCCCGGCGTCTCTGCCGCCCCGCCCTCAAGCCCCAAGGGAGGAACCATGTCCGAGATCAGCAGCCCGAGCGCCGGTGTCGAATTCGGCGCCTACATCGCCCTGCCGCAGAAGACCCCGGCACCGGGAATCGTCGTCGCACAGGAGATTTTCGGCGTCAACCAGGTCATGCGCGACATCTGCGACTGGCTTGCCCGCGAGGGCTTCGTCGCCGGCTGCCCGGACCTCTTCTGGCGCATCGAGCCCGAGATCCAGCTGACCGACAAGACCGAGGCCGAATGGGCCCGGGCCTTCGAGCTGTTCAATCTCTTCGACGTCGACAAGGGCATCGAGGACATGAAGCTGACCCTGGCTCACATGCGCAAGCACGAGGCCTGCAACGGCAAGGCCGGCACGATCGGCTACTGCCTGGGCGGCAAGATCGCCTACCTCATGGCGACCCGCTCCGATGCCGACTGCAGCGTCGGCTACTACGGGGTCGGGCTGGCCGAGCTGCTCGGCGAGGCGGGCAATATCGGCAAGCCGCTGATGCTCCACTGCGCCACCAAGGACCGCTTCGTGCCGCGCGAGGCGCAGGAGCAGGTCTCGGCCGGCCTCGCCGGCAATTCCCATGTCACCCTGCATCTCTACGAAGGTCAGGACCACGCCTTCGCCCGCGAGGGCGGCGAACACTACGACGCGGCGGCCGCCAGGCTCGCCAACGACCGCACCTTGGCTTTCTTGAGGGAGCATTTGGGCTCATGACACACGCGATCCGCATCCATGAAACCGGCGGCCCCGAGGTTCTGACCTGGGAAGAGGTCGAGGTCGGCGATCCGGGCCCCGGCGAGGTCCGCCTGCAGCACGCCGCGGTCGGCCTCAACTTCATCGACGTCTATCACCGCAGCGGCCTTTATCCCCTGGCCGCGCTGCCTGCGGTGATCGGGCTGGAGGGCGCCGGCCGGGTCGAGGCGGTCGGCGAGGGCGTAACCGACCTGAAGCCCGGCGACCGGGTCGCCTACGCCGGCATACCGCCGGGCGCCTACGCGGAGGCCCGCCTGATCCCGGCCCACCGCCTGGTCAGGCTACCCGACGCCATATCGGACCAGCAGGCAGCGGCCATGATGCTGCAGGGCATGACCGTCCAGTACCTGATTCGGCGCACCTACCGGGTCACCAAGGGCGACACCGTGCTATTCCACGCCGCCGCCGGCGGGGTCGGGCTGATCGCCTGCCAGTGGCTCAAGTCGCTCGGCGCGACGGTGATCGGCACGGTGGGCTCGGACGAGAAGGCGGAGCTCGTCAAGGCCCACGGCTGCGACCACCCGATCAACTACCGCAGCGAGGACTTCGTCGCCCGGGTCAAGGAGATCACCGACGGCGAGGGCGTGCCCGTGGTCTACGATTCCGTGGGCAAGGACACCTTCGAGGGCTCGCTCGACTGCCTCAGGCCGCTCGGCATGTTCGTCGGCTTCGGCAACGCCTCGGGGCCCGTGCCGCCCTTCAACATGGGCGTCCTGGCCCAGAAGGGCTCGCTGTTCCTGACCCGGCCGACGCTGATGACCTATACCGCCAAGCGGGACGATCTACTGTCCAGCGCCAACGAGCTGTTCGACGTGGTGCTCTCCGACGAGGTCAAGATCGAGGTCAACCAGAGCTATCCCCTGGCCGAGGCGGCGCAGGCGCACCGCGACCTGGAGGCGCGCAAGACCACCGGCTCCACGATCCTGCTGCCCTGAGTTTCGCGCGCGCTTGATCCGGACGGCGGTCCGGAGCCGGCCAGGATCGCATACGGCCAGCGCCCCGCCGAGCCCGAACCGGGTTCCGGCGTGGCGGGCCGGCGGTCTTCTTAAAGCCGCGGCCGCGCGGGCACTGCGCAAGCAGTGAGCGCACGGTGGTACGCTTATGTGCGATTTCCGCGCCGCGCTCGCGGGTTAGCCGCACCCGCCTCATTGCCAAGATTTGCGATGTACTCGTCGCCTGGATGCCGCGCGCTTCCGGAGGCGACACCCTCGGCCCGATGGTCTGGGTGACGGGAACCAGTCCAGGGACCTCCGCCGCGGGTCACGACAAGGCAAGTTTCCGGACAAGTCCGCACATCAAATTTTTGAATTTTATCTGCACAAATTTTCGATTGCATGAAGCTTATTACTCCCCAAATGGGCTCTCGGTCACGAATTAGTGAAATCCGAGAAAGGAGTAACACACCATGCAAAGCCCACAGAGTGCTTGCCGGCGAGTTCCGGTATCGATGAAGACTCTCGCTGCTTTCCTGGTCGCGGCCTCGATTGCCGCAGCGGCCGGCCCTGCGTCCGCCCAGACCTCGACCGTGAAAGAGTACGGCGAAGTTCCGGGCGTACAGGGCAAGGCCCAGACCACCATCAATGTCGAACCGGGCGAGTACGCCACCGTGATCGTGGTCGCTCGCGTCTCCGGCGGCAAGATCACCGGGGAAGGCGTCATCCCGCGCGCCGGCGTTGGCGTCGATATCTACGTAGACGACGAGATCTGCAACGCGGACCGCGACATCCGGCGCCAGGTCGACACAAAAAACTTCGAGGGTAAGTTCGCCACGTCCGCAACCTGCATGACAGTGCTAAAACCGGGCAAACACACGATCCTTGCGGAGAAGACAAACATCAACGTCGAGGATTCGAAGATGAGCTTCAGATATTCGGTCCTCGGTGGCAAGCCGGAGCGGATCCAAGCACCAGGCCAATAGGGTTCGGGGCTTGACTTGAACCGCGGCGTCGATTCGAAAGACGCCGGCGCCGCGGCCCTGCTCCCACCATGCGCTCGTCGGCCACCCGCTCCGCCAAGCTTTAGACTGCCTTGGCCGCGTGCCCACTCTCGGCCCTCGGAAAATCGAACCCGAGTACCTCTCGGTCGGTCGAGCTTTCCTCGACCGCTCTGGCAATTTTCCGCATCTCGTCGATCGCGACATCGATCAGATCCTGCTCCAGACCGAGGTCGTAAATCACGTAGGCCGGATAGGGAAAGACAGGCGCTTCCTCGACCAGGTGCAAACGGCCCCGGTCCAGATGTGACCGCACCACCCGTTTCGGGAAGTAGCCGGCGCGCCTATTTTCAAGTACATAGGCAAGCCCCAAGGCCCCCAGCGACAGCGTCACGCCCGGGTTCGTGTAATCTGGGTAGGTGATGGCGTGTGCGGCGCAAAACTCCGGACCCCAGTCGATGAAGACATAGCGGGAGTCCAGCTGCGGACCGGTAGAGGAGTCGGTCGAAACCAGAACCAGCTCGTCATCGAAGAGACGCTCGACTTTGAGGCCGGGCCGCAGCTGCGGTCGGTACATCACTCCTATGTCTATGATGCCCTCGGCCATCTCCCGCATGAGCCGCGCCGGCATGCCCACTTCGGCGCGCAAGGCCACGTCCGGCGCGCGCCTCTCCATCGCGGGCAACCACTTCAGCATCAAGCGGTCCCACAAGCTGTACTGGCCTCCAACCACTAAGGAAGCCCTATAGCCGGGTGGAATCGCTACCTGCTGGCGCGCCTCCTCCCAGACCTTTATCAAAGATGTCGCGTAGCGAAGGAACTGTTGTCCGGCCGGAGTAAGCAAGGTCCCGGTCTTGTTCCGGATAAACAGCGGCCGACCGAGCTGCTGCTCCAGGGATCTTGCGCGCATGCTGATCGTGGATTGCGTCACGTTGAGACGTCTGGCCGCACCCACGAAATTCCCGGCCGCAACGATTTCGAGAAAGGTACGCGCAAGGACGATGTCCATTCGATCCCTCCTGTCGGCCCAACCTACGGCCTTTCCATCCTCACTCCTACGCTAATCATCAAGAAAACACAATTTGTTGTGCATTATTATTCATTTGCCAAATCTTCGAGAGTCCACCCACCTCTTAACGATCAGACTATCGACCCGTCTGGGAGAGCAACTTCACAGACTGGGCGTAGCGAGATCGAGGTGGAGACCGGCGAACGAAAACAAGATGACGCCAGCGGCACGCATCAAAGCGCGTGGCCGGGGCGGCCGCCGCCAAGCCGGTCCATGAAACCGGATCGGCCGAACATCGAGATCCGCACGACGCCCTTGCGGGGTCGCCCTTTTCGCGCCCCCCCGTGCCCCTGGGCGGCCCCGCACCCCTGGTCTCCGCAATCTTCAACCCACGCCCAGGGAACAGAACCTTCAACCGCCGAATGGTCAACGATCAAGAGCCACCAGCGGCCAATGCGCGCGGCCTCTATGGGTCCAGAGCGGCCCGGGGACATTTCGGCTTCCTCGATCGGATGGGCTATCAGAGGCAAAGCAGCCGCGATTACAACATCGCCGAACTGCTCGACGCGACCTGGATCGCGATCGCCATGTGCATTGTCCTGGGGACTGCGGCGCTGCTCATGATCCACTAGCGCTTGCTCCGAGCTGCTGCGCCGATCGGCGCAGCAAGCCGCCGACCGAAAGACCAGACATCCGGAAATTGCGGATGGGCCCCAGGGGAATGCGACCTTGATTGGCCGGGGCGGGCCCGATCCCGCCCTGTGCCGATCTCTCGGCGTTTGCGCACAGGATGCCTGCTCGACGGTGGCAGTCCGGTGCCACTTCCCGAGACTACTGGTTCATGGAGTCGAAGAACTCGGCGTTGGTCTTCGACTGCTTCAGCTTGTCGAGCAGGAACTCCATGGAGTCCGTCACGCCCATGGGCAGCAGGATGCGCCTCAGCACCCACATCTTGGACAGCGTGCCCTTGTCGACCAGGAGCTCCTCCTTGCGGGTGCCCGACTTGCCGATGTCCATGGCCGGCCAGGTGCGCTTGTCGGCTAGCTTGCGGTCGAGCACGATCTCCGAGTTGCCGGTGCCCTTGAACTCCTCGAAAATCACCTCGTCCATGCGGCTGCCGGTATCGATCAGCGCCGTGGCGATGATGGTCAGCGAGCCGCCTTCCTCGATGTTGCGGGCGGCGCCGAAGAAGCGCTTGGGACGCTGCAGGGCGTTGGCGTCGACGCCGCCGGTCAGCACCTTGCCCGAGCTCGGCACCACGGTGTTGTAGGCGCGCGCCAGGCGGGTGATCGAGTCGAGCAGGATCACAACGTCCTTCTTGTGCTCGACCAAGCGCTTGGCCTTCTCGATCACCATCTCGGCGACCTGGACGTGGCGCGAGGCCGGCTCGTCGAAGGTCGAGCTGACCACCTCGCCCTTCACCGAGCGGTCCATGTCGGTGACCTCCTCGGGACGCTCGTCGATCAGCAACACCAGCAGGTAGACCTCCGGGTGGTTCGCCGCGATCGAGTGCGCGATGTTCTGCAGGATCATCGTCTTGCCGGTGCGCGGCGGCGCCACGATCAGTCCGCGCTGACCCTTGCCCTGGGGTGCCGTCAGGTCGATGACCCGGGGGGTCTTGTCTTTGATCGTCGGGTCCTCGATCTCCAGCTTGAGCTTTTCGTCCGGGTAAAGCGGGGTCAGGTTGTCGAAGTTGATCCGGTGGCGCGTGTTCTCGGGCGGATCGAAGTTGATCGCGTTCACCTTGAGCAGGGCGAAATAGCGCTCGCCGTCCTTGGGCGAGCGAATTTCGCCTTCCACCGTGTCGCCGGTGCGCAGGCCGAAGCGACGCACCTGACTGGGGCTTACGTAGATGTCGTCGGGACCCGGCAGATAGTTGGATTCCGGCGACCGCAGGAAGCCGAAGCCGTCCTGCAGCACCTCGAGCACGCCGGCGCCGTAGATCGCGACATCGTTCTCGGCCAGCTGCTTGAGGATCGCGAACATCATATCCTGCTTCCGCAGGGTGCTCGCGTTCTCGATCTCGAGATCCTCGGCATAGGCCAAGAGGTCCGCCGGACTCTTGGTCTTCAGTTCTTGGAGGTTCATTGGTTTCTACCGATGGTAAGACCGGTGGCCAGAACCGGCCTTGTCCGTTTGCTGATGAGGTCGTCCCGCTTGCGGCTATGGCTGTCGCGTCGAGGCCGTGGCGTGGGGGACTGGAGTACTGGGCAGGAGAACCAGATTAAGGTTCGAAGGCTTACCGTAGTCTTAATGTGGGAACCGCCGTGCGAAACGGCAAGAAGGCTGCGCGGGATTTCGTTAGCCGAGCACGAAGGCCCTGTCAAGCGGCGCCTGACGCGCTCTAAGGGTCTGGAACGGAATTATCGATACGTTTGGCGGGAGCGAATTTCCGCCAGGGTCGCGTCGCTCGTCATCGAATATGCCCGGCATGTCCTTCCTCCTCGCTCCTAACAGCGGGCCGATTGCGCCGCGACCAAACCCATCGATAATTCCCTTCCAGACCCTAAAACGGTTCGACCACCGCCAGGATCACGATGCCGATCATCAGCACGGTCGGCACCTCGTTCGCGACCCGGTAAAAGACCTCGCTGTGGCGGTTCTGATCGGCGGCAAAATGTCGGCGCCAGCGCGCGTAGCCGGCATGTATCAGCTGCATGCCGAGAAGCAGGGCCAGCTTGCCGAGAAACCAGCCTTCGCCCCAGGCGTCCAGATGGGCCGCCAGCAGCAAGCCCAGAACCCAGGAGGCGATCATGGCCGGGTTGGTGATGGCCCGCAGCAGGCGGCGCTCCATGACCTTGAAGGTCTCCGACTGCGCCGAACCGGCCTCCGCCGAGCAGTGGTAAACATACAGCCGCGGCAGATAGAGCATGCCCGCCATCCATGCGATCACGGCGATGATATGCAGCGCTTTGACCCAGAGATACCCTTCGCCGCCCAGAAACCCGACCATCCTTACTCTGCTCCCTGCTATGCCCCGTTGCTATCCGCCGCCTGGGGGCAACCGCTCCAGCGCGCCGGACAGATCCGTCCACCCTGCTCCGAGCACAGAATGCGCCTTTCCGTCAAGGCCCGGCGGACCAATTCCGCAAGTCCGGCGACGAAAGCCTCGGCCGTGCCCACCGTCGGCGCCCGTATGTAGGCGGGCACGCCGCTCTCCTCCGCGAGCTTGCGGTACTCGATGTCCAGCTCCACCAAGGTCTCCGAATGCTCGGACACGAAGGCGATCGGCAGCAGCACGATCGGCACCTTGTCGCGCCCGGCTCGGGCGATCTCGTCCTCGGTCGCCGGCCCGATCCATTCCAGCGGCCCGACCCGGCTCTGATAGCAGAGTCCCCAGTCGAGATCCGCCAGCCCCAAAGCCTCGACCACGGCCTCGGCGCTGGCTTCTACTTGCCATTGATAGGGATCGCCCCGCTCGACGATCTTCTTGGGCAGGCCATGGGCGGAGAACAGCAGCCGGGGCGTACCGTGGGCTCTTGCCTGGTCCAGCGCGGCGTGGACTTTCCCTGCGATCGCCGAGACAAAGCCCGCCTCCCGGGGATAGCAGCAGAGCGCCACGCTCGGTGCCGTCAGCCGCGCCGCCTCCGCGGCGTTGTGCCAGGCGTCCAGCGAGGAGCCGCTGGTCGTGGTGGAATACTGGGGGTAAAGCGGCAGCAGGACAACCCGATCGGGTCCAAAGTCCGCCACCTTGGCAACCGCTTCCTCGGTCAGGGGATGCCAGTAGCGCATGGCGATAAAGACCCGGACGTCTCCAAGATCCGCGAGCGCCGCCTGCAGCGCCGCGGCTTGGGCCTCAGTATTGGCTAGGAGCGGCGAGCTGCCGCCCAGGTGCTCGTAGATCTCGCGCGCCACCCGGGCCCGGCGGCTGGAGATCAGCTTGGCCAGGGCCCAGCGGATCGGCCCGGGTGCGCCGATGATGGCCGGGTCGTTGAACAGGTTGAAAAGGAAGGGCTGAACCGACTCCGGGCGGTCGGGTCCACCCAGATTGAACAGCACGACAGCGGTCTTGGTCATGGGCCGGGCGCTCTCATCGATTTCAAGGTACTCGGCTCAGGGCCGCCAGGACCGCACGATCTCGACCAGGTCGGCGACGTGCTCCGGCCGCGCCGAGGGCAGGATCCCGGCCCCCAGGTTGAACACGAAGGGTCCGCCGGCGAGGTTCTCCAGGATTTCCAGCGCGGAATCTTTCAGGCTCTGGCCGCCCGTGGTCAGCAGCACCGGATCCAGGTTGCCCTGCAGGGCGCAGGACCCCTGGAGTTCCTCCCGGGCCCAGGCGAGCGGCACCGTGGTGTCGAGCCCCAAGGCCTCGGCACCGCTTTCGCGCGCGAAGTCGCGGTAGCAAAGCCCGGCGCCGCGGGGAAATAGGATCATCGGGATTTCCGGATGACTGGCCTTGACGCGCTGCACGATCGCCTTCGCGGGCTCGAGGCACCAGCGCTTCAGCGCGGCCTCGGGTAGGGCCCCGGCCCAGGAATCGAACAGCTGCAGCGCCTCCGCCCCGGCCGCCACCTGGGCCTTCAGATAGTCCGTGGTTGTCTCGACCAGCAGGTCGATCAGCCTTTGGAAACCCTCGGGATCGCCATAGGCCCAGCCCTTGACCGTCGCGAAGTCCTTGGAACTTCCGCCCTCGACCATATAGCTGGCCACGGTCCACGGAGCGCCGGCGAAGCCGATCAGGCTGGTCTTGGCCGGCAAGCGCCGCCTCAGTTCGCTCACGGTTTCATAGACCGGGCCAAGCGCATCGTGCAGGCCGGCCGCGGACAGCGCCCCGACATCCTCTGCGCTTCCGAGCGCCTCAAGGCGCGGGCCGTGTCCTTCCTCGAACCATACCTTCTGTCCCAGGGCATGGGGCAGGACCAATATATCCGAGAACAGGATCGCGGCATCGAAACCGTAGCGCCGAATCGGCTGCAGGGTCACCTCGACGGCAAGCTCGGGCGTGAAGCAAAGGTCGAGGAATCCATCGGCCCTGGCCCGGGTCTCGCGGTACTCCGGAAGATAGCGGCCGGCCTGCCGCATGAGCCAGATGGGCGGTCGCTCGCAGATTTCGCCGCGCAACGCGCGAACCAGCAGTTTCTCGGTCTTGCCCTTGGAATCGCGGTCCGAAGAGGTCAAGCTCTTTACCTCCTTATTATATTGATTTAATTTAAGAATCAGGGTTGTTGTTGTTTATCTCTGTGAGTCCTGGGGATTTCGCTTCGCTGCACCAAGTTGTCCCGAGGCTGGAAGTGGAGCGGTCGATATCCGTCCGACCTGTGCATGGGTCATAGCATGGTTTCTCGCCGTGCCGGGATTCCGCCTGTCTTGCGCTCTGCGGGGAAGGGGAGGATAAGGGGGAAAACTGGAATTTGCACGGGTTCTGACCAGGGCTTTTGCCCATTTTTTGTTGGCTGCGGCCGGCTGGCTGGTAAACCTGCGGAGGAGAACCTTGTGATCGTGCAAGGAATCGCGGGTGCTGGCCGAGAGAGCGTCCTTATCCCCGCGATTCTTGAGTTGAGCCCACTGGAAGTAGCTCACTGGAAGTAGCCTCCCATGACGACCTATCATCTGCACCTTGTTTCGGACGCGACGGGCGAGACGATCAACTCAGTTTCGCGGGCCTGTCTCGTGCAGTTCCAGGGCGTCGAGCCGATCGAGCATGTCTGGACCCTGATCCGGACCAAAGGGCAGATCGAAAAGGTACTGGCGGGAGTGGAGGAGAACCCGGGGCCGGTGCTGTTCACTATCGTCAATGACGACCTCAGGATCGGCTTGATGACAGGCTGCCGGCGCCTAGGCGTGCCCTGCATACCGGTTCTGGATCCCGTTATTCACGCCCTTGCATCTCATTTCGACTTGGAGATCAGCGGGTTGCCCGGGCTTCAACATGCGCTCGACGCGGAGTATTTCAAGCGCATCGACGCCATGAACTACGCCCTGTCGCACGACGACGGCCAGCTTGGCCGCGATCTCGACCAGGCGGATGTTGTCCTGGTTGGCGTGTCGCGGACATCGAAGACCCCGACCTGCATCTATCTGGCCAACCGCGGAATCAAAGCCGCCAACGTGCCCATCGTCCCAGGCTGCCCGCTGCCGGACGAGCTCTTCGCGCTGACCAAGCCTTTGGTCGTCGGTTTGACCAAGGATCCGGCGCGGCTGGTCCAGCTGCGCCGCAACCGCCTGCGTATGATCTCGGAAGCCGGCGAGGAAACCGACTATACGGATATCGAGAGCGTTCGCCAGGAGGTTGCCCTTGCCCGCAAGGTCTGCAGCAAGCAGGGCTGGCCGGTCATCGACGTGACCAAGCGCTCGATCGAGGAAACCGCCGCGACGATCATGAACCACTTCGCGACCCACACGACCGCCCGGGTGCAATGAAGGCCGGACCCCTAATCCGAGACACCGTGGCGCCTGCCGGCGGGGTCCCGAAGCTGGTGCTCGCTTCGGCGAGCCCGTCGCGGCATAGGCTCCTGGCCGATGCCGGTTTGGACGTCACGACGGAAGCCGCGCGGATCGACGAGGCGGAGATCAAGGCCGCGCTGCGGGTGGAGGGCGCCGGCGCGGGACAGGTCGCCGAGACCCTCGCCGAGCTGAAGGCGCAGCGGGTCGCCCGGCGCCATCCGGGGGCGTTGGTGATCGGTGCCGACCAGATGCTTGAGTGCAACGGGGTCTGGTTCGACAAGCCGCTGGACCTTGAGCACGCGGCGGCCCATCTCGCGAGCCTGGGCGGTCGCACCCACGAACTGGTCTCCTGCGCCTGCGTGGTGCGCGACGGGGCGCGGCTCTGGCACCACCAGGACCGGGCGCGCCTGACCATGCGGCCGCTAAGCCAGGACTTCATCGCATCATACCTGGCGGCGGCCGGGGAGGGCGCGCTGACCTCCGTCGGGGCCTATCAACTGGAAGGCCTCGGGGCCCAGCTGTTCAGCCGCGTCGAGGGCGACTACTTCGCGATCCTGGGCCTACCGCTGTTGCCGCTGCTCGACTTTCTGCGCAATCACGGGGTGCTGGCGACATGATCCTGAGCGGTAAGGCGAAGCTCGCCGGGGTCCTGGGCTGGCCGGTCGGCCATTCCCGCTCGCCGCGCCTGCACGGCTACTGGCTGGACCGGCACGGGATCGATGGCGCGTATTTGCCGTTGCCGGTTCGCCCGCAGGCCTTCGGCTCGGTATTGGCGGCCCTGGTCGAGCTCGGCTTTCGGGGCGTCAACGTCACCGTGCCGCACAAGCAGGCTGCGCTCACCGCCTGCCACGAGATCGATCCGGATGCAGAACGAATCGGCGCGGTGAACACCGTTGTTATAAGCGGCGGCAGGACCCGGGGCTCGAACAGCGACGGCTATGGCTTTCTGGAGAACCTGCGCCAGGGCGCGCCGGGCTGGCAGGCCGCAAGCGGTCCGGCCGTGGTGCTCGGCGCCGGCGGGGCGGCGCGCGCCGTGGTCGCGGCCTTGCTCGATGCCGGCGCCCCCGAGATCCGCCTGGTCAACCGGACCCGGACCCGAGCCGAGGCGCTGGCCAAAGCCTTGGGCAGACCCCTGAGCGGACCCCTCACCATCGTCGATTGGAGCGAGCGGCAGGCGCAGTTGCAGGACGCGGCCGTGCTGGTCAACACGACGACGCTCGGCATGGCGGGCGGCCAGCCGCTCGATCTGGACCTGGACCGCTTGCCGGGCGCGGCCCTGGTCAACGACATCGTCTATACTCCGCTCGAGACGCCCTTGCTCGCCGCAGCTCGGGCGCGCGGCAACCCCGTGGTCGACGGGCTCGGCATGCTGCTCCACCAGGCGCGGCCGGGTTTCGCTGCCTGGTTCGGCGTCGAGCCCGAGGTGACCGAAGAGCTGCGCCGTTTCGTGCTCGCGGAGTGAGAGAGAGGCGCAGGAGCCACATGGTGATCCTCGGCCTGACCGGCTCGATCGGCATGGGAAAGTCCTTTGCGGCCCGGGTCTTCCGCTTGCTGGGCGTTCCCGTCCACGACGCCGATGCGGCCGTCCATCGCCTGCTGGGCGGGGGCGGGGCGGCGGTCGCCGCCGTCGATGCGGCCTTTCCCGGGGTCGTGCGGGACGGCGCGGTGGACCGGCGCAAGCTTGGCGAGCGCGTGTTCCAGGATGCCGCGGCGCTTGCGCGCCTCGAAGCCATTCTGCATCCGATCGTGCGCCGCGCGACCCGCGCGTGGCTGCAGTGTCAGTCGCGCCGCCACAGGCCGCTCGTCGTGCTCGATATACCGCTGCTCTTCGAGACCGGCGGGGAACGGCTGTGCGACGCAGTCGTCGTGGTCTCGGCGCCGCCGGCGCTTCAGGCGGCCAGGGTGCTCGGCCGGTCGGACATGACGGCTGCGCGCTTCCGGGCGATCCTGGCCAAGCAAATGCCGGACCGGGAGAAGCGGCGCCGCGCCGATTTCGTTGTTCCGACCGGCGGCAGCAAGCGCGAAACCTTGCGCCGGCTGGCCGCGATCGTCAGAGTAATGCGCGGACGGCCGCCCCGGCACTGGCCGCCCCGGCCGCGACCGCTTCGCGGCGCCCCGAACTAATCCGCAATTCTCCCCAGCTAGGTCCCCCTCATGCGTGAAATCGTCCTGGACACGGAAACCACCGGCCTCGATCCGGCTGCGGGCCACCGAATCGTCGAGCTCGGCTGCCTCGAGCTATTCAACCGCGTTCCGACCGGCGAGCGATTCCACAGCTATCTCAACCCGGAGCGGGACATGCCCGAGGAGGCCTTCAGGGTCCACGGCCTCAGCCAGGAGTTTCTCGCTCAGCACCCGCCCTTCGCCGAGATCGCCGAGGCCTTCCTCGCCTTCCTTGGCGACACACCCCTGGTGATTCACAACGCCGAATTCGATCTGAGCTTTCTCAACGCCGAGCTCGCCAAGGCCGGCCTGCCGGTGCTCGACCGCGGTCGGGCGATCGACACCGTGGCCATGGCGCGCCGACGCTTCCCCGGCGCCCAGGTCAACCTGGACGCGCTCTGCCGGCGGTTCGAGATCGATAACTCGGCGCGCAGCCTGCACGGCGCCCTGCTCGACTGCGAGCTGCTGGCGGAGGTCTACCTGGAGCTGAGCGGCGGTCGCCAGCCGGGCCTGGATTTGACCGAAAGCGCCGCCGCCGCCGCGACACGGGCTAAGCGCCTGCCCCGCGCGCCGCGGCCCCATGCACCGAGCAGCGAAGAGCTGGAGGCCCACGCCGCCCTGGTCGGAACGCTCGAGGACCCGATCTGGCGCAGCGGCTAGGCGGGCGTTCGGTTAGGCGTTCGCCTCGGCGGGCCGGGCCGCCTGTTCTTTCTGACTCCGGTAGAGCTCTTCGAAACCGATGGGGTTCATCAGCAGCGGCGGGAAGCCGCCATCGCGGGTCATGTCGCCGATCACCGCGCGGGCGAAGGGAAACAGGTAGCGCGGCACCTCGATGAACAGCAATCGCTCGCGCTCGTCGTCCGCCACGCCCTGGCCGATCGTTGCCAGGCCGGCCATGTCGAGCTCGACCAGGAACGCCAGCTTGTCCTCCACCTTGGCCGTGACCCGCAGCTTCAGGAGCACCTCGAAGACCCGCTCCTGCACCCGGGACGACGCGACGTCGATATGCATGTCGATCGTCGGCCCCTTTTGCAGCTCGCCGTAAATCACGGGCGCGTTGGGGTTCTCGAAGGACAGGTCCTTGATGTAGTGGCTGTTCAGGATCAAACGCGGTTCGGCCGCCTGCTCGCTTGTGGCGCCGGGGGCCGCGGCGCTTTCGCTTCCGTTGCCCTGGGGCCCCTCGGTGTCGTCGGCCATGATTTTCTCCCGCAGATGGCGGCGCAGTGGCTAGCACGGATGGTCCAGGCTGACAACGGGGCTTGCACCATCGCCCCGGGCCGAGTCCGGCCCCCAAAGCTGTTAGCGAGAGACCGCCAGATCGAAGCTCAGAATCTCCGCGTTGCCGACTTCCTGACCGGTCAGCCCCCGGATGAACCCCCAGTGGGTGACCACCAGGACGTGGCGCCAGTCCTCGACTTCGGCCATGACGCTGCGGAACCGGCGGCAGCGCTCGAGCACCTCCGCCTCGCTCTCCCGGTCGGGCCACCAGGTCTCCTCCAGGTCGCCGAAATCGAAATGCGGCCAGCGCGCGGAGAGCTGCGAGCGCGGCGAGCCAACGTCGCAAGTGAAGTAGGCATGTTCGCGGACCAAGGGCTCGATCTCGACCTCCAGGTCGAGCCGTCCGGCGATGATCTCGGCCGTCTCCAAGGTGCGCGAGTAGGGACTGGCCAGGATGCGGCGGATATCCTGGCCGGAAAGGCTCCGGCCCGCGTCCTCGGTCTGGCTGACGCCCAGCTCGGTCAGGCCCGGGTCGACGATGCCGGGGTCCTCGCGGGTCGCACCGAAGTGGACGTTGAAGTGGGATTGTCCGTGCCGGATCAGGATCATCTGGGCAGCCTCCGCGGCGGCTCTTCTTCGTCGTCGTCTTGCTTCGTTACGTCTTCGAACTCGCCGTCGATCACTCCGTCCGTGTCCTTGCCACGATAAACCTTTCGCTCGTGCATGTGGACCCGGGTCTCCGCGTGCTGCGCCAGATGCCGGCCAATCGTCCGGCGCAGCAGATCGCGCACTCCGGGGACGAACAGCAGGGCACCCGCCGCGTCGGTCACGAAGCCCGGCGTCAGCAGCAGGGCACCAGCCAGCAGAAGACAGAGGCCGTCGAACAGCTCCCGCGCCGGCATCACGCCGCGCTCCATCTGGGCGCGTGCCCGGCCCAGGGTGGCGAGCCCCTGGGCCCGCAGTTGCCAGCTGCCGAGGACCGCGGTCAGAACGATCAGGCCCAAGGTCGGCCACAGGCCGATCAGACCGCCGACCTGGATGAAGACCGCGATCTCGACCAGCGGCACGAGAATGAAGGCGGCGAGGAGCAGGATGCCCATGCTTGCTCTTTTCCCGGTGGTTCCCTATGTACTGTTCGAAGGGTTGACGGGACATTGGGCCCGGCCAACCCTACAAAACTGTGGTCGCGCGCGACCTCATACCCGGAAAGCGGGCGGCGGGTCCAGTCGGCGGGTGAGTCGCGCGCGGTCTGGATTTCGCGCCTGCCCCACAGAAGACTTGGTACTGGCTTATATTTATGGAAAACGGTTTCCAGTTTTTCGACATTCTTATTCTGGCCGCGATCGCGGGTTTCCTGGTGTTGCGCCTGCGCAGCGTGCTGGGACGGCGCAGTGGCCACCAGCCGCCGCGGCCCTACGATCCCTTCCGCAAGGATAGCGCCGAGGAAGCCGACGAGGACAAGGTGATCAAACTGCCCGACCGCGGCGCCAAGGACGAGGCGTTCGACGAGGAGATCGCCGAGGCCGGCGCGCCGGAGCAAGCCGGCCCGGCCGGGGACACGCCCCTGGCGGCGGGTCTGACCCAGATCAAGCTGGCGGACCGCGGCTTCGACGAAAGCACCTTCCTCGGCGGTGGCCAGGCGGCCTTCGAGATGGTCGTAACGTCCTTCGCCCAGGGCGACACCAAGACCTTGCGCCCCCTGCTCAGCAACGATGTCTACG
>Ga0224512_10001067_pt1 | contig 27294 bp, 28 predicted proteins | sample SF_May12_sed_USG_4_FD_169103 | JGI IMG/M metagenome (GOLD analysis project Ga0224512, IMG submission 169103) | Sediment microbial communities from San Francisco Bay, California, United States - SF_May12_sed_USGS_13 | ecosystem: Environmental > Aquatic > Marine > Sediment | place: USA... | reverse complement strand
GGAGGCGACCGTTCCTATTGCTCGAAAAAGCGGCGACCCCCCTTTCGCGACCGGCGTGTTTTTGCTAGGTTACATGTGAGGAATCGTCGCTGGCGGCGAGTGGTTTGATCAAAGGCAACACGCTGTAAGATCTTGGGGGGAGGGGGCAATGGTAAACCAGAATATCCTCCATTATAAGATTCTCGAGAAGCTCGGCGGGGGTGGTATGGGTGTTGTCTACAAGGCCGAAGACACCAAGCTCAAACGTACCGTCGCTCTCAAGTTTCTGCCGCCCCACGTACTCGCGACCACCGAAGAGAAATCCCGCTTTATCCACGAGGCCCAGGCAGCCGCTTCCCTTCATCACCCGAATATCTGCACCATCTACGAGATAAACGAGGCCGACGAGAAAACCTTTATTGCCATGGCCTACTTGGAAGGGCAGGGCCTCAACGAGAAGATTCGCGAGGATCGGCTCGAACCTCTGCACGCATTGACAATCACGATTCAGCTGGCCCGTGGACTGCAGGCGGCCCACGAAAGAGGTATCGTTCATCGCGACATCAAGTCCTCCAACGTCATGATCGGAAAAGACAATCGCGCGACGATCATGGATTTTGGTCTGGCCAAGTCCGCACACCAGAAGCACTCGACCCAGCGTGGCACCAAGATGGGGACGATCGGGTATATGTCTCCGGAGCAGGCTCGCGGCGAGGACGTCGATCATCGCACCGATATCTGGTCGCTCGGAGTCCTCTTGTACGAGATGGTAACCGGGCAGCGTCCGTTTCGAGGTGAGTACGACGAAGCGGTGATCTATTCGATTCTCAATGAAGAGCCAAAGCCCGCGACCAGCCTTGTGGGCGATTTGCCGCCAGACATCCAGTACATCATCGGCCGAGCCATAGCGAAGAACCCCGACGACCGGTACCAGACCGCGACGGAGATGTTAGTGGACCTGGACCTCTTGCACGAGGCGGTTAAGAACGGTTCATCGGACAAGCAGGTCGTAGGCCCCAGCAGCAGCGGTACAGCGAGAGGGCAAGTGACAAGTGCGCTATTTGCGACCCGATCCCTGGTGTCACTCATCGTTTATCTGGCCGCTGCCTGGGTGGTGGTGAAGGTCATCGGCTGGTCGGTGAACCGTTTTGTTCTTTCTCCACACCTGGTGAGCATCGCCATGGTTGCGCTGCTTTCACTGATTCCATCGGTATGGATCCTAGCCGCGCGCAACGGCGCGCGCACGCGAGTTTGGAGGATGGTCACCAGAATCGGTGTACCGGCAAACATCGTAGCTTCGGTCTTGGTGCTTTTCGCCGTTTTCGCCGGCCGCGACATCGGCGCGGCCACAGAGACGGTGGCCGTCCAGGACGAAAGCGGAGAGATCGTCGAACGCGTGGTACCCAAGGACGAGTTTCGTAAGAGTCTCCTGCTTTATGCGCCGCGCAACGAGTCTGGTGACGGCAGATATGACTGGGGGGAGGCTGCGATCGGCACGTTACTCGAGATCGATCTGTGGCAGGATCAGTTTCTGTGGCTTCGCTCGAGCGCAGATGATGCGGCGCGACACCGGCTGCAACGCGCGGGTTTCTCCACCTGGTCCGAGGCACCGTGGAATCTAAAACGCGAGATGGCCGAGAGTGCCAACGTCGATTATCTTGTAACCGGCTCGTTTACCATCGAAACATCCGACAGTGCCGAGCTGGACGAGTTGGGAGGGGTGTCGGAAGATGCGGTATGGGAGATCACGCTTCGTACGCACGACTCGCACAGTGGCAGACTGGTCGGTCAAAGCGTTCATCGCGGGAGCGACCTCTTTACCCTCGTCGATGAGGCAAGCGTTCAGATCAAACGGGATATCGACATTCCGACCCATCACATCGACACCACCACGGATCTGCCCGTATCGGCAATGGTCACAAGCTCGATGCCGGCGCTTGCGAGTTTTTCCAAGGGGATCGATCAAGCCTTTTTCAAGCTGGATTGGTACGCAAGCATTCCCCACCTGGAGCGCGCCGCCGAGTACGATTCGACATTCGCATATGCATACTGCCTGCTTTACGCCAGCTACGTACTGACCAACCGGGGTGACCAGCGGGATGTTGCGATGAAAGCCGCCATGCGGCATCTCTACAAACTGCCCGAACGTTTGCAGACCCTGATGAAGGCGGAGTACTACGGTTTTATGGAGCAGCCGGAAAAAGTGCTTGGCGTCCTGCAGATGATGATCGAGCTGTATCCGCATGACATTGATGCACGAGTACATATGGCCCGGGTGAGGGCCGATCGCGGCGAGCGCGACCTGGTGATCGAACAGTTCAAAGAAATTCTCGCCATCGATCCGTCGCGCACCGAGTTTCTGCAGGCCATCGCGCGGAGCTACAGAGAAAAAAGCGATTTCGAAAACGCCATCGCGTATTACCTCTCGTACTCAGAAAAGCACCCGTATAAGTCCGAAGCCTTCCACAACCTGGGCACCACTTATGAGGTTATGGGGGACTACGATCGGGCGAGGGAGTATTACGAAAAAGCGCTCGTCATCGATCCCAGTCTATCCCGGGTGCTCGTCGACCTGGGAGACATTCATGCCAAGCTCGCGGAAGACGCCAGCGCACTGGAGATGTTTGGGCGCGCACTAGCGATGAGTGTGGCACCGCAGGATCGGGCACGGGTCCACCGGTCTTTGCGGGGTTTCTATTCCAATCGCGGGATGATGGACAAATCGATCGAACATCTGAAACTGATGTGGGCGGAGTACGAGAAATATATGTCGCCGGCGGTTGCACAGGTGCGGAAGCTCGAAGACGTCTGTCTTTTTGTGCGTGGGGGTCGCACGGATGAAGCCTTCTCCGAGATGGAATCGATCCGGGCACAGTTGAGTCCACCAATCGACGGCCTTGTGCCGCTTGGTTACCTCTGTATATACGCCGAGTTGGAGGATGCAGCCGAGGCGGAGAAGGCCCTGAGGGGACTCGAGAGTTTCATCGACACCCATGATTACGAGGTAATGCGCGGGTGGATCTTTTGGGGTCAGGCGAGGATCGATGAATTGCGAGGTGATTACGAGGCGGCGATTGACAACTACCAGGAGAATTTTGAACTAAATCCCGGCACCCTTACCGCTCATAGTGATATCGGCCGTTGTTACCGCCGGCTCGGAAAGTGCCAGAAGACGGTCGAGGCAATCGAGATGCTGCTAAAAGTCTATCCCAACAATCCCAAGGCTAACTACGAGATGGCGCTTGCCTACCATGAGATGGGTGATCAGGAAAAGGCGATGAAATGTCTGCACAAAGCCCTGGCCGTGTGGAAGAATGCGGATCCCGTGTACGAGCCGGCGAAGAAGGCACGGGCGACGCTAGAAGAGTGGGGCTCTTAACCCGATCGGCGACAACCTCGGTTGACAAACGGCCGCCTGCGCCGTTGCCTCTATTCTCGGCCCCTTCGTGAAATTTCGTTCGGTGATGCGCCGATGGATCAGGCCGAATATATCTTATTGTTTGCAAATCTTCTTCTGGGATTGGGTTGTGGCATTCCCCTAGCCAGAAAGCTGTCAAGATTTGGGAATGGACCCCCCACAGCGGTTTTCTATGGGCTGCTGATCGTGGTCTACTCGTTGGAGGCGCTTGCGTTCACCGCGGGAATGGCCACCAACGTCCCGGGTATCGTACTGGCAGTCTTGTGGGGATTCGCCTTTGGTCATTGGGCGCGGCGTGTTGAGACGGCTGAAAGGCGAGTGCTTAGAATGGCGCTCTTGTTTTCACTGTACACGGCCTTGCCGGCGGTGTCCTTTGCCCTGGTCCCAATCCTCATGGTCTTCGCTGGTTGGTCGATTGTGAACGTTGACGATGGGTTGCGATTTGGAATCCCCCAATTCGTGCCGTGGCCGGTGAACACGATCATGGGCTTTTGCATTTTTGTCGCCGGTGTCGCCGTCCTACTGAAGACGATTATCACGACGGGTGAGGCGCTCTTGCTTTTCCGTTGGGGTGGGCCAAGTGGGCGGCCGGCGCTGCGGGCGCGATAACTTCCTACTTCCCATTGCATTACAAGTTGTTGAAAGGATTGGGCTCATCCTGCGACTAAGCAGGGTGTAAAGGCAATGGGTTTCAATTGATGAGGGACCCGATTCTTTGGTACCACAGGACAAACAATGGGAAGGAGCTGCAAAGATGAGACGCAAAAGCGTTTTCTCTCTAATCATAGTAACGGTGATCGCCGCCATGTTTACCGTCGTCGCGCTCGCCGGCGATAAGGACAAGAAAGAAAAAGCCGAAATGGCGGATATGAAGGAAGTCACGGTTACCGGGTTATTGATCGACACGAAATGTTATGGGATGAACCATGACAATTATATGGCGGACCACATGACGCCAAAAGGCAAGATGACCAATTGTGCGCAGGCTTGCGCCAACATGGGCATTCCGGTCGGTGTGCTCGTTGACGGGAACAAGGGCGGCCAGGTCTTTATCCTGATTACCCCTGCTCAGGCCCTGGCTGAGCACATGGCCAAGACGGTCAAGGTCGTCGGCATGAAAACGTTCAAGGGCGCCGTCACGCCAAATCAGGTTTTTGTAAAAAATGCCGAGGGCGAGTGGGAAGAAGTCAAGATCGCGACAATGATGTAAGCGACAGGACCACGCCCCGCGTCAAAGAGACCCCGTTCAACCGTGAACGGGGTCTCTTGTTCCTTGCATGCTGCGATATCATGAAGGGGAATGCCGCCGCCTCGTTTTTGGGTGGGTAGTCTAACGATGCCAAAACACATAGGAATCGTTGCGTGCAGTGCCGAGGGCGCCGCGCTTTGCTATCGCACGATCTGCCTCGAGGCGAGCGCGTACATGGGTGAGCACGCGCATCCGGAAATCACCATGCACACCTTTCCATTGTCCGACTACATGGAGCCGATACGAATCGACGAGTGGGATGGGGTGACCGACCTCATGCTGCGCTCCGCTCGCAAGGTGGTTGGGGCCGGCGCCGATTTCCTGATATGCCCTGACAACACCCTACATCAGGTGTTCGACGCTGTTATCGCCAAATCCCCTGCGCCTTGGATCCACATCGCCGATGCGGTGGGCGAAGAGGCGAGGAGAAGGGGCTTCGATAAGGTAGGTATATTGGGGACGAAATACCTGATGACAGGGCCCGTCTATCCACAAACGCTTGCAAGACTGGACGTCGAGTGTCTGATTCCGGGGCAAGATGATCGTGAGCGAATCAACGACGTCATTTTTCGGGAGCTCGTTAATGGGGTATTCAAAGGATCAGCGCGGCTCTTTTTCAACACGGTCATCAAGAGGCTGAAAGAACGCGGGTGTGATGCCGCCGTTTTGGGGTGCACCGAGATTCCACTGTTGGTCGATGCGGATGACTCCCCACTGCCGGTCCTCGATTCCACGCGCCTGTTGGCGAAGGCGGCGTTGCGTCGCGCTCTCGAATGACAACATGTCTGCTAAGGGCGGTAGACGTACAGCCATTTGCCCCTACGCTCTACGCGACTACCAACATTTTCGCACATGGCCACGAACCGCGTTTGAATCCACTGCGCTTCGCGGTCACCGGCGGGTTTGGTCCGCGCGAGTTCGAGCTCGATGGGATAAGCGCGAACGGTTTGGGCGCTGTCAGTTAGCGAGATCTCGAATAGTAGCTGGCGATCGTTGCGGAACTCCGCATGGGTCGCATAGTCATCGACAAAATCGCCACTCGAGTAGATGACAACCGTGTTGTCGATCCACTCTACGCCCTGGAAGTGGTGTGGGCTGTGCCCCCATATAATCCGGGCACCAGCCTCGGCCAACCGCCCGGCCAGCGAACGGTAACGTTTGCCGACACGCGGAGCCCAGTTGGGTTGCCAGTGCAAAGCAACGACGACGTGGTCAACTCCGGCGGCCAGCGACCGCACCTCTCGGGCCAATCGTTCGAGCGTGTCCGCGTCTCCGACATCGATATGGCTAATGCCCGGTCTTTTCTTTGTGGCCGCAAAATCTTTCTGATGATCGCAGTACGATAGAAGACCGATACGTTGGCCCCGGACTTCCACAATGGCGGGTTCCGCAGCCCGTTCAGCGTTGGCGCCGGCCCCCGCGTGCGCTATGCCCATCGTGTCCAGAATCTGCACCGTGTCGAGTAGACCTTCGTAGTCGGCGTCGAGGGCATGATTGTTGGCGAGTGATACGACATCCACTCCGGCGTAGGCGAGCACCTGCGCGGCAAGGGGATCCGCTCGGAAATAGAACTTCTTGCGCGCCCCCGAAAAGCGGATGTGCTTTGGCGATATGGCGCACTCGAGATTTACCAAAAAGACGTCCGCGGCTTGGGTGAGAGAAACCAAGGGTTCCACGGGATACTGAGGTCCCTCGCGGGCGATCGTTTCGTTGACCAGACGGCCGAGCATAGTGTCGCCGGCGAGGAGCAGCCGGATCTTGATCCTGCCCGCCGTCGAATCCGCCTGTGCCAGACCACCAACCGCGCCCGTCGTCGCATCGGTCCCAGCTCGACCTCTTGTCACGGGCACCGTCCGGTGTCCTTGCGTTGCACTGGCGACCGTAATCGCGGTCACCACCCAAATGCCGGCGATCAGCAGCATCCGCAGGCGTCGTGTGTCTGAGTTCTCCATGGCCTTTGATCTCCGAGTTTCGACCTCGAAAGGTGGCACCATCGCTGCAAGGTCTTGGCGTCGCCGAGCTCCTGTATACGATAATAGCAAAGACCATCGATAACCTGTACCAAGACGGTGGCCGATGGCTGGAGACAAGCGGGGTTTGTGAACCCCGTAAACGAAGAACCAGCCGATACCGCGCCGGTCCCTGGCTTCTCAACAAGAAGCACCTGCCGCTTTTGACCCCTAACGAATTGGGCGTCCGCGGCTTGGTTTGTGTAGCGAAGGTGAGGTTTATGTGCGACAATTATGCCTCCAGCCGTAGGTCGATGAGTTATGAGAACCTCGAACGCGATGACGCGAACGCCCATCCTATTAATCGGACTTCTGTTGATTCTTAGCGGCTGTGAAAACGATGCCACGCAGCCGCCAGACGCAGGGCCAAAGACAAGCCAAGCAGCCGAGACCGCGGTATTTTTGGAGACCTGGGGAGGGCTGGGCTCTGAAGACGGCGAATTTCGACGTGTTCACGGGGTTGCGGTTTCGAACGATGGTTTCGTCTATGTGGCCGATACCCGCAATCATCGAATCCAAAAATTTACGTCACAGGGCCAGTTCGTAACCAAATGGGGCTCGCTGGGCAGTGAGCCCGGGCAGATGAGCTGGCCTCACGGCATCGGAGTTACTTCCGACGGCGATGTCGTCATCGCAGACACCCGCAATCACCGTGTGCAGCGATTTACCAGCGACGGCGAGCTGGTAAAGACTTGGGGCGGGTGGGGGGTGGCCGACGGTTATCTGACAAAACCCATAGGCCTTGCCGTTGGTCCAGATGATTTCGTGTTTGTGTGCGATACGGATAACCACCGTGTGCAGAAATTCACGGGTTCGGGGCACTTTGTAAGGAAATGGGGCACGCGGGGGTCGGCGCCCGGACAGTTCGATGTACCGGTCGACGCATTCGTGGGCGCGAATGGTGACGTGTATGTCACCGACGCGGCGAACAACCGTGTGCAAAAGTTTACAAACGACGGTGATTTTATTCTGCAATTTGGCGAATTTGGACCGGGTGACGGACAGTTCTTTACGCCGCATGTGCCGACGGTTCGTGCGGACGGTACGGTCTTTGTCTCCGACGAGTTCAATCACCGCATACAGATATTTTCGAGTACCGGTGTTTTTCGGGGCAAGTTTGGGTCGTATGGATCGGGTGACGGGCAGTTCTTCGCCCCCATGGGAGTAGCCGTCGATAACGAAGGCCATATTTACATCGCCGATTCCACGAACCACCGTTTGCAAAAGTGGACGACGGTATCGTTGGAGTAGCCCTGCATGGCCTTCGCGCGTACGAGCACTATAATGTCGTGTGGGGAGCGCTCTACCTTCATTCTGATCCGCCGCGCCCCAAGTATCCCTTGTCTCTATCAGCCCGTGCCGATAACCTGTAATCGGTTGATGGTGTGAAAACGCCACACGGGCTTTTCAACCCAGACGATATCGACGCGTACTGCGTGCACGCTGTGTACACACGAACAGTTATCGAACTTCGGGAGGTAGGTGGTCTCATGAATACATCGCTGAGAAGAGATCTTTTTGTCTGGGCGATCTTCGGGTGCTGCGTGTTGGCGGCATGTGCGCCGAAGTATCCTATAACGGTGGCGGGGCAAAAAGGCGTATCCGACGATGCAGGGCTCGATGTCCAGGAGGTCGTGATACGCAATCTCGTAGGAAGTTATCAGCCAGGCGAGCTCATCTTCGTCTCTTTTGGAGAGTCCTGGGAGAAGCACGTTGATCCGCCGGGTGGTTTTCTTGATCGTATAACGGACGTCGACGTGGTCCTGAAACCCGTTTCGGAATACGCGCGACGATCTGGTGGAAACCCGTTGCTACTCATCGTCCGCGTGGACAAGTGGATCAGCGACACCGAGGCTCGGGTATTGGCAACTCGCTACCGGCTGGGGACGGGTGGTGCGGAAGGCTTCACTGCCGAAGTTAAATGGTCTAAAGGCGTATGGAGGATGATGAGGGCTGTAGAGTCCTGGACCACCTAGCGCGGCGCCCGGTTGCGGCAACCCCCTTGTCGCCCGTGGCGTGACAAGCTAAAATCTTGTCAAAGCGAGGAATACGTGGTTTAATTGTAAGCGTGTCGGGCGAGGCTGCGAGCGGCCCGAGTTGCCGCGTGGGTGGAAGAAAGCGGTTCTTGCAAGAGCGGGTCGTCTACGACCCGAACGCTGGATCCAATCGGATGACCAAGACGGTTTTGATCAGAATACAGCCGCCGGGTGGTCAGACAACGGTTTACCACCTGAACGATCAGGAACGGGAAATCGACAGAGTGTCAAAGTCTTCTCGTCTGGGGATGGATGAACGTGTTCGCGGGACCATAAAAGACGAATTGTCAAAAGGCAATCGACATTTTGTCGTCGATCTCACATCGGTCAAGTACCTCAACAGCAGCAGTCTGGGTGTGATTTTGGCCTGGCGTCAGATTGTCGGCGAGGCTGAGGGGGAGCTGGCTCTTGCCAACCCCAACCATCGCATCAAGGAGCTCGTGAAACATCTCAGGCTCGAGGCCATCATGAAGGTGTTCGACTCGCTGCCCGACGCGCAGCGCTATTTTGCGGACTCCACCGAGTAGCATGAACCTCACCAAGTACGCTTACAGCGACATGGCTAGCGATGCGCCGTACGCATCCACGTCACCGCCGAAACCGTTGGTGGGAAAACGCGCGTAGTCGACGCCCAAGCGCAGTGCCCAAACCCGCCACGCCGCTCCCAGCCCGTACGTCGTCCCGCTAGTACCGGTTCCCCGTATGCGGTCTTTGTGCCCGACCCGAACAAAGAGAATCTCACTCAATCCCATCTCAAATCCGAACCCCGTCCCGTCATCAGACCGGCTGCCGCCCCTCGCCAATCGATTCATGTAGTCGAGACTGGTAGAGAAGGTGACGAGGGGGGTCGTGTATCCGAGTCGATCGTCCCAGCTCTTTACAGAAGGCGTTTCGATGCGTAATCCCAGACCCAGTCGAGCTTGCTCGGGCAGCTGCGCACTTACTGACGACCCATAGTCGACTTCACCCCCCAGGTTGAGTACGCTCACACCAATGCTTGGCAGCAAACGAAAACCGGCAGCGGTGGCAATGCGTGCCTTGGCGAGCACACCCAAATCGAAAGCCCATGCATCCCGCCCGGCTTCGCTGAAGGATTTCGCCGAGAAGCCGAGACCAACGTCGAACCAGTCGACCGACAGGCCCCCCGCCAACGCCATGGTGAGGTACCAGTCGTCGTCGAATGCCCTGCCCGTCCCATCGGGTAAAAAAATCGTCCTCACCTCAGCCACATCGAGGCGCAACTTCGTGTACCTGAGCCCGGCGGCAAGATGAAACGCCGTACGATCATTACGCCGGATCGCCGTTCCACCGAATCCACCGATGTCGAAGAAATCAAGATCGACTGGCCAACTGTTATGCCCTTCGGTCACAGCGATGTCACTTTGCAGAAAGATGTTGGCGGGGTTGTAAAACACATTCGACGGGTCGGCATCATCCGCGGCACCGGTCCAACCCATGGCCAGGTTACGAACGCCTCGCGGGAAGGTTAACACCTGGCCGGCGCTGACGGCTACTTTCGCGAATGGCTCAGTCGCGACCGCGGGCGATGGCACCAAGACCGCAACCCACATCACGAGAGCCACACAGCGTATATCGCGACGGCGGGGGAATCCGGTCGCGGACAACAGTCGGCGAAACAGCGTTGAGGCGCAAGAGGCAAGCGGCTCTCCTATGTCCACAATTGTTCACTCCTTCCCAAGAAAAACTCGTCTGAAGTTGTCCGACTGGAGTGGTGTTGTTCCGTGAGAATCATACGTCATCTGCCTCGTGCGTGTCAATGATCCGACAATCCAGGCACAACGCAAGACACCCGTTTGAGGTCCGTGCTCCATGACCGTCATCAAGGTTGGGTTGCGAAGTCGACGTAGGACGCGGAACACAGTGGGTGGCCATTGACTTTTGCCCTTGGTCTTGCTAGTCATATTGCGGCTGGTTTGTATCCATGGCCTCAGTGTCCTCCCGCAAATCTTTCTTAATAACTTGTACATAAAGAGCGGCGGCGGACAGTAGTAACGCCCCCAACAACGCGAGTAGTAACGGTTTCGCGGTCATGGCGGTCAACTCCCTCGTCGCCGGGACCGCGGGCGGAGTTACCCCAGTTCTCCAGCGCGGTGGCCGACTTCAGAGTAAAGTACCGGGCAAGAAAAGCCAATGGTGATCTGGGCTTAGAACCACCAATGCCCTCACGTGGTCCAGATCATGCAGGGCAAACCTCCTCGATATATTCCTGATTTCCTAACATGTCTAGGGGGAACTTATGATTTCTTGGAAGGAATTGAAATCTGAGAAAGCAGTGCACTCAATCGTCGAAATATCCAATCACGTGCCGATAGCCATATTCAAGCACAGCACGGTGTGCGAAATCAGCGCTATGGTCAAAGAACGCATCGAGCTGCAGTGGGACATCGGGCCGGATGCCGTCGACGTCTACTGTCTCGATATCCGCGCGCATCGGCGCGTATCCGACGAGATCGACCGCATCTTTGGCGTACCTCATGAATCGCCTCAGCTGCTCCTCATCAAGGAAGGTAAATCCATATACAATGCCTCCCACGCCGATATCAATGTCGATGAACTAAGAAGCGCGCTGGGGATCGCGTCGGGTGAGGGTATACCCGCTGCGCTGGCGAGCTGATTTTGCCAATCATAACCTGGTTTGGGCATTCTCGCTACTCGAGCTTGACCTCATCGTAGACAGTGATGATCTCAACCAACTCGTTTCCGCGCGGCAGCTCAACGAACGCAATCATCTCCAGACGACCGTCGGCGGATAGGCGATAGAGACGGGTCATGGCGGCTCCATTGGACCCTTTGATCTTCACCTCGAGGGCGAGGTCCTTCCACCTGGCTTCGATCTCCACCTCACCCGCCGCAGTCTTTTGCTTGTGTGTCTTGCCATCCGGCACGATTGTCATCGTATCGCCGCTCGCATAGATCATCGCGACTTCATCACCTTTTTGCTCTATCACCATGTTGCGCCGTCCATCCTCGAGCTGACGAAAACGCTCTTGCATTTGCTCTCGGTTGGGCCCACCACGACCACCGTTAGAATCAGCACCACCGCGCCCACCGGCGAAGCCACCACGGCGGTTTCGTCCGCCACGAAAGCCACCGCCGCCGCGACCCGCACGCATCTTTTCCGTCTTTTTCTGAATCATTTCGCGGGGATCATCGCTTAGTTCGGTATTGACTTGCCACGTGCCGGAGATGTCGGCACCCGAGATCTTGCCGGCCGCGGCCGGTTCGGCACCAAGGAAGGGCCGCGCCACCAGCACGGCCACGAGAAACGAAACGGTTCTTATAATCATAGTTTTTGTCCCCCAGAGTGGGCCAGGGGCGAAGTGGGGTCGCCCCTGGCTCAAAGTGTGCCAACCAGGTCTATCAGTGACGTGGTCCACGAGGTTGCAGGAGTCGTACGGCGTCCAGTCGCTCGGCTTGCTCTTCGGTGAGAATCTGGCCCAGCGCCTCCATGGTCGCCTCCCGAATATCGAGCATCTGGGTGTGCACTTCCTCGCGCGTTATATCACCATCACGCAACAATTCGAGTACCGTCTTGCGTTCCGCGATCGATGTCTCGAGGACAGTTGTGACTTGTTGGGACTGGTCGTCTGTTAGACCGAGTACTTTCGTTAGCCATTGTACCCGCTCTTCTAGCCGCCGCCCGAGGTGCTTCAGCTGCCGCTCGATCCTCTGCTTCATGCGCTCACGGCGCCACTCCTCAAACCTTGCCAACTGCTCTTCAGTGAGTATCTCGCCCAGCCTTTGCCGCGCCTTTGCGTGCAGTTCAACGAGTGCCTGATTCAGCTCCGCTTTGGTGATGTTGCCGTTACGGAATTTCTGGTGGATTTCGCGCGCAGCGTCATGCGTTTCCTTGCGAAGCGCCGTCATGGCCTCTCGCTGCTCCACGGTGAGCCCGAGCTCCTCGGCTATTCTGCCATCATCAAACCCGCCGTGGCGTTCACCCGTCTCTCCGCCCAAACGACTCCGGTGCCGCTCGCGGTGTTGAACCAGGAACTGGGCCAGGTCTTTGAGCTGTCCGCTGTCGAGTGACGGCGCAACCATGGCGACAAAGTCCATCATCGGGCGGTGTCGCTCCGCGCGGCGCTCGGGATCGAAGTCGCCGTCGCGACCAGCGAAACGCCTCGGAGAAGCGTTAGCTTCAGCCTGACGCCAATCGCCCAGCGCTGTCTCAATCACGCCGGCCTGAGTTGTGCTCAGTGAGACAGCGGCCACAATCTCCGACAACGCCGGTACGGTGGACACGTTCGAATCGTCCACCGATGTAGGGTCGTCAGATCCGCAACCCGCGATCCCAAAGGTCATCACCGCAACCACGGTCGCGGCCATGAGCGGACCTCTAATGTGCTGCATCATCGTGCCTCCTCCTTTGTAGGATTTCTTGCGGGCGGACAGGGGTGCCAACCGCGCCGCGTTGTCATTAAGATACGTTGCGAATGTGGCAGAAATATGGCAGACCCGTGGTAAAGTTGGGATTGTGAGACGTCCTGCGACGAGTTGACACGTAGGTTGTTACGCTGGACCCGATGCCGCCGGTAGCTCGACCACGATCACGGCTCCTGTCGGCTCCCCGCACTCCGCCCACACGCGGCCCTGGTGGCGCTCCACGATCTCTCTTACGATGGCCAGTCCCAAGCCAGTCCCTGGAGTTGAACGCGAGGCATCGGCGCGATAGAAACGATCGAAGACGTGGGGCAGGTCGTTGGCCTCGAAGCCGGGACCGTCGTCCGTCACACGCAGACGTGTCCACCCGTTTGCGGCTTCGCAGGAGATATCGAGCCAAACGTGTCCCCCGGAGGGCACATATCGCAGTGCGTTCGTGATCAGGTTGTCGAGAACTTGCTCGAGGCGTCGTCCGTCGGCGTCAACCCACGCCGTCTCGGATTCCGTACGTACGAGAGCCGTGATGCCGCCTTCGACGAACCGTTGCCCGTAGCGCTCGACGGTCCGATTGCACAGAGCGGCCAGGTCGATCGGCTCCTTTTGCAGACTGACCGCGCCGGCTTCTAGCCTGGTGAGATCGAACAGATCCTGGACGAGGGCTTCGATGCGCTGCGTCTCACTCACGACGTCGACGAGGTACTGGCGTCGCTCGTCACCGGAAAGAGGGACGTTGGTGTTTAATAGGGTTTCGGTGTAACCACGGATCGATGTCAACGGTGTGGCCAGTTCATGCGACACATCGGCGAGAAGCTGACGGCGCTGGCGTTCACCCGACTCGACTCGGACTCGGGCCGCGGCCAGGTTCTCCGTCATGCGGTTCAACTGCCTGCCCAGGCGGCCGATCTCGTCGGGGCCGGGTGTGTGGACACGCGCCGATAGATCACCCTCAGCGACGCGCATCGCCAGCGACTCCAGCTTGCGGATGCGCCGGATGAGCACGCGAAACAAAATCAGACCCGCCACCGCTGCCACCATCATGGCGATGGGCAAAAAGATGACGATGTGCAACGGCATACCCACCGGCAGCAGCGGCACGCGCGGACGCCACGTGATCGCCAGAACCTCACCGATTCTCTCCCCGTGTGACTCGACCGTCTCTGTTGCGAGCACTTGCACTGCCCGCGCCCTGCGCTCGGGTGGCGGGCGATCACCCCACCTGCCCTTTCCTATCGGCACACCAAAGTGGCTCATGGCAAACGGCGGCAGCGGCCGCGCCGTGATCAGCTCGCCGTTGGAGGAACGAAATACCATGGCCATGCGCGCCGGGTCATCGCCGTAGGTCCGCAGGATCTTGCGGACATCCGCGTCCGTCGGTTCGTGGTCGAGGGACTCGATGTCGTGCGCCACGCGCAGCACGCGGTTGTGCGCTTGTCGTGTAAAGAGGTCGCGTAAACCGGGTGAGAAAAAGGCAAAGATCGCGATCCCCTGTAGAACGGTGGCAACGACAACGACGGCGAGAAACGCACCCGCGAAGGTCCAGAACAGGCTACGCACACGTAACCCCATCACGATCCCACCTTTGCGAAGCGGTATCCCGCACCCCACACGGTCTGGATGTACATCGGTTTGCTCGGGTTGGGCTCGAGCTTGCGGCGCAGGCGGCTGATGAGACTATCGATCGAGCGATCGTCGACGACGCGCTCGCCGCCCCACACGTGCTCCATCAGACCTTCCCGGCTATACACACGGCCCGCTCGCGAGGCGAGGAAATACAACAGATCGAACTCGAGAGTCGTAAGCTCGACCGTCCGATCCCCACGCCTTACCTGGCGTGTGTCTGGGTCGATCGCGATGTCGCCGTGTGTGAGGGGCTGCTGTTGCGACGTGCGGGAAGAACGCCTCAACAGAGCACGTACCCTTGCCACCACCTCCAGCATACTGAACGGCTTGGTGACGTAATCGTCCGCACCGATCTCGAAGCCCAACACCTTGTCTCCCTCGCTGGATCGGGCGGTGAGCAGCAGGATGGGGATGTCGCTCGTGCGACGGATCGTACGCGTGAGCTGCAAGCCGTCGATGCCGGGTACCATAACATCAAGCACGGCCACGTCGGGTTGCATCTGCTCGAACAGAGCCAGCCCCGCGCGGCCGTCGTGGGCCACGTGACACTGAAAACCTGCCGCCTCGAGGTTCTTGGTCACCAGGGCTGCGATCTTGCGATCGTCTTCGACAATGAGCACGTTTGCCGTCATCGCCCTGAATATGATCGTCTTTCCGGTAAGAAGTCAAGTCGGCCGTGCCCTTTCTTGACGAAGCCACGTGGCGAGAGATCAAAGTCCTGCTACCAAGCAGACCGAACGGCTCCGTCGCGACGATACGTCGAATCGCACGAGCGGGCGCCTACGCGACGCCCGCCCTTGTTGCATCGTGAATAACTCGTCCGAAGATGGCGCGGTGGGTTTACTTCTGGGTGGCTTCGGCGTTGACGTCGATCGAGACTTCATGCCCGACCAACAGGCCGCCCGTCTCCATGGTCTTGTTCCATGTCAGCCCGTAGTCGCGTCGATCGATCTTCAAGCTACCCTCGACTCCGATCCGCGACATGCCCAAAGGATCCTTGATCGGACCCACCATGGCAAACGGGATCGACACGGTCCGGGTCACACCGCGTATCGTCAGGTCCCCTTCGGCGACAAATCCGTCTCCGTCTGGCGATATCTTGGTACTCTTGAACACGATTTCCGGAAACTCGTCGACCTTTAGAAAATCGTCGCCCTTCAAGTGGCCGTCACGTCGTTCGTGATTTGTGCTTAGAGTGGTTGCATCGATCGTGACTTCCACCGCCCATTTCGATCTGTCGTCCTTGTCGTAGATAACGTGCCCCGAGACCTTATGAAATCCGCCTCTAACGCGGCTCACGGTAAAATGTCGTGCGGCAAAACCTACCTGCGTATGTTCCGGGTCGATGTCGTATCGAAAGGGGTTTGGCTCGGCCACCTCGGGCTTGGTCCCGTCGTTTCGGGTCAGTTCGAAGTTGGTTTTGCTGGGGCCCTGCGTGTAATCGCCGTTCAACGCAGTGCCGTTGTCCGATATCGTACCCTCGAAGGTGGGATTACCCGGCAACTTGGAGATGGCAAACGAGACGCTCTTACCTTCGACCTTGACGTTGTCCAGTGGCAGCGCCTGTTGCGACTGACCGGGAATCTCCACATCGCCCAGCCAGCGACCCTCTGCGAACATCAAATCGATGATGACTTCGATGGCCCGGTTGGACGGGTCGATCTTGCCTTCCCAACGGCCTTGCGCGGCCGAGCCCGGTTGGGCGGCAACCATCAGTGCCGACGCAGCCAGCGACAGACCGGTCACCAGAAACACACAGACAAACAGGTTGCGTGATTTCATCTATACCTCCTCTTTTGGGTGGGTACTGGGTCGTGGTGGGCGATTACCCAGTCGGTGGTGTTTCGGGAGATGACTCCTCGCATCAGCGCCGTATGGTCCGCAAGTTACTCGTCCTTTTCTCGCGGAGCAGCTGGGTCTACAACCGTAAGCGAGAATTGTAGCACAGGAGGCCACCCGGAATCATCCCAAGATTTGTCAGGACCGCAGGCTGTCGCATGGTGAGTCGCACGGGAGTAACGATCAACAATGGGAAGCCATAGGCTATTTAGCGCCCTTGTCATCCACGATGCGAACGCTTGTTCCCAAACTATCAACTATTCAATTGATAGACACCTGCGTTTTCCGGTATCCTTATAAGACAAATCTGCGGTAAAAACCTGCGTACTCAAGTGTTTAGCTTACACCCAAAGGAACCCGCACCATGTGCACTCGCAGCCGTCTTGCTGTACTCACGGCCCTCTTGATCGTATTTCGAACAACTGCCGCCGACGCCACCACCCATCAGTGGAGTCGACCCTATGGTGACGCGGCGGATCAAATCGCCACCTCGGTTGCGCTCGACCCCTCCGCTAACGTCATCTTGACCGGAGATTTCAACGGTACCGTTGACTTTGGCGGTAGCCCATTGGTTTGCAACGGACCGACAAGCTGTATGTACGTGGCTAAAATCGACGCACTGGGCAATCACGTGTGGAGTCGAAGCGTCGGCGATTCTCTGGAGTATGGCACCAACCTGCTTGCCGTCGACCATGGCGCGAACGTTTTTGTGGCAAACGAGTTCCGCGGCACCTTGGACTTTGGGGGTGGCCCCGTCGTGAGTGAGGGATTCCGCGACGGCGTCATTGCCAAGTTTGACGCGCAAGGCAACCACGGGTGGAGCCGCAGCTTTGGCAGCAGCACGGCGCTGGTGCAGGTCAAGGCGGCCGGAACCACCGGGGCGGGTAACTTGGTCGTCGCCGGCACATTTACGGGCACGATCGACTTTGGTGGAGCGATACTCGACGCCACACCCTTTACGACGAATATGTTTGTGGTGCAGTTCGATTCGAGCGGTGCCCACCTGTGGAACCGAAAGTACGCGGGAGGACTCATCGAGATTACCGCGTTGGACGCCGACCCCAGCGGCAATGTGGTTGTCACCGGCTATCATGGGGGGGACTTTGACTTTGGGGGTGGGCCGCTCACGGCCGACGTGCTAAACGTCTTCATAGCAAGATACGATGCCAGCGGCAATCACGTGTGGAGCCACTCATTCGGGGATGCAGGGACTCTTCAGCACGCCTACGATGTTGCCGCCGACGTATCGGGTAGCGCGATCATCACTGGCGACTTTCGGGATCCCTTGGACCTCGGTGGGGGTGCGTTGATCAGCGCCGGTGGTTGGGATATATTCCTGGCTAAGTTTGATGCGCAGGGCAACCACGAGTGGAGTCAGCGATTCGGCGATGCCAGCACGCAACGATCTTATACGGTGGCTGCCGACGAAGACGGTAACATTGTTATAGGTGGACACTTCTTTGGATCCCTCGGTCTTGGCGGTGGCATCTTGGTCGGAGATCCGATCGACTTCTGCGTGGCCCGGTTTGACGCAGCGGGCAACCATCTTTGGAGTCAGCGCCTCGACGTCGACAACTTGGGTTTGCCGAATGATAAGGATTACTCCATCTCCGCCGCCGCGAGTGCGGGAGGGGAAATGGCCTTTGTGGGCACCTTCAAAGACGCGGTGGATTGCGGAGCAGGAAACCTGTTGGGTAGTGGTGGCTGGGACACGTTCGTGGCGAAGTTCGGCCAGACACCAACGGGTATACTCCCTGTCACACCCGATGGTTTGCGGCTTCGAGCGCAACCCAACCCTTTCAATCCGCTCACGACCATCACCTACACCGTTCACCAGCCCGGCCTCGCACGACTACGTGTGTATGACGTCCGCGGGCGATACATTCGGTCACTGGCCGATGGCTGGACAACGGCCGGCCCGCACACCGCGACCTGGGACGGAAGTGACCGCCGAGGCGACGCAGTGTCGTCGGGGGTGTATTTCCTCCGTCTCCAGTCTGCAGGGCAGGATCTGACCAGACGGGTCGTCCTTATCAAGTAGCTGACCACTACAGCGGCTCGGCGATGTCGGCGGATGGCCTCCCTGTGAATTCACGGCAAAGGCTATACAGCTGGGCATGTCACTGCGCCAAGGATTGCGCACGCCGTTTTATTCCCAACAGGTGCTTGCGCATCATGATGATTTCGAAGGCGTCGAGCAACAAGGTGACACCCCTGCTTTCCGTGCGCCAGCGCAGGCGGGTCACCAGACGGGTTCGCCCATCGGTCTCGTAGAGCCCCCATACCCACGTGGCCCTGGTGTCCGGTTCGAATACCAACAGCATGTGCTCGTTGGGGGCCAGTGCCTCCACCCGTCCAAAAGTATTCTTGTCCAGGGGTATACTGTCACCCACCTGCAGACCCTGAAATTCGGGCACGATTTCCTCGGTGCTGGCAATACGGTCGTTGTCGAGAAAATCGTAGCTGTAGAACCCGGCCTTTTTATAGCCAATTTGTACAATCCAAGGCCAGACTTCCTCGGCCCTCGCATCGATCGTTACCGCACGTGTTGCGTTGAATGTCGGATCTTTGACGATGTCATCCCCGACCATGGCGCGTTTGACTTCCTCATCGGTTGACCCCCATGTCAAGTTCCACGGGCGATACACGAATTGGAACACAACAGCACCGATGATGCCCAAACCAGCGGTGTAGAGTACAATCTTCTTCAAATTCATGTCTGTCACCACAAAACGTCCTCCGCCGTGGTCACGTGTCGTGATCTCGCGAGTCTAGCAGCAATTATGCAAAGCGGAAAGCCCCAGCCGTCGCGTCGCAATGCCCGGGCGCGCTGCGAGTGGTCCTGAGAACCGCCCACACGGCGAGAAATTGTCTGCAGCGCCGGGCCGATTGAAACCAGATGCCATTCATGATAGCCTGAGACTTCGGTGGCTGGACTTGAGGTCCGGTTTAACCATGTTGCCAGGAGGAGACAATGTTTCGAACATCCGCGGCTGTACTTGCGGGCTATTTGGTCATGGCACTTCTCGTATTCGCTGTGTTTTCCATCGCCTATACGTTGATGGGCCCCGATGGCGCCTTCCGGCCAGGGTCATTCGATGTGAGCACGCTTTGGCTGGTGGTCAGTGTCGTCGGGGGGCTTCTGGCGGCCATAGTGGGCGGTGTGGTGTGCTCGGTGATTTCACGCAACTCCAAGGGGCCGGTCGCATTGGCGGCTGTGGTTCTGGTTCTCGGTTTAGTGATGGCCGTTCCGGTGCTGACATCGACCGAGGACTCGCAACCGGCCGCGCGCGAGGGTGACGTCGGCAACATCGAGGCGATGAACCAGGCCGAGCAGCCACCATGGTTGGTGCTGGCCAATCCCTTTATAGGTGCGCTGGGCGTTATGATCGGGTCCCGTCTCAAGCGGAGTGCCCCGAGGAGTTCGAGCTAAGGATCCATGTGCTTGATACCACCACAACACAGGAGGTCGTTATGTCTGTTGCTCGCGTCACTGAGATCAAGGCTTCTTCAACCAAGGGCTTCGATGACGCCGTACGTCAGGGAGTTGAACGTGCGAGGAAGACGCTCAAGAACGTCAGGTCCGCCTGGATTCAAAATCAGGAGGTTATCCTCGACAATAAGGGCGGAATCGCTGAGTACCGCGTCCAAATGAAGGTTACTTTCGTTCTAGAGGGCTAAGTCTGCACAACCGAGTTCGCGCAGTCCGCCGACCATCGTAGCGGGATATCACAATGCGTGCTCCATGGGGTGGGGCGTGCAGGAGTTCTTCGTCCGCGAGTGGTTTATGCGAGGCGGGCATGGTGTACGGGGAGCCGCGCCTGATGTCGCCGGTGCGGCTCCACCCGCTTTGGTCGAGTGCGTGTTCGCCGCCACGCGCTTCACGTTCATCGGCGGAGAGTTCATCTCAGGAAGCAGCTTGAGTCGTTCGAATGATCCGAGTGAATCCGAGGTCTTGATTATCGCATGTGGTTACGGAGGAAAAGGTGATGCAAAAAGTCTCTATCGTTCTACTCGTCGTGATGGTCTTCCCCGCGATCGTCATCCCGCCTGCGGATGCTCAAGACACCCATCCGTTTTCAATACACGATATGCTGGCCATGGATCGGATTGGAGATCCACAGGTGTCACCCGATGGCGAATGGGTCGCGTTCGTCCGGCGCTCGACGGATCTTGAAGCAGACAAGGGCAGAACCGATATCTGGCTGGTCGATGTGAAGGGCTCGGGGCTCAGGCGGCTCACCACCAATCCCGCAGGCGACTTCAACCCACGATGGTCGCCGGACGGCACGATGATCCTGTTCTTGTCAACGCGATCGGGGTCGCCGCAGGTGTGGCGGATTCGTATCGCCGGGGGCGAAGCGGAGCAAGTGACCGATCAGCCGATCGACGTCGGCAATCTGATCGTGTCGCCCGATGGTAAGCACATCGCTTTCACCATGGATGTCTTTGCCGATTGTGAGGATGTGGATTGCACTACACAGAGACTGAAAGAACGCGAGGACGCGAAGAGCAGCGGTGTGTTGTTCGACCGTCTCTTTATTCGCCACTGGGACGAGTGGAAAGACGGACGACGTTCGCACATCTTTGTCATGCCCACGCACGGCGGTGAGGTGACGGACATCATGAGGGGGATGGATGCCGACAGCCCCTCCAAGCCCTTTGGTGGTCCTGAAGAAATCACGTTCACCCCCAACGGCCGGGCGGTAGTCTTTTCAGCCCGGGATGTGGGGCGCGAAGAAGCCTGGTCAACCGACTTTGATCTCTACATGACTCCCATCGATGGCTCCGGGAGGCCGGTCTGTCTGACGGAGGCGAACCAGGCCTGGGATACGAACCCCGTGTTTTCCCCCGATGGAAATACGTTGGCTTATCTTGCCATGGAGCGGCCTGGATACGAATCCGATCGACTACGCATCGTGCTACGGTCATGGCCGAATGGCAAGGTGCGCGTACTGACGCCGGAGTGGGATCATTCCGCCCGTTATATCGTCTGGTCCAAGAACGGCAAACACATCTATACGGCCGCGGACAACGTGGGCCAAGTGTCTCTCTTTCGGATCGACGTCAAATCAGGGGACGTCAAAACGCTGTTGATGGACGGGACGGTTCGGTCGCCGTCTGTCGCCGGCGAGCGCATCGTATTTGGCATGGATAATCTCCGATCACCCGTCGAACTCTATTCGCTGCAGTCGAACGGCAAAGGACTTCGTGCGATCACGTCGATCAACGCGGACAAAGTAGCGGCGGTTCGGATGGGAGAGCCCGAGCAATTTACATTCGCCGGATGGAACGATGAGACCGTTTATGCCTACGCTGTCAAGCCCGTCGATTTTGACCCCGACAAGACCTATCCCGTGGCCTTTCTGGTGCACGGCGGGCCTCAGGGGTCGTTTGGTAACGATTTTCACTATCGTTGGAATCCGCAGGCGTACGCCGGCGCGGGGTACGCAGCGGTTATGGTGGACTTTCATGGCTCGGTGGGGTACGGACAGCAATTCATCGACGCCATCCGCGGCGATTGGGGTGGCAAACCGTTGGAGGATCTGCAGAAGGGTCTGGCCGCGGCGCTCGATAAGTACCCGTGGATGGATGGCGATCGTGTCGGCGCGCTGGGCGCATCCTTTGGCGGCTATATGGTCAACTGGATCGCGGGTAACTGGCCAGAGCGTTTTAAATGTCTGGTCAATCATGATGGCAATCTCGATGAGCGCCTGGCCTACTACGACACCGAGGAACTGTGGTTTCCAGAGTGGGATCACGAGGGGACGCCGTGGGATAATCCTCAAGGCTACGAAAAGCAAAACCCGGTCAACTTTGTCGAGCATTGGAAGACGCCCATGCTGGTGATTCATGGGGCGCAGGACTTCCGTGTCGTTGACACGCAAGGCATGTCGACGTTTACTGTGTTGCAGCGCCGCGGCATCCCCAGCAAATTTCTCTATTTCCCCGACGAGAACCACTGGGTCCTGAAACCGCACAACAGCATTCAGTGGCACGAGACGGTGATCGGCTGGTTGGATGAGTGGTTAAAGTAGAAGCGCTTTCTGGGTGGTTGCCGGCTGAGTAAACTTGGGCACCTGATAATGGTTCCTACAATTCCAGCACAAAGGGTTCACGCCCGTTGCAGTCGCTACTCGCATTGATAAAAATGGTGTCCCCGATGTCGAATCTGCCTCTCGCCTCGTGAACATGCCCGAAGATATGTACCCGAGGCTTGATGTGCCGAACCCGTATGAGCAATTCCTCGCAACCCACATGATGCCCGTAGAACCTCTGGTCCCCGATACCGTGCGGCGGCCCGTGAGTAACCAGCACGTCGGTGTCCGGGGGTATGAGGGCCCACTTCTCGCGCAACGGCTCGCCCCGAGGGAGGTTGAACGCCAGGTTGAGAAACCTGGGCTGCCACGGGCTACCGTAGAACTTGAGGCCCCACGCCTCGAATGACTCATCCTCCAGGTAGTGCGCGTTGGTTAGCACGGCTCGTGCAACGCGATTCGCCCGCTGAAAACAAAAGTCATGATTGCCGGCGATAACGATCTTATGGCGATGCGGAAGCCCGCCGAGAAAGTCATTGAAGTCACTGAGTTCCTTGAGGGTACCTATCCAGGGGCTAAAGTCTCCGGCATGAACCAAGGCGTCACCGGCGGGTACGTCGATGCGCCGGTGGCGTCCGTGCGTATCACTCAAGATGACCAGTCTCATGTCGTGAGCTGATTCGGGTTCACCGCGTGGATTCTACCGGCCGACAAGACGCCCCATCACTTTATAAATCGATAGGACAGCGGGTATGCGTAGTGATTGCCATCGTTGGCCTTGATCGCAGCGATGATGGGAAACACCGTCATCAGAATACCCACAGCGATGAGCAAGAAGATGCCAATGACAATCATCGCCAGGAGAGCGCTCACGATCAGGGCGATGAACATGGTGATCTGAAAGTTGACCGCCTCTTTGCCCTGCTCGTTGATGAACGGGTCATCCTCCCTCTTGAGCAGCCACACTACCAGCGGTCCGACCAGAAAACCGATGCCGTTACCCAGAATTCCTACCAGAGCAATGATGTGGCAAATCATCGCCCACTTTCGCGCCTCCCTCGAGAGTGCTTCAGAACGCTCTTCTCCAGCCATTTTGTGTAGCTCCTCGGTTAAACGGCCCCTCTTGTTACGACCATCCACCATTGTGTTGAACCGTCTATTATCATAAGCGCCGCAGGCAGGGGTGTCCATAACCCGGTGGTCGAGCCGTCGATGGCAAGTCGCGCCCGCAACGCCATGGAAAATCGGGACGGTTACGGGTTTTGCCGGAACTGCGGCGCCGTGCAACATTGTCGTTTCAGCCGGCCGGCAGCCGTACAAGGGCCCTTTCGTGGGCAAGCCGCTTCGGACGGCATAACCACCATAAATAAATAAAGACAATATGTATATTGATAATTACTAGATTATTGTTGTATAATATTAACAAATCGGAGGCGATAATGGATATTTCAAAGGCTCGTTGTCCGGACTGCGAGAAGCCCATGCGGTTGACGCGGGCGACCTGCCCGGCGTGTGAAATCGACTTGGATGGTCAGTTCGAGGTCTCGCCGCTGGGGCGGCTCTCGGAACCAGACCAGGTCTTCGTAGTGGCCTTTGTTCGTCATCACGGCTCGATTCGCAAGATGGAGAGCCTGTTCGACATCAGTTACCCGACGGTGAAGAACCGTCTGAGGCTCATCGTCGACCAGCTCGACCGCGTGTTCTCCGCACCCAGTCCGAACTCGGCGATCTTAGACAGAGTCGCACGGGGCGAGATCACCGTCGACGAAGCCCTGGAAGGGATGGAGTGATGCTGCCAGCCATGTTGCTGGTTGGACTCGGCGATCGCCGCCGTTTTTGGCTACCGCTACCCACGCTGCTGCTATGGCCGATTTGGTTGCTGGGTTGGGTGGTGTGGCTCGTGTTGTGGATGCTTCGGATTCCCTGGCGGCGACCGCTTCGCGCAGCCCTTGAGGTCGGGCATTGCCTCTCGGGTTTTCGCGTGGATGTGAACACCGCCGCCGGCGGACGGATCCATTTACGAATGATCTAAGGGAGGCTGTCATGAAAGAGGAACGAAGACAGATACTGGATATGCTGGCCCAGGGCAAAATCACTGCCGAAGACGCCGAACGGCTCTTGGACAAACTGGGTGTGGGTCACACAGGACATGCCACGGCGCCGGAGTCTGCGGGTCGCGGGGGTTCCTCCAAGCTTAAATATCTGCGGGTGAAAGTCGACAGTTCGGAAGGCGACAAAGTCAACATACGGGTCCCGCTGGCGCTCATCAAAACTGGCATAAAACTCACGGCGGTCCTGCCCGATGACGTGAACCAAAAGCTCGGTGAGCAGGGCGTTGACCTCGGCCGGCTCAGCGAACTCGACAGCGACGAACTCTATGAGTCTTTGCGAGAGCTGCAGGTGGATGTAGACTCGGGCGAAGGTGATGTGGTGCGGGTGTTCTGTGAGTAGAATGACAGTCGTGGTGGCGAGATTTCACGTCACCGGACCTGCCTGCAGGCTTTCGGGCCTACACGAGCGTCGGGGTTAGACTCGAATGAACCGTCGCAGAAGACTCTTGTTCCATGGCACAACATTGTCGATCGTGGCTCTAATCGTACTCTTGCTTTGCGAACTAACGGGTCGCTACAGGTTTCACTCGCACGTTTCTCTGACCCGTGACGTCGATCATCGACCGACTCCCAACACAGCGGAGCACAATAGCGATGGCATTCGCTGCGGCAAGGAGGCCAGAGATTTTGCCCCGGACGATTTGAATATCATATTCTTGGGCGACTCGTATGTTTACGGACATAACACATATCCGCAGTTCGCATTTCCCCTGCAATTCGAGGTGATGGCGCGTGCGTCGTATCCGCAATCATCGGTGAACGTCGCCAATTTCGGATGGGTTTCGGCGTCCCCATATTTGTCGTTGCGTCTACTGAAAGACATCGGCCGGAAATACAATCCCGACGTTATTTTTCTGTGCATCGATATGACGGATTTTCATGATGATCTCAAGTACGAGCACCTGATAGAGCGTCCGAGAATAGCTTATAAAATGCTATCGCTGCTGCCGGGGACTTTCTTTTTGGGTGAAGCTATTCTGGGCAAACTAACGCGACACGGACCGTTCGACAAGCTTTACAGAGCTGTTTTTGGTTTTCCCAAGGACCGTTTTTTTGTTGTCAATGAGCCGCTGGAACAGACGCAAGAATATTGTGCAAACATCCTCTCCAACATTAATGACGTCTTTGCGTACGCGACACGTGATCTCGAGGCGAGATGTGTCTTGGTAATCCTACCCAGATCATTCCAATACAGCGCTCGGGAATGTCCGGACAATTGGGAAGCATATGCCTATGAGGTGTTTGGACCTCACGTCTATGAGCCGTTCGCTCTGTTTGATGGATTAAAACAGAATGTGGATTATCCCATTTACTCATTACTCGACGCCTTCCGCCACACGACCATCTTCCCCACATGTTTGTATAACGACCCCCACTGGAACGCGGCGGGCTGCAAAATTGCGGCACAGAGCCTGATACGAATAGCGGAGAAGGAAGGCGTTTTCGCACCGCCCGTATCGACCCCCGGCCGCTGAACCATTTGTACAGGGTTGCGAATCCTCGTGACCCGTTATATAATGCGGCGACATTGAAAGTGTTGTTCGAACAGACAAACCGGGAGGTAAGTGGCTGTGAAGCTGTTCAGACAAACGCCCATCGCTTTCGCCGTGTGTCTCCTTCTATTCATCAGTTGCTCCGACAATGATAGCGTTGTGCAGCCCCCAGTCGAAACTCTGAACCCCGACACCCCTAACGCCAACTCGCGTATTGTATCTGAGGGAACGCTCGGAGATCCCCGACACGTGTCCATCTTGAGACAGCTGGAAGCGGACGGTTCCGGCGGGTTCTATTTTTGCGGCATCTTGGATAGCGCAACGGTCGTAGGCCGCCTCGACGGAGTGGGGCAACCCGTGTGGCTTTCGCAAACCGCTTACTCGGTCCGAGACCTGGAGGTCGTGTTGCCAACCTCCGATCACCTGCTCGTCGTCGGAGGGCAGGACGTCGATGGCGATCGGTTGAGTGATGTGGGTTTTGTGTCATTGTACAGTGAGAGCGGTACACGGCGTGATCAGTTACTTTATGATTCCGACAGCTCGCAGGTGTGGTGGAACTCATTCGCCAGCTTATCCGACTCAACCTTCTTGATCGTCGGAGGGGAAAGGACCGCGAACATGGTGACCCCGTTCATCACCACCGTCACACTGCGTCCGAATGGCACCCTTGAGAAAGGTGACCACAAAGCGCTCGCATCGCTACCCGGAAGATTCTTCGACAATGCGGTGACCGATGGGGCCGGATTGGTCGCGGGTCCCGATATAGTTTTCTACGCACTCTCGGACAATGGTGGCATCACCCCGATTCCCACTATTTCGGTGCACAAGGTGAGCGCGGCATCGGGTGTGACCAGCGCTGGCATCGAGTGGAGTCAGAGTATTGTCACCGGCCCCGGCTTGGGGACCTTCGCGGGTCCGGGTGAATACCTGGCCCTTCTCGACCAGAACCTCTATATCACAGGTTGGACCGATTGTCTGAAAAACCGCGTTCCGACGGATATCGGTTACTGGAGGGATGGACTTGTCGCATCGGTGGCGACCGACGGCACTCTGCGGTGGGTGACCGAAGTCGAGGTGACGATGCACAACGAGCAGTTTCTC
>Ga0224512_10001066_pt1 | contig 27338 bp, 18 predicted proteins | sample SF_May12_sed_USG_4_FD_169103 | JGI IMG/M metagenome (GOLD analysis project Ga0224512, IMG submission 169103) | Sediment microbial communities from San Francisco Bay, California, United States - SF_May12_sed_USGS_13 | ecosystem: Environmental > Aquatic > Marine > Sediment | place: USA... | reverse complement strand
GTCCACCAGCGTGACGCGATCGACCGCGACGGTTCCGCCGGAACGACCAGCGACGAAATCGCTGAACTGGGCGAGATCCGTCACATAGGCCTGGACGGTGTTCGCTGCCAAACCACGCTCAGCCGTGAGAAACGACTCGAATTTGTCGATGGCGCGATCGACGTTCATGTGGCAAATACCTTTGCGGACAAGAGATGTCTCAACAAATATAACGAAATGTGAATAAATGATTAAGCAAAATTTGTCGGCCGAAAACGGAGCTGTCAGACGATGGCGGTTATGCTGCTGAAAAGCCAGGTATTTTGCTGCCGGTACTCGCTTATCGCGGCCAGCGCGCGCTTTGCGCTTTGTAGGTGGCGCGCCCTACGATTGCCGCCGCGGGGGCCCGTGACGGGGAGGATCCCCATATTGGCATTCATCGGCTGAAAATCCTTGTTGGGCGTGTGGATGTAGTTCTCGAGCGATCCGATCATGGTGTCATCGGGAAGGGCGGACATGGCTCGCCCGGCGAGATCTGCATGAATTGCCAGGGCCGCGATCAAGCCGCTAGCGATGCACTCGACATATCCTTCGACACCACATATCTGGCCAGCATAAAAGAGCCCCGGAAGGGCTCTATCGCGCTGATAAGGCTCACAGAGTGCCGGTATATCGAGGAAAATGTTCCTGTGGATGGAGCCAAAGCGAAGAACGCTGACATTTTCAAAACCGGGAATCGAGCGCAAGACCTGCTTCTGAGCTGGATACGTCATCCGTGTTTGAAAACCCACCAGGCCGAGCAAATTGCCTTTTCGACTCTCCTGTCTTAGCTGAATAACGGCGTAAGGCTCCCGACCCGTTCTGGGATCGGGGAGGCCGCGCGGTTTGAGTGGACCAAAACGAAGCGTATCTTCACCCCGAGCCACGATCTCTTCGATGGGCAGACAGGCTTCAAAATACTTCTGCTTTTCAAACGAGTGCGGCTTTACGGTCTCCGCGCAGCGGATGCCTTCGATGAGCCGCAGGTACTGGGTGCGGTCGAGCGGTATATTGAGATAGTCGGCGTCTCCCTTGCCGTAACGGCTCGCACGATAGCCGCAGTCCGCAGCCAGGGTGTCCGCATCGACCGACGGCGCGATCGCATCGTAGAAATACAGATGTTCACCCGTGCAGTGCTCGCGCAACGCCTCTGACAGCGTCGTCGCCGTCAGCGGACCGGTTGCGATGATCGCCGGCAGCGGCAGGTTCAAATCATCCTGGCGATGTCGTTCGACCTGTATCTTAGGATGGGTTTCGATCGCCTGGCTCACCATGTGCCCAAAGATATCGCGATCCACGGCCAGCGCATGTGCAGCAGGCACGCGGCTATCCGAGGCAACTGTAAGAAGTTTGCACCCAAGAACAGCGAGTTCTGATTTGAGCAGCCCCGATGCCGTCTCGGTTAGTGTCGATTTGAAGGAGTTACTGCAGACAACTTCGGCCAAGTGGTGGGTTCGGTGGGCACCGGTGGATTGGTGCGGGCGCATTTCGAACAGTTTGACCGGCACCCCGCGCTCGGCGAGCTGCCAGGCTGCCTCACAGCCTGCAAGGCCCCCGCCAATAACGTGCACCGTCTTCATGGATCAATCGAGTGAGACGTCTTCCTTACAGGCGTTGCACTTTAGATAGATACCCCGCCGGGTCGAGGTTTTTTCGACCATATAAGGATTTTGGCAGGCTGGACACGGCGTTACAACAGGTTTGTCCCAAGACGCAAACGTACACTTCGGATAACGGTTACAGCCGTAGAAACGTTTGCCACGCCGCGTAATTTTTTCGACGACTTGCCCATCACAATCGTCCAGTGGACAGGCCATACCAATCGGGTATGCCTCGGTGTGTTTGCACTCGGGGTAGTTGCTGCAAGCGGCGAAACGCCCATAGCGACCCACCTTGGTGACGAGATCACCGTCGCATTTTGGACACTTAGCGTCGAGATGGACGGCCTCCGCGTCTTCTTCGAGCGGTCGCGAGAACTTGCACTCAGGATAGGCCGGACACGCCAGAAACTGGCCGTTTCTTCCCCATTTCTTTATAAGTTTCCTCCCACATTTTTCGCAGGTTACATCGGTTACTTCTTGCAGCTCGTTCTTTATGCGTTCCTTCTTTTCGTCGATGTGATCGAGAGCGCCCTTGAAAGGTGTATAGAAATCTTGAACGACCTTTTGCCACGTGTCTTCACCACCCTCCACCTTATCCAACTCCTCTTCCATCAGAGCCGTAAAAGACGTATCGAAGATATCGGGGAAGAACCCTTCCAGGGTAAGCCACACTTGTTGTCCGAGAGTGGTCGGCCTGAGCTTGCCCTCCTCCTTGACCGAGTACTCACGGTCCTGAATGATCGAGACAATACTGGCGTAGGTGCTGGGCCGTCCGATACCCTTGTCTTCCAACTCTTTGATAAGCGATGCTTCCGTGTAACGCGGAGGCGGTTCGGTGAAATGCTGTGTGCCGTCGATCGATTTGAGCTTGAGGCTATCACCCTTGCTCACTCTGGGCAGTTCGTTATCTTTCTCTGCCAGAGATTCGTCATAGACACTCAGAAAACCACGAAAGGTCATGACGCGCCCACTTGCCTTCAGACGATACTTGCCGGCCTCGATCCCCACTTCGGTCGTGTCATATCGGGCGCTGGCCATCTGCGAACCCATGAACCGTCGCCAGACCAGCTCGTATAGCGCGTATTGATCTTTGCCCAGGAAAGACTTGACAGACTCCGGGCTGCGCATCACATCGGTGGGCCTTATGGCTTCGTGCGCATCCTGCGAAGCTTTCTTCTGCTTGTATACGCGCGGCTTGTCAGGTACATAGTCCTCGCCAAATGTCTTCTCTGCGTATTCCCGGGCACTGGTAACGGCCTGTGGTGAAACGCGGACCGAATCGGTCCTCATATAAGTGATGAGTCCGACCCGCTCTTCCTTACCCAGATCAATACCCTCGTACAACTGCTGCGCGAGCATCATGATCTTCTTGGGAGTGAAACGGAGTCGCCGGGCCGCATCCCGCTGCAGTGTACTGGTGATATAAGGTGGTTGTGGATTGCGCTTCTTCTCTTTCCTTACCACATCGGCCACCGTGAATTCGCTCTGCCTAAGCTCCGCCAGAATAGGATCGACATCTTTCTTAGTCTTCAGGTTGGTCTTGTTCTTACCGATGTGGGTTAGTCGGCAGGGTACTTCTTCAGCGTCTTTTGTCAGCAGCGTGGATTCAATCGTCCAGTACTCCTCGGGCTTGAAGGCAAGGATCTCCTGCTCGCGCTCACACACCATACGCAAACCCACCGTTTGCACGCGTCCGGCGCTCAACCCGTAGTAGAATATTTGCCACAATATGGGGCTTATCTGATAACCGACTAGCCGGTCAAGAATACGGCGGGCTTGCTGGGCATCCACCTTGCGCTGGTCCACATCGCTGGGATGCTTGATGGCCTCGATGATCGCCGATTTTGTAATCTCGTTAAATATGATGCGCTTGATGTTGCCTTGGATCTTTTCGAGATGCCGTCCGAGGTGCCACGCGATGGCCTCGCCCTCGCGGTCCATATCCAACGCCAGGAGGACCTGATCGGAGTTCTTTGCGTCCTTCTTTATCTGCGTAAGGACCTTTTGCTTACCCTTGGACACCACATACTTGGGTGTAAAGCCATTGTCGACATCGACACCAAGTTCGTTCTTGGGCAGATCCATGACGTGACCGACTGAGGCCACGACCTTGTAGTTCTTGCCAAGAAACTTCTTGATGGTGTTCGCCTTGGCGGGTGATTCCACGATAACCAAAGAGTGCTTTGCCATACGTATAAAAGAACGCGGAGCCCAGTGAGCTCGCGATTGGTGTGCATGCTATGTAATTAATTAACTATCTTTATGTTATCTGAATGCCGTCATCCAGCCCGTTAAGCAAGTCGTTCTCAAGATCTTCAAAACCAAGACCAAAAACCACCGTGCCCGCGATCGCCTTGACATCGCTCAACTGGAGTTTTTCTCCCCGAAAGGGGAGGATCCGGTACATGATCTTCTCGAACTGATCCTCGTCAACAATACTCAACTTCTGTAGTCTCAACAGGTAACTGTACGCTTCGGCGTCGAGACACATGGTCTCCCAAGGGCTCAACACGCGGTAGACCGACCGTTCGACACCCTGGTCGTCGCCGTGGTAAACCCGCGGCCATTGCGAGGTCACCCAAGTGAACGCCTGCTCGATTTCATCCGAGGAGTACCCCAGATGCGAGAGCTCTTTGTTCAACTCTTTAAACGACTTATGGTTCTTCTGGGTCATCTCTACCACGAGTACCACGAGATCCATCAGTCTGTTCACCATTATCCTCCTCACCAGAGGAAACGAGCAAGTAGCGTGCTAGTTCATTTTGGCAATGAAACATAACCCTACCCCGCCAAACGATGCAATTGTTATTTTTGGAGAAATTTGACACCGCCCGCGGTCCGGGCAGTGGCCGGTCTTCCTAGCCGGCCCCGCAGCACTTCTTGTACTTTTTGCCACTTCCGCAGGGGCAGGGATCGTTGCGGCCGACCTTTTCGGCCTCGCGCGTCTTGGGCTTGGCAGGGGCCGGCGGTTTGAGGGCATCCTCGGTGGCGGCCGACGCGCCCATCCCGCTTGACTGCATGGCGTAGGCTCCGGCGCTTGTATGGATCGCCTTGGAGGCCGACAGGTCCCTTCGTCGCGGCTCTCTGGCTGCGATTCTAGCATGGAAGAACGCCTGCAGGGCGTCTTTGTCGATCGTCGCATTGAGCTCACCAAACAGACCGAACGCCTCTTTCTTGTACTCGACGAGCGGATCCTTCTGGGCGTATGCGCGGAAATGTATGCCTTCCTTCAAGTAATCGAGCTCGTGGAGATGGTCCATCCAACGCTCGTCGATGGTCTGCAACAGCACGTATTTTTCGAACTCTTCGACCACATCCTCGCTACCCAGCTCCTCAGCCAGGAATCGCTCCCGAAGGTCCAAGGCTTCATGAGCGCGCGTTCGCACATACTCCATCACCTCCTCCTCGCGCACCTCCTCGATCTCCCGATTCATCGCTGGAAATGAATACAAAAAGGTCGCTTCCAGTTCGGCGAACAGCTCGCCAAGCGGCCAGTTTTCGGGGAGTTCACGAGGATCGATATACTGGCCGACGATCGACTCGGTGAAGTCGTTGATCATCATTTTCAAGATTTCGCTCAGGTCCTCCGCCTCGATAATCTCGTCGCGCCTTCCGTATATGGCTTCTCGCTGGCGGTTCATGACATCGTCGTAGTCGATGAGCCGTTTGCGAATCTCGAAGTTGTAGTTCTCAACCTTTTGCTGAGCGCGCTCGATCGCTCGGGTTACCAAGCGGTGTGTTATAACCTCTCCTTCCTCGAGACCCATACGATCCATCAGACCGGATATCCGTTGAGAGCCTCCGAAGAGACGCATCAGGTCGTCTTCCAGGGACAAGAAAAACAACGACGCACCGGGGTCGCCCTGTCTTCCCGCTCGTCCCCGCAGCTGACGGTCTATACGCCGTGCCTCATGACGCTCGGTCCCCAGGATATGAAGACCGCACGGCACATCCTGGACGCACTCGTTTGGGTTTACCACCTCACCACCTTTGGTTTTCCAAGAGGATTTTCCTGAGCCGATGCCGCACGTCTCACACTTGACCACGCCCTGGCCCAACTTGATGTCAGTGCCTCGCCCGGCCATGTTGGTGGCGATAGTAACCGCCCCGGGCTTACCCGCACCAGCCACGATTTCCGCTTCTCGCTGGTGGTATTTCGCATTCAAGACATTATGAGGGATGCCCTTGCGCTTGAGGAGTCGACTGATCAGTTCAGATGTTTCCACAGACACCGTGCCGACCAACACCGGCAGGTTCTTATGGTGTAAGCGTTCGATTTCATCGACGATCGAGTTGTACTTCTCGCGTTTGGTGCGGTAGATACGGTCATCGAAGTCAATGCGACGAACCGCCTCATTGGTAGGGATCACTGACACATCCAGCTTGTAAATCTTGTGAAATTCGGCCGCCTCGGTGACTGCGGTTCCGGTCATGCCGGCAAGCTTCTCGTACATTCGGAAGTAATTCTGCAAGGTGATCGTCGCCAGCGTCTGCGTTTCCCCCTCGATCTTGACGCGTTCCTTTGCCTCCAGCGCCTGATGGAGCCCATCGGAAAACCGCCGTCCCGGCATCAAGCGCCCGGTGAACTCGTCGACAATGATCACGCGATCATCCTGCACCACGTAGTCCACGTCGTTTTCGAAAAGCGTGTAAGCCTTGAGCAACTGGTTAAAGTTGTGTACCGCGTCCGATTTTTCGGCATACTGCCGGTAGATACGATCCTTCTCCTTGATTCGGTCCCGGGGGTCCAGAGAAGTATTGTTATCGACGGCCTGGATTTCCTCGCTAATGTCGGGTAGGACGAACTGTTCACGATCCTTCGGCGCCAGGGCTTCCCTGCCCTTATCCGTCAGGTTGAGGGTATTACCCTTCTCGTCGATAGCATAGTAGAGCTGCTCGTCAAGCTCGTGGAGGGCCTTCTCGCGCATCAGATCCGCCTCGATACGCGCAATCATTCTGTCGACTCCAGACTCCTTCTTGATTTTCAGAAATCTCGAGTTCTTGGGATCGCCACGGCTCACCTTTAGCAGCCCCCGCGCCACCTCATCCTCCTTATCACCATCATCGAGGTTCTTCTCGGCAAACGACAGCAGGGTATTGATCAATCTTCCCTGCAGGCCGACCACGCGCTCGACTTCGGGGCGCAGCCGGGCAAACAGCTCCGACGACTGGCTCGCGGTCACTGGGCCCGAAATGATGAGCGGTGTTCGCGCCTCATCAACCAGCACGCTGTCCACCTCATCCACGATGGCATAGTACGGCTTGCGGTGGACCTTATCCGGGGCGCGGGTTTTCATGTTGTCGCGGAGGTAATCAAACCCGAACTCATTGTTGGTACCGTACGTGATGTCCGCATTGTATGCCCGCTTACGTTCCTCATTCGACATATCCGATTGGACACAACCGATAGTGAGCCCCAACAGTTCGTAGAGTCTACCCATCCACTGCGAGTCACGTCGCGCAAGGTAGTCGTTCACCGTCACCAAGTGAGCACCGCGACCGACAAGCGCGTTCAGATAGAGTGGCATAGTGGCGACCAGCGTCTTGCCTTCACCGGTTGCCATTTCCGAAATCCCGCCTTGGTTGAGAACAATGCCCCCCACCAGCTGGACGTCGTAGGGCACCATTTCCCAGCCGACCTCAATACCGCACACGTCCCAGGACTTGCCCACCAGCGCCCGGCACCCCGCCTTTACCAAGGCAAACACCTCAGGCAGAATAGACTCAAGCGATTCTCCATCGGCAACCCGCTTCTTGAACTCTTCTGTCTTACGGGGAAAATCTTCTGAGGAGAGGCCCTGAAACGACTCGGCGAGACGGTTGATCTCATCGATCGTGCTGCGATGCTTGTTGAAGTCCCGTTCGGACTTAGGGCGGAATATTTTGCTGAGTAGACTCTGTTTCATGGTTACGTCCGGGTTTTAGACGTATGGAAACTAACAAATAGCCGTCGATTTCGCAAGGGGCAGCAAACTCCCAGACAGGTGGAGCTGCCACCCCGGATCGGATGGGAATTCTAGAGCGAAGGTCAGATCTTGTGGACGTTAACGGCCTCCAGGCCGTGTTGGCCTCGTCTGACGTCGAACCAGACTTCCTGCCCCTCCTCTAGTGTTTTGTAGCCGGGTTTTCTTATCGCCGAGTGATGGACAAAGATGTTGTCGTCCTGATCGCTTTCGATAAAACCGTATCCCTTGCTCTCATTGAAGAACTTGATGATTCCTCTGGGCATGGATAAGCCTCCTTTTTCTGCCGATGCCCCCTTTTGACTACAAGGCCTTCTTATTTCGGTGGTTCAGACAGATGAAGTCCCCCTTGTTGGTGCCAAAATAGACCGAATCCTGGTCGACGACCGGGGACGAGTAGATCTCGCTATCGGTTTGGAAACGATCGAGTAGTTTTCCTGTTCTAGCATCGAGCGAGTAGAGGAAGCCGTCGTAGGAACCGACGTACACGACGCCTTCCGACACTCGCGCTTGCGCGAGTACGATGTCGTCCGTCTTGAATTTCCACACCTCTGACCCATCAGCCCCATTGAGACAATACAAGTGTTTATCATTCGATCCTATGTACACCAGCCCACCGTGCACGACAGCTGCTGACTTGACGGCCCCACCCGTCGAGTATTGCCAACGAAGCGACCCCTGCGCTGCGTCCACCGCGTGGACACGACCATCGGGCGCACCGATGATGACAAGATCATGGTGAACCACCGGCGAACTGGCAATCTGTCCATTAAGTTGATACCGCCACTCGACCTTGCCGGTTCCATCTATCGCATACAGATAACCGTCATACGACGCGACGTAGAATCGACCTTGAGAGGCTGCCGTCGACGCGCGTATCCTCCCCTGCGTGCGCTGCCTCCACAGGACGCTTCCGTCCTTCATCGACATACAGTAGGCATAGCCATCGTAGCACCCCACCAAGACTTTGCCCTCCATGACCGACGGGGAGCTTACTATCCGCATGGGAAGTTTTTGCTGCCAGCGCAAGGCGCCGTTCCTGGCGCTAAGAGCCGATACATTGCCTTGGTAGTCAGCAATCACCACATCTCCTTCGGAGACGGCGGGCGACGCACCGATTCCATCTGGAGATTTTACTATCCACAGCGACTCTCCGCTCTCCCTTTCGAGGGCGTAGGTGTTGCCGTCCCTGGAGCCGAATATTACCCACTTCTCATAGAGCACGGGTGACGAGGTGACTGCCTCGGCACAGTTTTTTCTCCAATTCTGTGTAAGAAGCGTCGTGTTTTCGACGATGGGTTCTTCTGCTGGCGGTGACATCAACTCGGTGCCGCGCTGGCCACCCGCCTCGTTCGGGGACACTGTCTGTGGCTGAAGGCCGCGATTGGGTAACAACAAATCCGTTGCGAAATAAGCAATAATCAGTGCCGCGGCCGCCGCGGCCACAACCGGCGCACCCCGTTGGCGAAAGACTCGTTTTATGCGAGATGCCGTGACGTTGCCCGCTACCACCTGTGGCAGCGTGTCGTCGAACCGTAACGCCAGCACCCGACAGCTCATGAACTTGGACACCAGTGAATTACGTCGATCGTTCGTCGCCAGCCACAGCGGATCCGACAGGGCCTCGAGCACGGTGCTCTTGTTCTCCTCTCCACAGCCGAGGACGATGTCGCGATCACGGAAGAAGACCGGATCCAAGTTGAACGCCAGTAGGCAATCCGTCACATTCTCTGGGAATAGTTCCTCCTGTAAGACGCCTCCTGAGAAGCGCACCCTCTCGGCCCCCGAACCCAGTGTGTCTAGCAGAGGCAAGGTTTCGCCACCCCCATGCATGAATACGTCTTCGGGTCTGGAGGTGAGCAGCAAATATCCCTGCGCCCCCCTCAGAACCACGAAGACACCCATGGACTTGAAGTCGTTCACCGTGACGTTGGCCATTCGAGCTAGTTCGTCGAGGCGGGTCGAGAGCTCCATCGCAAAGCTGAGTGGGGACTGAATCCGCGACGTGGAGAGATAACGCGCCACAATCTCGCGGTACGCTTCCAACAGGAAATGATACTGGGGAACCGAGTTGTCTTGCAGAAGCACGTGGATACTGCGATCGCAGCTTGTGTACTCGGAATAAACCAGGTCCCGAGTACGCTCAGTTTCCGGATAAAAGGTGAGCTCTCTTTGCATCGGTTTCGAAGTTACCCAAAACGATTAAACAAAGGCTGGCGATCGCTGTCAACCGGAGTTTTTTCCTGGGGGTGTCTTTGCGCAGGCGGCGTCTAACCCGATGGCGAGGTCTTCTTGTCGGCTCCGCTTCCCGTCACGAATCGTAGGATGGTCTGAAGGAGACTCTTTTTTGCTTGGCCGCAGCCGCCCTGCAGGTGCTTTTTTGCCAGAGCGTGCTCTGGATCCCACTTCAACGCCTCTTTGAAGCACTCAAGCGCCGTGCTCTTGAGTCCTGCCTGCTGATAGACGTATCCGAGGTTGGCATGGTAGTCGGCGTTGTAGAACTCCAGCTCGAGCGCTTTCTTACAAACGTCCCTGGCCTCGTGCAACCGGGTTTTTAGGGAGCCGAGCACAAAACCGTACCAGCTGTAGTATGCCGGGTTGGAATCGTCGTATTTGATGGCGCTCTTTAGCAGTACAGCGGCTTTGTCATAACGATTGTGTCGCATTGCTGTTCTTGCCTGCTCATAAGCCAGCTGCGCGGAGCGCTTGTCGGCGGCAGGCTTTACCGTCGAGGCCGCTTTGCCTCCGCTTTGCCGCTTGAGAACCTCATCGAACTCTCTGCGTTTTGTCGCATCGCTGAGATTCGCATAGGCTTCGTTGATCATTTTGAAATCCACGCTGTCTTCGGACTCCTCAGCCCCGGCTTTTCCTGCGACATCAGGATGATAGAGTTTGGCCAACTGAAAATAGGCTTTTTTTATGGCGTCGTCCGATGCGGTGGGCCATACGCGTAGAACTTGATAGTAATCGATGAAAGCGACTTTTCTGTTCATCGGCTTCTACTTTCTATCGGTAAGGGCCCTTAGTTCGGCCAGAAGATTCTTTGCCAGCTGGTTGTCCGGTTTGACGCTGAGCACCCTGTCAATGTGCGCTTGGGCCTCTATGAAGCGTCCGCAATCGTACTGGGCAAGCGCGAGGTTTAGTCTAGCCTTCAGGTAGTAAGGGTTGATCTTGAGGGATACCTCGAACTCTTCGATCGAATCGTCTACCATACCGCTATTGCCGTAAGCGATCCCCAGATAGTTGTGGAGGTCAGGATAATCGGGATTGAGCACGATCGCTTTTTTTAGCTCTCGAATCGCCTCGCTGAAGTTGCCGTTTTGGATGGCTTCAATCGCCACCTCGCGACTGATCTGGGCCGAGCTGGGTTGCTCTTCAAGAATCTCGTGAAATGCGCGATCGACAACTGCGGCATCCTCGCCGATTCGGATCATGTTGATCAGGTCGCTCAAGTTCTGCTTGTAGAACGTCGGACAGTGTTCTTTGGTCTCTTCGAGGTGTCGGATGGCGTCCTCTCCATCACCCGAGGCAAACAGGGCTCGTGCCAGGTTGGCACCGGCCTTGAAGTACTTGGGGTTTATCTCCAACGCTCGTGCAAAGTTCTCCTTGGCCTGCGGAAACTTCTTTAGCGCCATATGGAAATTGCCCAGATTGAATCGCAGATCGGCGAAGTTCGGCTTTAGCGTCACTGCAATTTCCATCTCCTCACACGCCTGCTCCAGATTACCCTCGTTCATACGTTCACGGCTGAGTGCCACATGCGATTCACATGCATACAGTTCTATGGTGGCCACGTCGAGATCGTCTCCAGGCCTATGTTTGGTCAGCAGGTCGTCGAAGATTTTCAGGGCCCGTCGATAATGACCTTCGTTGAAGAGGTCAAGGGCCCGCGAAAACTCGTTCTTGGGGATAAAACTAAAGAATCGCTTAAGAAACATGGCCAACCCCTAAGGAAAAACCAGAAACGAAGTTGTTCACCTCGACCGTCGGTTCGCTGGGCATGCCAGTCGCCCGTCGGCCCTGGGCATCGGGGCGTCCTGGTTGATTTTGATCCGCCGGGATCTTCGTTGGCTCAGAATCTTCACCCCGCGTCATGGTAGCTCTTGACAGGGATTCGAACGGATTCGAGCAAAAACGTCTCCTGGATCTATTTGTGAGACAACTACCTACGCCATTTGTTATTCGGAGCCCGGGGCCTTGGTAACACGGCAAATCTAGCAATAATAAGGCCAAGGATGGATGGCCCGACGCGGCGACTTGACCGGAGGAGACGGGCTACGCCATTTAGCGCACCTGTTCGCCATATGACCGTAATCCAGCCGTGGACGAACGTTTCCACGACAACGGACTTGCCCTGGGCCTTGATGACTAGAAATCGCGCAGGGGGCCCGTGCGCTCGACAGAATGAAACTCGCGTGAAGAGTAGGTGGGTTGGGCATGTACCGTTACACGATACTTGCAATTTGCAATCGGGCAAGGGACTTCTCCGGTACTCAGGCGATACTGCAGGGTGATGTGACCCGCATTCATAAAGGACTTTTTAGCAAAGGTTTTCACTGGTTTACCTCCATCGGTTTCGAGTCGGATAGTCACCCATGAATGCTCGGTCAGGAGGAACCTGACTCGGATGTCCAGCCGGCCTCGTTCGTCGCGCGCGGAAGAACGGAGGTTTTCAACGTCGGTGCCGACCCAAAAATAACTGGCACCATTCTTTTCGGCGACGAAGATCTGTCCAAAACGACGGTAGACGCTGATCCCACGGGGTTCAACCAGATCGTCGCCGGTGCCGCTGCCACAGCCGACACGGGTCAGAAATCTGAGGAACCTATCGAACTTGTAGATGCAGCCGCCAGCATGATCAGTCACATAAATGTTGGAATAGTAATCAACCGCAACAAAGAAAAAACCGCCGGGTGCGTCGGAGATTTCTCCATACCTTACCGATTCGATTACTTCACCATCCAGGGACAGGAGGGAAATCCTCTGATTCAACGAATCCGTAACCACCATGAACCGTGATCCAAAGAAGTTCCAATCTCGGGACATGATCACGTCTATTCCCCAGGGCATGTGTAAACCCGTCTTGCCGTTTATTTCTCGGACGAGATTTCCCTGCAAGTCGACTTCAATGATCCTGTCGTTACCCGTATCTGTGATGAAAATACTCTCGTTCTCAACGGCAACATCAGTCGGAGTACGCAACGGCTGCGCCGAACCAGACAGGTCAAAGGAGTCGACGTAGCCGAGTTCGTTGCTTTCACTGATGCGCAGGTGAACGATCTTGTGGCTTCCTCGATCGGCGACGAACACCTCCCCCTTTTCGTCAGCATCTATACCAACCGCCTCGATCAACACGTGTTGCCCCTGGTCTTGCTGTCCGAAAAATCCCAGGCTTACCATCGACTTGTTGTAGAATATTTCACCCGTCCCCGAGTTTACTCCGTATACCGTAAGCTCGTCGTCGTCACCGCCCCCCTCCTGGTCGTTGAAACTCAGTTTAACTGCAGCGACCCCCTGCGGCTGGGAAAATTTCTTTGTATAGCCAGAATAGATATCGAGGTGTGGCTGTCGAACGCGGTTCAGGCCCAACGTGTGTTTCCACGGCGGCGGCACCAGCGTCGTCGGTCTTTGCGAATCGGCAATTGACCGTGTTGAGCTAGTGCAGAGAACTGCGCTGAGAATGATCAGGGTTGAAGTAAAACGCGTGATAAACCCTGGCCGATTTGACGATTCTCTTGACGTAATTCCTCGTTTCTCTGTAATCAATCCCATCTACCATGGCAATGACCGCTGGTGCATTTCGGTTGGCCGTAAACCAGCGTCTGGCGTTACCCAATCCGGCATTGTACGCCGACAGCATCATCAGAGGATCGCCATCCGTCTTTGTCAGCAGGTGAGAGGCATACCAGATCCCAAACGTTAGATTCACTTCGGGGATAAAAAGGTCCTCGTGGACGCCTTCAGGAAATCCAAGTGTGCCTGCCACTTGATCGCCGGTTGCAGGCATGAGCTGCATCAGGCCCATGGCACCGGCGCGGGACACTGCATTAAGATCAAAAAGGCTTTCTTCACGCATCATCGCATAGATCAGATGTGGTGCCACGCCATACCGGGAGCAGTTTTCGACAATCAGAGCGGGATAGGGCATGGGATACATAAGCAGCTTGAAGTAACGATCTAGCAACTCGCGAGTCTCCCCACCAACCGCGTAGTACACCCGTTGAAACGCTCTCACGCTCTTCCAATGCATGGCAAAATCGTCGTAAAGGACTCCCAGTTCGAACCAGTATCGTGCCGGAAGATCGTGATTGGTTTCGAGCGTCCGCAACTCTATTTCCGCCCAGTCACGAAAGCCCATCTGCAGAAACTGCCGTCCCCGCTCCAGATATACGGCGCCGGCTCGCAGATCGCCCGCCGCATCCGACGGTTCCGTCAACGCCTGCCTAACGGCCCGATAACAATCCTGCCTTTCTCGAAACACACGCTCAAGAAAATCCAACAACCCGCGGTCCCCATGCAACTCGATACGACCATTGCTGGCCATGATCGGTTGGGCGAAAGACGTTTCAACATGCGGCGCCAGGTAGAAAGACATTGGGTTTAGTTCGTCCAACTCCTCGAGAAGCCGGTTGGCCTTCTCCGACTTGCCCATGCGACGATAGGTATCCGCCAGATAGTAGAGCAGATCCTCACCCCTACGGCGGGACCTTTCTACCGCGGCCTCCAAGACCTCAACACCCCGTGAGTAGTACTTGTGCTCGATGTAATATAGAGCCATCCTCTTCGCAGCCACCTTTGCATAACGATGGCTCGGGTAGGTATCGGTGATGCGCTCGAGAAGTCCCATCGCACGTTTGCGATCACCGGCACGCAAATAAAGTCCAGATGCAACAATAAGCGCTTCGGCAGCCTTGGCGTCATACGGGTAGCGAGTGCTGAAGTTGACGTATTCGTCGGCCGCCCGGAGCCCCTGACCGGTCTTACGATATATCCTGGCGCGCAGCAAACCTGCGGTCCGTTCCATCGAGGGATCATCGAACTTGGGTCCCGCGAGCTGATGTGACTTGCTGTAGCGTTTCTCTTTGTAGTATAGATCCGCGAGAAACAGTCTTAGCCTCTCCTTATTGTCTTTGCTGAGTGATCGCTCGGACAGTATCGATGCGATACGATCGGCGGATCGCAGGTTCTTGGCTCGTAAGAGAACTCCGCAAAATCGCAGGAGTGTCTGGTCTGACAACGTCTCCAGACTCACCTTGTTGACCAAACGCTCGGTCAGCTCCAGCGATCTACGACGGGTTCTTCTGTCGCCAAGGAGATCGATGGCGCGATCGACCGCTCCTAATGTGTCTCCCATCAGAAGCTTGATGTCTACTTCGGCGATCAGGATCGGCGCGATCGCAGAGGATGTTGTGGGCCGCGCTCTCAAAACCTGGATCAAGTCGAGTGCGCGCTGGTATTTGTGTGATTGAACGTAGGCCTCGATGAGGTGCTCTTCGAGACGAGGAGAAAGTGACACTGGAACCCCCTGTGCCAGCCGTCCCTCGCCCACCTGCGTTGCCTCATCGAAACGCCCCAGCAGCGATAAACATTCCAGCGCGAGATAGTCCCTGTAGGGTGCGAAAGCCGGAATAGCGAGGGAGTCGATAAGTGACAAAAAATCGAGCGCCCTTTGACAATTCCCCGCCATCAAGTTGAGACGCGATCTCTGTAAACAAAGTCTGTAGTACGCTTGCTCATCAGAGGTGTAAGGCTGAAGCGCGAGCACGCTGTCGGCTCTCGCAGGAAGACCGATTTCGGTCAGCAACCTGGCTTCGAAACGCTCGATCTGCGGATCCAACGCTTCGTTTGCCGGACGCGCCCCGAGTAGATCATACGCAAGCTTGTTCTCTCCAAAGTGGGCGAGTAGTCTGGCCCCGCTCCACTTGTCGTCGATATCGATGACCTGGTCACGCAGGCTCTGTGAGGGGCGCTCGACGAGGAGCTGAATGGGGGTCGAGCCCCGGCTTGCGTCGAGGTACAAACCGAGCACGAGCAGGGCCGGTAAAACAGCGAGCGGTCTCAGTAACATGGTTGCTGCGTCCCTAAAAAATGCCCCCGGGGACCACCTTTGCCCACTATCCGATTTGGGATTTACCGAGAGAACTGTGAAAAAAGGCTCACTCCCACTCGATGGTACTGGGTGGTTTTGAGCTAATGTCGTAAACGACGCGATTTATCCCCGTTACCGAATTAATAATACGGTTTGATATTTCCTGCAAGAAGGCGTTGTCAAGCTTGGCCCAGTCGGCGGTCATGCCGTCGGTACTGGTTACGGCTCGCAAAACCACGGCGTTTTCGTAGGTTCTGGCGTCACCCATGACGCCTACGCTACGCACGGGAAGCAGCACGGCGCCGGCCTGCCACACCTGATCATAAAGTCCCCAGTGTTTTAGGGCGTCTATAAATATCTTGTCTGCCTTCCTCAGAACGGAGAGTTTTTCCTCGGTTATCTCTCCTACCACCCGAACTGCAAGACCCGGGCCAGGAAAGGGGTGTCGGGAGAGCTGCTCGTTGGGGAGTCCCAACTCCGCACCGATGACTCTGACCTCGTCTTTGAACAACAGGGCCAAGGGCTCGATGAGTTTGAAATTCAATTTCTCGGGCAACCCGCCGACATTATGGTGAGTTTTGATTGTCGCGGAAGGTCCAAAGGTCGAAGTACTTTCGATTCGATCCGGATAGAGTGTCCCCTGCGCCAAGAACTCGAAGGGCCCTCTTTCCTTGCTCACCTCCTCGAATATTTCGACAAAAAGATTGCCGATACGTTTACGTTTCTCCTCCGGGTTGACGATACCCTCGAGCCTGGCCAGAAACCGCTTGCGCGCATCAACCACAACCGGAGCTGCGCTGAGCTGTTGCTTGAGCAACGCCACGACGCTGTCATTCTCGCCTTCGCGCAGAAGACCGTTGTCTACGAACACACACACCTGTTGTTTTCCAATCGCCCGATCGACAAAACCCGCCGTGACCGAGCTATCCACACCACCACTCACCGCACAGATCACTCGCCCCTTACCCACCCGTTCACGAATGTTGTCTACGGTCTCGTGAATTATGTTACCAGCTACCCACGATGGTGAGCACTCGCAGATATTGAATATAAAATTGTCCAGTATCTGATCGCCGTATTCGGTGTGGTGAACCTCCGGGTGAAACTGAACTCCGTACTTCTTTGATGCCGGTTCGACGAACGACGCGACCTTACACTCTTGCGACGAAGCAATGGTCAGGCTGCCCCGCGGAGCCTCCAGAACTTTGTCGCCGTGACTCATCCACACGCGCAGGGCGTCCCCTAAACCGGAGAAGAGATCATTCTTGTTGTCGATCTTGACACTTGTGTGACCGTACTCGCCGACGGACGAGGACTCGACGGGCGCCCCTAGATCCCGGGCCAGCAGCTGCATACCATAGCAGATGCCCAATACCGGTATGTCCACGCTGTCGAACCACGAGGGCAAGGCCGGTGCTGTGTCTCTAAAAACGCTAGACGGGCCGCCGGAGAGAATCAGACCCCGCGGGTGGGAGCTGAAGACCTCTTGTCGCTGTGCAGAAAAGGGGAGAATCTGCGAGTAGACCTTCTTTGAGCGTATGCGACGCGCAATCAGTTGGGTGTACTGAGATCCATAATCGAGTATGACGATTCCGTTGTCAGCCATCGTGCGAACGACGTTCAAGCATGCCGGAAATGCCTTCGCCCGGTGAACAACATGGCGATGCTGGCAGCGTCGGCAGCTTCTATTACGTCTCGGTCTCGGATCGATCCGCCGGGTTGAATCACGGCTGTAATTCCAGCCTTGGCAAGCGTGCTCACTCCATCGGGAAACGGGAAAAACGCGTCCGACGCAGCGACCTTTCCGCTGAGCGAGAAATCAGCGTCGAATGCTTTGCGGGTCGCAATCAGAGACGCATCAACCCGGCTCATCTGACCCGCTCCGACGCCCACCGTGCCTTCTTCATCGGCTATAACTATGGCGTTCGACTTTACATGTTTCGCGACTTTCCAGGCCATGTGGCACGCCACCATCTCAGCCTGTGAGGGCTGCTTTTTTGTCACGACTTGGGTCTCGCCCAGCTCCGGAAATCCGCTGTCAGCATCTTGCAACAAAAAGACGCCTTCTGTGAACATTCCGAACTGACCGTCGTCGACATCCTGCCAGTTGGATTCAGGCATACTGGCAACTCGCAGGTTTTTCTTCTTGCCCAGAATGCTCAACGCATCGTCGTCGAAAGAACGCGCAAGCACCACCTCCAGAAACAGCTGATTCAGTTCGTTGGCAAGCTTGCTATCAACATGGCCGTTGACCGCAATGATACCTCCAAAAGCGCTAACACGGTCGGTAGCGAGTGCACGACGGAACGACCGCAACGGATCTCCGCACCAGGCCGCGCCGCATGGATTGGTGTGCTTGATGATAGCCACAGCACCCATGCCCAAATCCCGCGCCAACGAAAACGCGGCCACCACATCAAGATAATTGTTGTAGGACAAATCCTTGCCCTGGTGTTTGACCAGAGACAGAATAACCGAGCCTCGAACCGTTCGGTAAACTGCCGCGCTCTGGTGAGGGTTCTCACCGTAACGAAGATCGTCCACTTTCTCCAGGGCCAGACTCATCCGTTGAGGTTTCTTATCCCGCGGCAGATTACCGCTCATAAACTCGGCGATTGCCGCGTCGTATGAGTTAGTCAGTGCAAAGGCGTCACGCGCCAATCGACGCCGCGTCTCCAGCGACGTATGGCCCCGTGACTCGATCTCCGACGCGACAGCATCATAGTCGGCCGGGTCCGTGATTACCGTAACATGATGAAAATTCTTGGCAGCAGCCCGGATGAGAGTAATGCCACCTATATCGATAAACTCGCACAGTTCTTTCTCCGCCAGCTGACCACTACGATACTTCTCAACAAACGGGTACAGGTTCACCACGACGACATCGATGGGCAAGATATCTTGTTTGCTTAGTTGCCCAACGTGCGACTGATTGTCGCGATCCGCGAGAATACCCGCGTGAATCTTTGGGTGCAGAGTTTTGACCCGCCCGTCGAGCAGCTCCGCAGTCCCCGTATAATGCGAGATCTCCTGGGCATCAAAACCCTCGGTTGCAAGATGCTTCATGGTGCCAGAGGATGAGAGTATTCCGTACCCACTATCCCGAAGCGCCGCTGCCAAACGGTTTATGCCAGTTTTGTCTGTTACGCTAATCAGCGCCGTTCTTGCGGACTTACTGTTCACAGAAAACTCTCCGTGTCAATGGTTGGGAAAAGGCTTTTACACGCTTCCCGATATCGCTCCGCGGTTTTCTTCGTTATGTGCGACGGCAGCCTGGGACCCGGCGGCTTATGGTCCCAGCCGATTTCGTCCAGGTAATCCCTTACGAACTGCTTGTCAAAGCTGAATTGCGACTTACCCGGCGCATAGGTATCGAGCGGCCAAAAGCGAGAGGAATCGGGAGACAAAAGCTCATCGATCAGAATGATCTCACCGTCGACCTCACCAAACTCAAACTTGGTATCGGCAAGGATGATCCCGCGATCTCTGGCGTAACCATGCGCCCTCTCATAGATCCGGAAACTCAAATCCCTGAGTTGAGCTGCGACCGCCGCCTCGACAATCTTCGTCATCTGTTCAAAGGTAATGTTTTCATCGTGACCGCTTTCTGCTTTTGTGGCGGGCGTAAAGATAGGTGGCTCCAGCGGCGACGACTCGACCAGATCAGCGGACAGCTCGATACCACAGACCCTTTGGTTTTGCTTGTATTCTCTCCACCCAGAACCCGCCAGGTAACCTCGCACCACACACTCGACATCATAGCGCTTGGCCTTCTTCACCAACATGCTACGTCCCGCCAGCTCTTTGCGCGACTTGAATGGCTCAGGGTATGTATCATGGTCGGCGGTGATGAAATGGGTTGCAAGATCATGTCCGAACAGTTCGTACCAACCAAGGGTCATTTGATTCAAGAGGATTCCCTTGCCTGGTATCGGGTCCGGGAGGATGACATCGTATGCGCTGATCCGATCCGTGGCAACGATGAGAAGTCGATCGCCCAGATCAAAAATATCCCGAACTTTGCCTGAAACATCGGGTTCCAATCCGTATTCACGCATATTCATCACTGTGCCAGTCATATCATTCTTCCCTTGATGATGGCAGACGCAAACGAGCGCTACTTCCCCACCTATCTATCGTCCGACGCACTGAGAATCCTTGTCCGTCTTCCCTCCCGCCGCAGTCGACCCTGCGCAAACAGACCGATGGCCTGCACGTAAATGCGATGCTCCTCCTTGTGGATCTTCTCGGCGAGCGTATCCTCCGTGTCGTCCTCCGCAATCGGGACGGCCGCCTGCGTAATGATCGCTCCTCCGTCGACGCTGCGGTCCACAAAATGAACCGAGCACCCCGTCACCTTGACGCCATAGTCCAGCGCCTGACCGATGCCACGGAGACCCTTGAAACTGGGCAAGAGCGAAGGATGGATGTTCATTATCCGCCCCTCGAACTCGGTCAGTAGAGGCCCCTTCAAGATCCTCATAAACCCCGCCAGCGCGATCAAATCGACCTCCCGGCTCCTGCAAAACATGACGAGCTCTTGTTCCGCATCGCTGGGCAACCCGGGCTTTGACGGTAGCTCGATGAGGTGGGTCGCGATGCCGAGCGAACGAGCCCGTTGCAGAGCGGGGGCTTGCGGTCGATCGGAAATCAAGCACACCACTCGAGCGGCAATATCACCGCGATGGCAAGCTTCCGCAATCGCCACAAAATTGGTGCCGGTCCCGGAAGCCATCACAGCTATATTACACGACTTTTTTTTCAACCTATACTCCCTGCTGTAAGGGAAGGACCTAATATAGCATTTCACCTCCATGACCGCATCAAAAATCTAGATTGGAAAAGACCGGAAGCCAGGCGGACGCGACCAAGAGAATTCCAAAAAGCTTGATAATCACTCTCGTCCGCGAGAACCAAATCAAGCTCAGACCAAGATAGTACAAGAACAGACTGGGCACGGGGATCACCGCATGATCGGGCACGATGTCAGCCGACAGGAGAATAAATCTATCGAAAGTTGCGGCCGCCGGCTCGATTAATTCATAAAAGACCCTTCCCGCGTCAACGGAAATCATGGAGACTGCGACTCCAATCCCGGAAGAAACCAGCAGAACAATCACCGGAACAACCAAAACGGCCGTCGCTAGCGGGGCCACCAGACTGATGCCACCAAAATACGTGAGAAGCACCGGAAGCAAGACAATCTGGACGGCGACGCTGATTTGAACGGTCGAACGAAACCCGTGCCAGACCCTCATCCAGTAGCCACCCTCGGCGGCGGCACCGAGCTTGCCTACAATCAAAATGACCGCAAGAGTGGCAAGAAAGGACAGCTGAAATGCCACTGAAAACAGGGCGAACGGATAGAGAAGCAACATCACCACAAACGCAATCACCAGAGCTTGGCTGAGACGCGGCGGGCGATGAACCCCTTTCGCGGCGATGAGAAGCGTCGCCATGATCAGCGCGCGGTATAGCGACAGGATAAATCCGACCACGGCGACATAGAGCGCGAGAGACGCGAGGACGATTCGACCCCGCCATCTGTGAAGTTGCCTCGTGACCAACATCAGGACCAAAGCCACAAAGCCCAGATGCAGCCCGCTAAGGGCAAGTAGATGGGACACGCCGAGAATCGCAAACGCCTCGCGAACATTTCGGGTCAGGAGCCCTCGTTCTCCCAGCAACAGTGCCAACGGTAATCCAGCGCCGGCGCCCAAGCCTTTGACTGTTTCACGACGCACTCTGTCGTGAATCGGCCACATCACGCTCCTTTTGGCGATGCTGCCACCGTGGCCCGGCAACCGCGTCACGGACCCGCCGAGTGCGCCGACGCTGCCGGAGACCCCGCGGCTCAGGAGATAACCGGGCCGCAACCCTCTGGAATCCCGGGGACGCACACGCATGCGCAGGCTGTCCCCGTAACCGATCAAGAAGTCAGGGGCGCGAACCAACAGCCGGTGCGTGACGCCACCTATGACGGTGACAAACTCGAAGCGGGTTTGTCCGTAGGCCTGCTGCGGGTAACTCGATACCCATCCCTCTACGAGCAGCGGGCCCACCAAGGCGGAAGCCTGTCTGTCGAACTCGCTGATACGCAGCCGGTATCGATCGATCGAGAAATGCCCGTGGCAATAAAGTAGGCCACATAGCAGAGACAGGAGAAGGGCATCAGCACGGCTCATGTGAGCCTTGTACACCCCGCGCACGACCAAGAAAAACGCTACGGCCAGAAAGACAAAGTTCTGCAGTATACCCGCGACCAGCGCCGCTGCCATTGCCCACGCCACGATTTTACCCCCACACACACGCAAACGGCACGTCTTTTGGTCCTACGATTCGTGATAGAACTCGACGCGGTTTTTTCCCCTTCTCTTGGCGCGGTAGAGCGCCGAATCCGCTTTGGCAAACAGCTCCTCTTCCGAGGTTGCGTGATCCGGATAAACGGCGCCGCCGATGCTCACGCGAATGTGAACCCTGCCACCGGCTGGGTCTCTGAGCTGGTCACTCTCCGCGATAACGGCGCGAAGACGTTCCGCCGTGTGAGCCGCCTCCTCCTCGGAGGTCCCGGGAAGCAGCGCGACGAACTCTTCGCCGCCGTATCTAAACGCCATATCGATCTTGCGCAGGTTCTTCTTGATGAGATCCGCGACCAAGAAGAGCGCCTCGTCACCCTTGCGGTGTCCAAGCGTATCGTTGACCCTCTTGAAATCATCGATGTCCAGTATCAGCATCGACAGTTTGCTCGCCGAGCGCGTGGCTCTCTCGATTTCGATCCGGACCTGGGCATCGTAGAAATTGCGGTTGTATACACCGGTCAGTTTATCCACAGAGGTGAGGTTTTCGAGTCTCACGGTGTTCTCGATGACCTGCTCGATCATCCCTGTTGCTACCTCGACTCTAGACCTCATTATCGAGCCGTTTGACGACCTCGAGAACCAGATCTCGAGGATGCCCCAGAAGTCCCCAAGCGAGAATATCGGGGTAATCGCGACTTCGGCGTCGGCCCGGGAACGGTCCAAGCCAGAAGACAGCGGCGGCTCGGCAATGCCTAATGCCCGCGCCGCCGGCAGACCCACGAATTCGGTCTTGCCGGACCGACGGCAGCGCTCGTATACGGCACGTTTGAGCAGCGCACGTTCGGGAAGCGTGAACACCCATGAGCCGCGATTCTCTTGCACACCAAACCTTTCCTCATTGAGCATTAGCCTACCGTGCCACACGCTCAACCATTCCGGCAAAAGGCGCATGATCGATTCCAGGCGATCAAACGTGGATTCCCGGCGATCGTTGATCGAGAGCGAGCGTATGAGGTGCGGGAGGATGTTGAAGGTCGTATCAACCCCCACCGGACCCGTCGCAGAATCGACGGCCGGCGGTGAGGCGTCTTGGGCAGTCGCCCCCAAGGACAGCCAATCGGCGACCGGTATCTGTAGCTTTACTTGGTACCGTCCCCGCCGCCGAACGTACGTCAGTAGAACGTGCTCTTGGCGGACTTGGGTGTCGGCACGGCGGTAGTACCCGACTTTACAGAGTTCCTCGAGGGCGTGGACGGCGGCCCGCTTCATGTCGGCCGGCTCTCCGTCGCGAATAGCCCTCTCTAGATGCTTCCGCCGCTCTAACCCCAGACGGTGTTGAGGAATGAGGTTCAGGAGAAGGTATTCGTAGTCTTTCTCAAAGGTGCGCATGGGCTCATACCTTCTTTAGTGACTTATGTTTTGATAATTATACGACATTTGGGTTGCAACCATCCACCGTAATTATTAATGATGTCGAATAAGGACATACCCTGCCCGGTGTCGGCGGGCGAAGAATTTGGCTTGCATTTTGCTGAAAAGCCGGTTAAACACGGAGATTACGACCCGATCTGAGGCCCAGCCTCCAAACTCCCTGAAACCAAAGTCGCTTAACAAAACGAGATTGTCATGAGCAGAATCCTCATATGGTTGTCTTTGATAGTTGCCCTGACCTGGGGCTGCACCTCGGTTGGTCGGCACCATCCGACGTCGCAACCCGAGGCAATGGCGGCCAGCGATACGCTTAGCCCTCATTTTCTCGGAGAATTGCGTGTCGGGGTCGACTCCGCCGCCGCGCTGTTTCTTTTCGGTGACATCGCTGATTTCTTATCGGCACGCGACTCCCTGAACGCGACGCTGGATAGCGCCCTAACTTATTATCCATCAATTAATTTTGACCCGGACTTAAAAGATGTTCTTAAGAGCCTCGCCGATCTGGATTCAATGGCAAACATTTTGACCACGTCGCACGAGCATCTGAATGAAACGGATAGCCTGGCCTTGTCTATCGAAGACTGGCCCGAAATCGACAGTACACAGAGCGACATCAGCATCCATGCAAACGGGGATACCGTCTTCCCAACCATGCGCAATGATCGCATCGATTTCTGGATCCGTTACTTCACGGGTCCCGGGAAGGAGAGGTTTGCGAGAACCCTCTATCGGATGCAGCTGTACCGCCCGACGATCGAGCGAATCCTAAACGAGCTTGAACTCCCCAACGAATTGATCTGTGTGGCCATGATCGAAAGCGGTTTCAACCTCAAAGCACGCTCTCGAGCCCGGGCGGTAGGACCTTGGCAGTTTATTGCGGGCACCGCAAGAATCTATGGACTACGCGTCAGCTGGTGGTATGACGAGCGCCGCGATATCGTGGCGTCGACCTACGCGGCTGGCAACTACTTAAAGGATCTCTACGGGATTTGGAATTCCTGGCCCCTGGCTCTGGCATCCTACAACTGTGGCGAATATCGCGTGGCCCGGGCGGTGGCAAGACATCGCACCTCCAACTTTTGGAAGCTAAGGTTGCCCAAGCAAACCGAACGTTATGTGCCCAAGTTCCTAGCCGCGCTTTACCTCCTCAGGGAACCCGAGAGGCACGGTTTTTCGATACCCGATGTGGAGCCGATCGCCTTCGACGAGGTGACCATCAAAGACGCGACAGACGTTAAACTGATTGCCCGGTCCGCGAACACGAGTGTCGAAGTCCTCCGTGATCTCAACCCGAGCCTGCTGCGCTGGGCGACGCCCCCCAAGATGGAGATTCGGGTCAAAGTTCCCGTGGGCGGGGGCGAGGTGTGCGCTCGGGCTCTGGAACGCATACCACCAGAACAGCGCGTCACGTGGCGCAAGCACAGGATACGTCATGGTGAGACTTTGTCGGTCATCGCTGGCAAATATCGTACAACGGTATCCGCTCTAAAACGGCTCAATGGTATAAGAAACGCGCACAGGATCCGCGCCGGCAAGTATCTAATCGTACCCATACAGGGCGGGTTTAGCGACGTCGCCAGTGCCAAACCACGGTACACGAACAAGCGTCGAAATCTGGACAAGAAGGCTTTGGAGAAGTATGCCGCACGTTATGCACCGCCGACGGGCCACAAAAGAGTAGTCTATCGCGTGAAGTCCGGCGATACGCTGGGTGAGATCGCTGAAGAATTCCGAACCAGCGCCAGGAAGCTTCGCGCCTGGAATAACCTGAGCTACCGCTCACACATCTATCCCGGTCAGAAACTGGCGATTTACGTACCCGAGGCGTTCGACGTTTCCAAGCTGCCATCGACGAAGCAGCGCAAGCCGAACGAAAAGGACTACACCAGGAAGAGCTACACCGTCAAGAAGGGCGACACGATCTACGGTATCAGCAGGAAGTTCAACGTCAAGATGGGGGATGTACTGGCGTGGAACAACAGGTCTGGCAGAAACTCAAGGATATATCCGGGTCAAACCCTAGATATCTGGCAGAAGAAATAGCACGGTAGCGGGTCGGTTTAGAATTCAGCGAGCACCGAAATGCGGTTGGTATCATCAAAAAACGTTTCGATATCTTCGTCATCCTTCTTATAGTGCAGATACGCGTAGTCAAATCCTAGGACCACACTTCCCAATTCAACCCTAAAACCAGCCCCGGCGGTCGGATTACCCGTATCAATACCACCCCGAATCATGACCTTTTCCTGGAAGGTCACTTCCGCACCCACGTGCACATCCAGACTGTAACGATCCGCCCAGAACTGCGACGCCATTCGGCGATCTTCGAAGAAGACGTCCCCGTCGGCGGCTAGCAGCAACGAGCCGTTCAAAGTGGACAGATCGATTCGGTACGCTGTCCCGATCTTTACCGACGGCGCGATGAATTCGTTGTGGCCACTGCTCCAGCTGATGAAGGTGCCCGTGATATCCTGTAACTTCACGCCCACATCCAATCTGGGAAATACATCTCGATAAAGGTAGCCAAGATCCACACCAATCCCCGTCGCCGAAAACCCAGCGATCGCGTCGGTATAAACCAGTTTGAGGTTGCCCCCTATTCTTCCATATGTGGTGTTGAGAGCGAAGCTACCCATCAAAGCAAAATCGTTGTTCGCCTCTTTCTTTAAATTGTCAGGGTCGTAATTCAATCGATCGCCGTCAGCAGGCTCAAAAATGCCATCGTTGTCCACATCGACAAATGTGAGATCTCTGGTCACAAAGATATCATCGATACCCATGTGAATGAGTGCGATCCCAAAAGCGGCCTCGCGATCAGCTGATACAAAACTCTTGGTTGGGCTAACAAACGACGCGAAATTGTAATCGATGAAGTCGCCAAAACGTTCCGAATGCATGAACAACGCATGACGTTTTTCGAGGCCGGACATCCCCGCCGGATTCCAAAAAACGGTCGAGGCATCGTTTGCGATCGCCGCAAACGCCCCACCCATGCCCAGGGCGCGCGCGCCACCACCCACAGACATGAAGTCACCGGCAAACTTGTCGGCACGAACGGTTGGGGGCAACGTCACCACAAAAATGAGCAAAATCACGCCAGCCGATCGTACTCGATCGATTAGCGCCCAAGTCTGCAGTTTCGTGCGGAACATTTTAGGTCACATGGCCAACGGCGTAACCAACGGTTCCACCGCAGGATATCAGGGGAGAGGCCACAGTGGGCCTTGCTAGTGAAGTATAATAAACGGCTTTTTGAGCTGTCAAAAGGTTTATAGCAGCCCAAACTCTTTTATTTTTCTATACAACGTCCTCTCCGAGATGCCCAGCAGCTCAGCGGCCTTCCGGCGATTGCCGTTGCTTGCTCTTAGGGCCTCGGCGATGGCGGATCTCTGCAAGGACGCCAGGTCGCGTACTGCGTGTCCATCTGAAAGTGGCTCTGGGTGGACCTCTCGCATAGCTTCAACCGGACGACCTGGAACAGTCCTCAACATGGCCAGAATCTCACGGACATCTCGGTGCAGGGCCAATATGGAACCGTAGATCATCTCCCTTTCGGCTTCGTCTTTGGTAAGGTTCAGCGGTACCGGCAGGAGAGATCTGTCTGCCCCTGGAACGTCGCCCAGCTGCGAATCAATCTGCGACGACGTAATTCGACCCGTTGTCGAAAGAACAACCACAGTATCTATCAAGTTGCGAAGTTCGCGCACGTTGCCGGGCCAGGGGTTGTCCATGATTCGCTTTAATGCGTCGTTGTCTATCCCCTTGATCTGCCGACGGTGTTTCTTGTTGGCTTCACGGACGAAGTAATCTATCAGCACCCGGATATCTTCCTTTCGCTCGCGAAGCGGCGGCAAATAGAGGCTTATCCCCTTGAGTCGATAGTAAAGGTCCTGGCGAAAAGCTCCATCAACCACGGCGCGACTCAAACTGCGATTGG
>Ga0224512_10001065_pt1 | contig 27341 bp, 23 predicted proteins | sample SF_May12_sed_USG_4_FD_169103 | JGI IMG/M metagenome (GOLD analysis project Ga0224512, IMG submission 169103) | Sediment microbial communities from San Francisco Bay, California, United States - SF_May12_sed_USGS_13 | ecosystem: Environmental > Aquatic > Marine > Sediment | place: USA... | reverse complement strand
AAGCCGGCAACTCGTTCGAAAGCCAACCCAAAGGTGGCAGGCACCTCGAGAGCCACACCCGCCGGGCATCCTGCAACGCTACGGGACCGAAACCCGCAACACACCCATAGACCTATCAGGCACCTCCGCGCTCGGCCTCGTAATCACTCAGCATCATGCCTGGATGGATCGGCCGGGTCTCAGAAGAGCCAACGGAGCCGAATGGCACCCCACGCTATGTGCCACAGGGAGTAGTAGGCGAGCCGGAACGCGTACATCGACACGAAGCCGAAGCGGCGGAAGACGTAGAGCTGCACCAGTCCGAAGGCGAGCAGCTGAAGGCCCGAGAACACCGCAGTCGCCGCCGTGGTGGCCGTCGCCGCCTGGAAACCGGCCTCGAGCAGAGCAACTGGTATCGCAAGGAGCCAAAACGTGCGATCGGAAGGGATGCCAGATCGGGCGAAGAGAGCGACCAGCAACGCCAGTGGTACGGCATGGAGGCACACCTCGACCAGGAAACCGATCGCCGGGTAGAAGAAGAAGGCGTCGGGGGCCGGCACATTCATGCCTCGGGGATACCGAAGCAGCAGGTCCGCGCCGATGGCGGCCACAGCGAACAGGGGTGCCACTACGGCCGTGAACCGAAGACCTGCCGGCACACCTTCTCCACTGACGATCTCGAACGAGCCGTGCGACCGAAGGTAGGCAAGCGAGACGAAAGCGAGGGCGGAGACCACGATCATCACCACCACGGGGTTGGTGGCGCCCAGGTACGGCGCGAACACCGACCGATCAATGCGAGTTTGGACGACGGAGAGCGCCACCGCCACCAAGGCGGTCACACCCAGCACCGCGTACTGGACCCACACGATCACGCTCCATCCGACTCTTCTGCCGGCATCCCGCGGCTCCAACCAGCCCCCCAGCACGTGCCACCCCGCCGAGGCCGGCCAAGGAGGTGGGTGTCGGCAACCTGTCTATCGCAGCCTATCTAGCGGATCGGCTGCCGAGCCGCTCGGGTGCGTTGCCCGTTCGGGGAGGCGGGTGCAGCAGTTCCTCCGGATACCCGCTCTCGCGAGAGCAGCGCCGATCATCAGATATGAGCGATATCGCCCCAATCCTTGATGAGCGCCGAACGGCACGTCGTGCTCGGTTCTCCGAGCGCGGGTCGACCACGGTATGTGACGGCAGTCGTCGCTGACTATCAGTCGTGGTCGGCCTTAAGGGGTACGATCGCTCCGCACTTCCGGCCCGGCGCCAGTTCTCGGGGTAGGTGCGTTCTTTCTGGCGTCGGTTCCTCACGTGGGCCTCCTGGGCCGCGTCGATCCTGATTGAGTCGACAAGGTGTCGGCGATTCGCTGATCGACTGCAGCGGGTGGTCTCCCATCAATCATCCGATCTGCTCGATCACGCTCCAATCACCGAAGAACCCAAAGTGGCACCTCCAGCTCGGGTGTCCCGGTTGACAGGTCGTTTGGGCGGCGCGATTGTTTGTGGTGGCAGTGGGCTCGGAGCAATGACCCACCGAAGAGCCGGCAGGTGAGGGGGTCAGCCGGTCACGCTGGAAGGCCTTGTTGGGCCGAAGGTGACGTTCCCTCTTTGTCTTCTCCAGGGTCCGCTGCCGCGTTGTTGCTCGACCAACCGCATCATGCTATGGTGATCGTATCGCGATATATCGTGATAGCTCGCTGAGCTTCACATCCGATTTGGAAAGGACGCGATGTGTCTACCTATGCACACAACCCAGAGTGCGACATCCCCCAATTCATCCGGGACGCAATGGAGGCCGGTCGCATGCACATGTCCGGTCAATGGCAAGGCAAGCGGGGTCGGCGGGGAATGTTCGGACCCGGATGGGTCATGGGTGGTCCCGGAGGACCGGGGCCTTGGGGAGCAGGTCCCAAAGTCGGCCGGGGAGATGTCCGGTTGGCCATCCTGTTCCTTCTCAATGAGGAACCGATGCACGGCTATCAGATGATGCAGGAACTGTCCGAACGGAGCAGCGGCATGTGGCGTCCCAGCCCTGGCTCGGTATATCCCACGCTCCAGCAACTCGAGGACGAGGGCTTGATCGAAGCAGCTGAATCGTCCGGCAAGCGGGTCTTCTCGCTTACCGACGAAGGCCGCGCCTACCTCGAGGGCCAGACCGGACCCGCACCCTGGGAGCAGTTTGTGAGCGGAGGCCACGACCAGTTTGTCGGCCTCCGAGATGCCGCCTTCCAGCTGGGCGCGGCGTTGATCCAAGTAGCAACCTCGGGGCATGAAGACCAGGTGGCGGCTGCCAAGGAAATCGTCGCCGACGCCAAGGCCAAGGTCTACGAGATCCTCAAAGAGGACAACTAGCCGAAGAGGCTTAGCCCAAATCGGTTGTCGGCACCCAACCCTTCGTCGTGTTCTTCTGGTAGACGTGGACCCCGCGTTCTTCGCTATTGAGTCGGCTGCGATGTCCACGAACCTTCGAGCTGTACCGGTCAAGGACATCCCTGGTGATTACCGCAACACTGACGCGATGGACGCGCGATGGAGTGATCGGTACCACGCCACCGGTGTCTACTTGGCCGGGGCTGACTTGCCGCAGGTCAGGGAAGCCGCCAGGCGTCGGGTCCGCCTGCGCTACCCAGGGAACCAGTTTCGTCAGCATCCACAAGGTGAGCAAATAGGCACTCGTTCCCCGAAACGCCGATCGGTATCCGTCCACGGTGGCTCCTCCGTTCAGCGACCGCCCCGGGATTCCTGGTTCTGATCGCAGTTCGCAGCTTTAGTGCTACAAAGAATCGGCCATTCCTGGTCGCCGGCGCGGGGGGCTTTCACATTCGCGACGAAGCACTAGTCAGTGGGCGACCTATTAGGGAAGGTACGTCTGGCTGCCTCCAGTAACCGTATCGCCGTCGAGCGACAGGGTCATTGGCAGGTCCCCGGGAATGAAGCCATACAGCTCGGTGCTGTCGGCCTCTCCCGAGAGGAGTGCCGCCAGTTCGCCAACGGAGACGGGCGAGTCGGCAAGAGCTCCGGAAGTGTCGAAACCGATCAGGGTGAATTCGACTCCATCTGCTACGGCTAGTTGCCGCTCGTCACCGAAGTCGAGATTCTGAATGTAGAAGTCGTTAGGGAGATCCTCATCGGCTCCGATGACTCCGGCCGCTCGGGCGGCCGCCACGGCTTCATCGCCGGTCAGGAACTCCGCCGGATCGAAGACAAGCATCCCGTCGGTAAGACTCCGGACGAACGCGAAGAGTTCAGTCGGCTGACCGGTAGTAGTGGTCGTGGTGGCTTGTGTGCTAGTCGTGGCGGGCTGAGTGGTGGTCGCCGCCGAATTCTCCGCGCAGGAAGCGAAGACAATGACGGCCAGCATCAGCAACGGCCAGGGGGCTAAGCGACGAGTGCGCATGGTGCGGTTTCCTCTGTGACATGGGACGGGGCCTTCCCGCTTCGCCGATAAGACGTCTGGCCAACCGGCGTGGTTCCCGAAAGATTTCGGTAGCCGCATCCCGTTCGGGTGCGGTTCGAGAATCCCGCCCGCAAGACCAACCCGACTGTACCAACAAGGATCCCGCACGGTCGCGGCAGGCTGGCTAGTTGCTCAGAATGACCTGAAGTGCACTCCTGGCCGAAGACCTATCCACCCCGGCTTCTTCGATATCCCACCACTCCGAAACCGATGAGAACGGCCAATCCGACCGTGTAGGCCACCCCGACCAGTGCGACTTCGGCCCAGGCAGGCCACTGGTCGTCGCCAAAGAGCCAAAGCCAGTAGATCCCGGCTCCGAAAACCATCACCGCCGTAGTGATTCCGAGGGCGGCAAGTATTCCCGCCAGGACGTAGCGCCACATGGACGGTTCATCGGCAGATCTGACCCATGACTTGGTAGTCACGGCCTTGCTGCGCGGGTTGATCGGAACAGACGAGCGCTTTGGTCGACGAGCCCAATGCACCGTGGATCGACAACCACGACGGGGTCTCAACGAGCACGCCGCGTCGATGGACGTTCCCAGGTTGGGCGCTCGCCGCCCGGCCCCTACCACGTCCCCGCGGGATCGGCCAGATATCGCCCGGCGCCTTCGACGGCTCTCCCGGCTTGGCGCCGGAACACGGCTTTGAGGAGCGGGGTAAGTGGGCGGAGCCAGGTGGGGGTCCGGGTCTGGTTGTGAAAGACGATGTGGGTACCCTTTTCGGACGGCTGAAAGGTCAACGAGTCGACCGACCAGAAACCACCGATCGGCCCTTCATAGCGAACCGCGCGGCCCGCCTCGGCAGAAACCAGCACCGGAAGAGCGGTCATTCGCAGCGGGCCCCGGGCGATCACGGACTCGTACCTCGAACCAGGTTCGAGCCTCTCACCGACGGTCCGCTTGGAATTCCGCACGTTGGGGTTCCACCGATCGACCTCGGCCATGTCGGCGAGCAATTCGAACACCTCTCCGGGCGGTGCTTCCACCTCGAGGTGTCCGGTGAACTCAATCATAGAAGCAGCGTACGGGAGCCCTCTGGCCGTTGTCGGCCCTTTCGAGGCGGCCTCGTGGGGTTCGGCGGTTGGGATTCGGTCAGAATGGGTGCACGAGAGGAGGACCAGATGGTAGGAGCAGTGTTCATCGTCGATGCGTGCCGGACACCGGTGGGTAGGATCAATGGTGCCCTGGGTGCAGTCCGTCCGGATGATCTGACCGCCGTGATCATCACCGCCTTGCTGCGCCGGACCCCGGCGCTCGACCCGGAGCAGATCGACGACGTGTATTGGGGGGCCGCCAACCAGTCGGGTGAGGACAACCGCAACCTGGCGCGAATGGGTGTCCTGCTGGCCGGTCTTCCGGTGACGGTGCCCGGCGCCACAGTCAATCGCCTGTGCGGATCGGGACTGGAGGCAGTGAGCGCCGCCGCCCGAGCCATCGCTTCGGGTGAGGCCGACCTCTGCCTGGCGGGAGGGACGGAATCGATGACCAGGGCTCCCTTCGTGATCCCCCGCCCGGAACGAGCCTTTCCCCGTCAATTGTCCACCTTCGATACCCGGCTCGGCTGGCGGATGGTGAGTCCCAGAATGGAGGACCGGTACCCGCCCATCTCACTGGGAGAGACGGCCGAACGGGTGGCGGAGGAGTACAACATCGACCGGGAACGGCAGGACCGCTTCGCGCTGAGCAGCCACCGGGCGGCCGCAGGGGCGACCGACGACGGCCGGTTTGCCGGCGAACTCGAGATGGTAGATGGGGTCGATCTCAACACCGATGAATCGATCAAACGGGACCTCTCCTACGAGACGCTGTCGTCGATGAAGTCTGCCTTCGTGCCGGGGGGCACCGTCACCGGCGGCAACTCGTCACCGCTCAACGACGGCGCCGCCGGGCTGGTGCTCATGTCGGGGCGCCGGGTTGAGGAACTAGGAGTCGAACCGCTCGCCCGTTACGTGGCAACCGCTACGGCCGGAGTGCACCCGGACGTCATGGGGATCGGGCCGGTCCCCGCCACCCGCAAGGTCCTGGACCGGGCCGGATGGACCGTGGATGACCTAGAGCTCATTGAGCTGAACGAAGCTTTCGCATCTCAGTCCTTAGCGGTCATCGACCAGCTCGGATTCGATCCGACGCTGGTCAACGTGAATGGGGGCGCCATCGCTCTGGGGCACCCCCTCGGGTGCTCAGGGGCGAAGATCCTCACCACTCTGCTCCACGAGATGAAACGCAGTTCGGCCCGGCGTGGGTTGGCGACCATGTGTATCGGAGTCGGGCAGGGAATCTCGATGCTGGTCGAAAGGACCTGACTCGGGCCACGACGCACCACTGTCGGGCAAACCCGCCGCTGTCCCGGTCCGGCCGCTACCCCTACTCCCGGCCGAACAGCCGCTTGAACAGCCTGCCGATCCAGGCCATCAGGCTCGAGAAAAACAGGGATATCCCCCTTACCTCGCCGGCCGTCACCGCGGCGGCTTCCTCCGGTGTCGAGGCCTCGAGTTTCTTCTCGAGACAGTCGACGAACTCGCCGATCAAGCGACTCGACATCTCGTTGATCAACCCGGTTCTGCCGAACTGAGCGGCGGACCCCGACAGCGTCACGTCGGCATCCACCAGCACTTTGGTTCCGGCACCCACCGCCTCCAAGATGTAGTCGACTTTGACCTGTCCACGGCTGCCGCCGCGCCGGTCGACTCCCTTACCCGAGATATTGGCGCTCCTGGCGGCCGGATCGGCGACCACGGTCGCTTCTCCCTCGAACATGGCGCTCATCGGACCCAGCTTGACGGAGATGTTCCCGGCGTAGACACCCTCACCCTTGTCGTCGGTGAGCTCCGCTCCGGGAAGGCATTGGGCAACCGAAGGTACGTCCTGGAAGAACTCCCACACGGTGTCGATGGGGCGGGCAACCTCGAACTCGTTGGCGATCTTCATCTTTTCCCTCCGTTGGTTGAATCCGTTGCGCTGTGGATACCGGACTTGCGCTCCCGCAGGAAGCCGGCGTCACGACTGCGCCGCACGGCGAGGACCTCCGCCATGATGGCATACGCGATCTCCTCGGGCCCCTCCGCCCCTATGTCCAACCCGGCCGGACCGTGAATCCTCTCCAGATCCTGCTGCTCCACCTCTATCCCTTGCTGATGAAGATCGCCGAGAATTCGGTCCAATCTCGCTTTCGGACCCAACATCCCGATATAGCGAACCGGGCTGCCCAGGACCACCCGTAGGTAGTCGACGTCCCGCAGGTAGGTGTGGCTCATCACGACAACGTCTGTGCGGCGGTCGAGATCGATGGACCCGGCCAGCTCGGCCGGCCGAGCGCGCACGAAATGAGACGCGCCGGGGAATCGGGCGTGGTCCAGGAAATTCGGGCGCTCGTCGGTAACGACCACTTGCCATCCGAGTTCGGCCCCGCGACGAACGAGTGGAATGGCATCGTGACCGGCGCCGCACACCAGCAAACGTGGTGGAGGCGTGACAATCTCAATGAACACTCGGTCTCCGCTCTCTCCGAGTTCGGTGGTCTGGTGAGCACCGGTCTCAAGTGCGCCGAGCGCTAACCCTCGAGCGGCCCGGTCGGCAGCGTCGGTACCGAGCGAGCCTTCGGCGGTACCGTCAGCCTCCACGAAGAGCCTGGCTCCCACCGCCAGCTCGGCCGATTCCAGCACCGTGACGACTGCCAGCGATCGTTCACCTGTGATGGCGTCATGAAGACGGATGGCAAGGGGGCCGGCACTGCTGGGGGGTTCCACCAGCAGCTCCGTGGCGCCGTTGCAGCCCAGGCCCCACCCCCATATCGCCTCATCGTCGGCGGTCAGGTCGAAGGTGATCAACCGGGGCCGTCCGGAGGCCAGAACCTCGCGAGTGACCTCCTGGACGTCGGCATCCAGGCAGCCGCCGCTCACCGTCCCCACCGATTCCCCGGTCTCCGCGACAAGCTGGCGGGCTCCGGGCAACCGATATGTCGAGCCCCGCACACCGACAACCGTGGCGAGACCGTAGCGGTTGCCACGTTCGTGACGGGCCAGGACCGCGGCGAGGATGTCGATCATCTCGCTCACTAACTACCTGTCAGGAAGACCTCGGGATCCGCCTCGAACGCACGGAGACAACCTGCTGCGCAGAAGTAGTACGTCTGCCCTTCCAGCTCCGTTATGTATTTGGCGGTGTGCACGTCCACATCCATCTTGCACACCGGATCGATGGCTACCTCCGGCATATGCACCTCCACTCCGGCGGCGAGCCCGCCCATTGCCTTCACTGTCACGAGTTCGGCCAGGATGGCGACCGCCATCTCGTCATGGTCGACCCGGCCGAGGTCAAGACCGGCCGGCGCCCGGACACGGGTCAGAGTGTCCTCGTCCAAACCCTTTGCGCGCAGAAACTCAATCACGCCGTCGGCTCGTTTGCGCGAGGCAACCAATCCGACATAGCCCGCCGGGGTGGCCAGCGCCGCCTCGAGGGCCTCCTCGTCGTAATGACCCTGGGTTGCCACTACCACGAAGCTCCGGCCGTTAATATCCAGGTCGTTGAGATCGAGGCGCGTTACGACCCGTTCGACGCCGGGATGGTCGTCGGCATCTCCATCGTCGTCGACGACTGCGGCGCGCCACCCCAGTCCCTGGGCCAGGCGAGCCAGCGTATCTGCGGCGGGTGACCGGCCGATCACCACTACTTGTGGTTTGGGAAGCATCGGTTCCAAGTACACCTCCATTGCCCCTTCACTTTCGCAGGCCATCGGTACCAGTGTGACACCTTCGCGATGGCCGGACTCCAACTCTGCGACCGGCCCAAGGAACATGAGCCGGGGTTGACCGTCGGCGAGCGCCTCCAGGGCTTCCCGCACCACCGTTGGTTCAGCGCAGGCCCCGCCCAGCCAGCCCCGCACCTTGCCGTCCGGGCGGATGACCACCTGGGCACCCAGCTTCCCCGAAGACGGGCCCCGCCGCCAGACCACGGTAGCCAGGACGAACGGCTCGGCCCGACCTAGCAGCTCGGCGGTGAGCTGCAAGACGTCGGAGCGCATGGTTTATCGGGCCTGTGCTTCCCGTATCGCGGACCACACGCGGTGGGGCAGCACCGGCATATCGATGTTGGTTATGCCAAACGGCCGCAAGGCGTCGATCACAGCGTTCACGTAGGCCGCAGGCGAACCCACAGTGGCCGATTCGCCCACACCCTTGGCACCGATCGGATGATGCGGCGAAGGGGTCACCGTCTCATCCAGCTCGAAACGGGGTGTTTCCCAGGCGGTGGGGATCAGATAGTCCATGAAGTTCGAGCCGATGCAGTTGCCGTCGTTGTCGAAAGTGATCCACTGCATGTTGGCCTTGGCGAACCCTTCGGTGAGGCCCCCGGTGATCTGACCCTCGACGATCATCGGGTTGATCCGCACCCCGCAATCGTCGACGGCGATCATGCGCTCCACCTCCCACACGCCGGTCTCCGGGTCGACTTCAACCACCACCACATAGCTTCCGAACGGGTATGTCATGTTGGGCGGGTCGTAGTAGTGGACCCCCTCCAGACCCGGTTCCATGCCGTCCGGCATGTTGGTGTAGGCCGCAAACGCCACATCCTGGATCGTCACCCCTTTTTCGGGGGCGCCCTTGATGTAGAAGCGACCGGGTTCCCACTCCAGATCCTCGTCCGAGGCCTCGAGCAGATGGGCGGCCAGCCTGCGGGCCTTCTCGCGCAGCTGGCGGGCGATCACTGCGGTTGCGGCCCCTCCTACCGGCGTGCTGCGCGAGGCGTAGGTGCCGAGCCCGTAGGGCGTGTTGTCGGTGTCGCCTTCGATAACCGCGATGTCGGTAACCGGTATCCCCAATTCGTTGGCAACGATCTGGGCGAAGGTCGTCTCGTGGCCCTGGCCCTGCGATTTGACGCCCAGTTTGAGGATCGCTTTGCCCGTCGGATGGATGCGCAACTCGGCGGAGTCGAACATCTTCAATCCGGCGATGTCGTAGTCGCGGCTGTTGCCCGCCCCCACCACCTCGGTGAAGCTGGCTATGCCGATCCCCAGATAGCGACCTTGTTTGCGGGCTTCTTCCTGCTCTTTGAGCAGGTTCGGGTAGTCGACCGCATCGAGGGCTTTCTGCAGGGCCGTGTGATAGTCGCCCGAGTCGTACACGAAGCCGGTCGGCGAGTGATATGGGAACTGTTCCGGCCGGATGAAGTTCTTCATCCTGAACTCGGCCGGATCCATCCCCAATTCGTAGGCGGCATTCTGGGCGAGCCGCTCGATGATGTAGGACGCTTCCGTCACCCGGAACGAACACCTGTAGGCAACTCCACCCGGCGCCTTGTTCGTGTACGCACCATCGGCGACCACGTGGGCGGCCGGGAAGTCGTAGGAACCGGTGCAGATATGGAACAGACCAGCCCGGAACTTGGTCGGTTGGGCATCGGCGTAGAAGGCACCCTGATCAGACCAGAGGTGGGTCCGCATGCCCAGGATCCGGCCTTCCTTGGAGACGGCCAATTCACCGTGCATGTGGTAATCCCGGGCGAACCCGGTTGAAATCAGGTTTTCGGTGCGGGTCTCCACCCATTTGACCGGCTTTCCGATCACCAGCGAGGCCGCCGTCGCCACCACATAGCCGGGGTAGATCGGAACCTTGTTGCCGAACCCGCCTCCGATGTCAGGAGAGATGATCCTGATGTTCTGCTCGGGAAGCCCCGCCACGAGAGCGAAGAGCGTCCGATGGGCGTGCGGGGCCTGCGAGGTCAGATAGATCGTTGCCTTGCCGGTGGCCGGGTTGACGTCGGCGACCGCCCCGCACGTTTCCAACGGCGCGGGATGTGAACGCGGATAGTGGGTGTCGAGACTGACGACAAGGTCGGCTTCGGCGAACGCCCGATCGGTCAGTTCCTTGTCCCCGGCCTCCCAGTGATAGACGCTGTTGTCCGTCTTACCTTCCTTGTCGTCGCGGATGACCGGGGCACCCTCCGCCATCGCCTGGCGAGGATTGGTAACGGCGGGCAGGTCGTCGTAATCGACGAAGATGAGCGCAAGGGCATCCTCTGCGGTATACGGGTCCTCGGCGATGACCGCCGCCACCTCCTGGCCCTGAAAGCGGACCTTGTCGGTGGCCAGTACCGCCTGGGTGTCGCCGGACAGGGTGGGCATCCACGCCAGGTTGTATCCCTCGAGGTCTGCGCCGGTGATCACCGCCACCACCCCCGGCAGCGCCAGCGCGTCGGCGGTATCGATGCTGAGGATCTTGGCATGAGCTACCGGGCTACGCAGGATGGCCATGTGCAGCATGCCGGGCAGCTTGACGTCGTCCAGGTAGTTCCCTGCCCCCTGGATGAACCGGGCATCTTCCGCCCGGCGGACGCTGTGACCGATACCTCCAACCTCGACTGAGGTGGACAGCTGGTCATGAGTGGTAGTCATTGTGTTCTCCTCAGCTGGCTTGTCCGGAAGCTTGGGCCTGGATGGCTTTCCCGGCGCCCTGGATGGATTTGACGATGTTCACGTAGCCGGTGCAGCGGCAGATATTGCCCGAGATGGCCCAACGCACATCGTCCTCGCTGGGATCTGGGTTCTTGTCGAGCAGCGCGGTGCCGACCAGCATCATGGCGGGAGTGCAGAACCCGCACTGCAGGCCGTGGTGCTCTTTGAAGGCTTCCTGGATGGGGTGCAATTGCCCGTTTTGCCTGAGCCCCTCGACCGTGGTGATCGATTTGCCGTTTGCCTGGACTGCAAACACGGTGCAGGACTTGACAGGGACTCCGTCCAGCAGCACCGTGCAGGCTCCACAACTTGTCGTGTCACACCCGATGTGGGTGCCGGTCAGTTCGGCGTCAGAACGGATGTAGTCGACGAGCAACTTGCGGGGCTGGACGTCGGAGGTCCGGGCTTGGCCGTTGATGGTGACGGTGATTTCCATGCTCATTCCTCTCTCAGGATGCCTGGGCCAGCTCGAGCGCCTTGGCCAGACCGCGTCTCGTATACACCCGCACGACATCCCGCTTGTACTCGGCCGGGCCCCGCACGTTGTCCTCCGGATCGGATGCCTGGGCGGCCAGCTCCGCCGCCTCTCTGAACAGCTCCTCTGAGGGAGTCTCTCCGGCGAGCGCCTCCTCGGCGGCCGCTGCCCGCGTGTTGATCGAATTCACGGCGGTCAAGGCAATCCCGGCTTGCGAAATCTTGCCCGCCGAATCGAGCTGAAGATGGGTGGCAACCGCCGCAGTGGCGTAGTCACCGATCTTCCGCTCCAGCTTCAGGTACGTTCCTCCGGCCGGACCCGAGTAGTGAGGAATGCGCACTTCGGTGACCATCTCTCCCGGCTGCAACGAGTTGGTGAAGAAATCCACGACGAAATCGTCGATGGGGATCACTCGCTCTCCGCCGGTGCTTCTGGCTACCACCCGGGCCCGCAAGGCCAGCATCACCGAGTTCCAATCGCCCTCGGGATCGCAATGAGCCACCGAACCACAGACGGTGCCGCGATTGCGAACGAGCGGGTCGGCTATCCAGGGAGCCGCAGCCGCCATCGTATGGTTTGCATGGGCGACGACGCCGGAGTTGACGATATCGTTGTGCCGGACGAGCGCACCCACTCGCAGGTGGCCGTTGGCCCCTTCGATGAAGTCCAGGCCCGGCAGTCCGTTGATATCGACGAGAACTCCGGGAACGGCCAGGCGAAGCTTCATCATGGGTATCAGGCTCTGCCCCCCTGCCAGAACCCTTCCTTCATCTCCCACCTCGGCGAGCATCGTGAGCGCTTCTTCGAGCGTGGCAGGGGCTTTGTATTCAAACGCAGACGGATACATCACGCCTCCTCGAGCGACGGCGGCGAAGAACACCAGGCCGGGACGGGGAGTGATTCACCCGGTACGCCCGGGGGCGACCAAAGCGGATCACGACGGCGCGCGGCCACTGATCCACACCTGACTTCGAACATACTCAGCCCGGCCGGCTTGTGCACGCCAAACCCGGGTGAAACTTTTCACAAGACCCGCAGGCGAGAAATAGCCTCAGCCGAGGGCGGGAAGCAAGGCGGCCAACTCCTGAAGGCTGGCCAGATTGTGACCCGACAGCAGCACGTCGATGCGCGGGAGGGCGGCCCGCATGCCCTGGGTGGTGGGTTCGTAGCCGGGATCCGACTTGAGCGGATTGACCCAGATCACCCGGTGGGAGAGCCGGCCCAGACGAGCCATCTCGTCGGCCAGGACCGCCGGGTCGCCCCGCTCGAGGCCGTCGGAGCAGATCAGCACAACGCCGCCCCGATAGCCGCCGCGGCGCCCCCAGGTGCGGTTGTAATCACGCAGGGACTGGCCGATCATGGTGCCGCCCTCCCAGTCGAGGACGGTTTCCGCGGCCATCGCCAGTGCCTCGTCGGAGTTCCGTTGGCGCAGAGCGTCGCTGATCCTGGTCAACCTGGTTCCAAAGCAAAACACCTCAACCCGGCCCGGCCCACGGCTCGCCGTATGTGCGAACTGCAGCAACGCCCGCGAGTACTCGGCCATCGATCCGGAGATATCGAGCAGAAGAACGAGCGGACGGGGTTTGGTACGGCGGCGTCGCCAGCGGCGCGGAAACACGATCCCGTCGGTACGGATGGCCTCGCGCAGCGCCGTCCGCAGGTCGGGTTGCTCACCGGTCCGGGCTCGTTCGGTGCGGCGAACTCGGCGCACCGGGGTCGTGACGAGCACTTCGGCCATGAGGCGCCGGAGCGCCTCCAACTCCTCTTCGCTACAGTTCGCGAAATCTTTGTTCCGGAGGATCTCGACCTCCGAGGCCGCCGCGCCGCCGGGCGGCTCTTCGGGATCTCGTTTCCGACCCGCTCCGCGACCACGCAGATCGACTCCAACGATCTCACCCCTGGGAACCGCTCCTTCGATCTTGAGCATGACGCTGAGCTGCTGATCGCGCAGGAAGTGATGGGCGAACACTTCGTCGTAAGTTGCCAGATCGGTTTGGCGGGAAACCAGGCAAGCGCGACCGGCCCAGTACAGATCACGCAGGTCGGCGGGATCGAGGCACGCCAGCGCCCGGCAGTACGACGTCACCTGACCCAAGCCGACCAGCAGCCCCACCGATCGCAACTCGCGGGCGAAATCGGTGAGCGCCCGGACCAGCGCGGAATCCTCAGGTATCGCCGAGGATGGCATCGAGCTCGCCCCGCACTCTCAGAAGGTCGTCGTGGTCCTTGATCACCGTGCCCAGCGTCGGGTCGGCGGCGGTCCGGTCGAGGGTGGAGACCCCCAGAAAAGCGAGTGCTTTCGCCCAGCCTATGGTCTCTGCCACTCCGGGGTTTTTGAGTAGCTCGAGGGTACGCAACCGCTCCACCGCCTCGGCCACCTTGGTGGCAAGATCAATCGACACCTCAGGAGCACGCACCCGGACGATCTCCAGCTCTCGCTCCAGGTCGGGGAAATCGATCCAGTGGTAGAGGCAGCGCCGCTTGAGAGCATCGTGTAGCTCCCGGGTACGGTTGGAGGTGAGTACCACGATGGGCGGATGCTCAGCGCGAATGGTGCCGACCTCCGGAATGGTCACCTGGAAGTCGGACAGGACTTCGAGCAGAAAAGCCTCAAACTCATCGTCGGCCCGATCGATCTCGTCGATCAAAAGGACGGCGTTGCGTCCCGCTCGCAGGCCCTTCAGGAGGGGGCGCTCCAGCAAGAAGCGCAGCCCGAACACCTCGTCCGTCGCCTCTTCGCTGTGAATCCCGTCGGCGCTGAGGGCCCGCACATACAGGAGCTGGCGGGCATAATCCCACTCATACAAGGCTTGCGAGGCATCGATGCCCTCGTAGCACTGAAGCCTGATCAGATCGAGATCGAACGTATCGGCCAGGGCTTTGGCGACTTCGGTCTTGCCGACTCCTGCTTCTCCTTCCAGCAGCAACGGCTGCCCAAGTGACAGCGCCAGAAAGATCGACGTGGCCAGGCCGCGATCCGCCAGATAAGCATGCTCGGCCAAGGCTTCCTGCAGCGATTCGATCGACTCGGGGACCGAGGCACCCTCCCGAGACTCTTCGTCCGAGACGGCGGGGTCTGGCGGAACATCGGTTTTGGAAGCAGGTGGGACATCCTTGTGTTCGGTGTGACCGGAGAGCAACTCCAGCGCGTGGGGCAGCACCGGCAGTATCGCCTGGAGGCTCTGCCGGGCACCGCCTGGGCTCCCGGGGAGATTCACGATGAGCGTCTCGCCGAGCACGCCGGCGACCGCCCGGGACAACGCTGCCATGGGAGTAGAGGCCAGCCCGGCCGACCGCATTGCCTCCGCTAGGCCGGGGGCTTCGCGCTCGATCACGGCGTGGGTTGCCTCCGGGGTCACATCTCGTGGCCCAAACCCGGTACCCCCGGTGGTTACGATCAGGTCGGCCTTGTCCGCCATCGCGCGCAGGGCACCTTCGATCTCATCACGTTCGTCGGGAACCACCCGCCGGTCCTCCAGGCTGTAGCCGACGGAGGTGAGCATGTCCGCCAGGGCAATGCCGGACGCGTCTTCCCGCACGCCCGCTGCCACTCCGTCGCTAACCGTGAGTAATGCCGCACGCTGCATAGCCCGATCTTAGGGAGGGATGATGAGCGAAGCGGGTCCGGGAGAAGCGCGACCCGACCGCGAACGCCCGACCCGAGCCCGAATCGATGACATACCCGATCAGAACTCGCCGGAGCAAACCCATTCCTCTTCGGGCCCGATGACCTCGGCCCAGCCCCCATGCTCGACGATCAATCTCCCCTCGATACCAAACAGGTCGACCTGGACACAGGGAGCGCCCTCCCAGCGGGCCTTGCGCAGGGTCACCACAAAACTTGCCCCGGCCGACTAGCAGCACGATGCTCCTCGTACATGAGGGCTCGGGGTTCGGCGAGGGTCAACGGCTTCAGATGGGGCAGCCCGTGGGACACGTCCCGTTTGTACTGGATGTTCTGCTCACTGGAGATGTAGCGGTGGGTTTTTGCGGGTTGCCTACCTCTATCAGCACCTCTTCGATCACCGCCCGGGAGCGCCTTGTTCTCGTTGGCCGGTTTGCTGCGCCCTCCAGATAGGGCCCGATGGCGTTGTCAATCTTGCGTCTCATGGGCGTAGTCCACCTCCGGCGGCCGGCCGTCATACAGGCAGTACCAGCGTGGTGAGCACGAAGTCGCCGCGCCATTCGCAACCGATGAAGAAGGCACGGTCGGCGGGATATTCCGCATCGAGGGCGGCAACCAGAAATCCCTCGAATCCGCCTGTCGGCAAGGGTCGCACTCTGGCGGCCCGATAGCCAAAGAAACTGCCGACCCGCGGGAAGAACGCCTTGAAGATGCTCTCCTTTGCCGAGAACAGCTCCAAGGTCGCGCGCCGGCGCTTCTCCGGGGGGACGGCTTCCAGCCATGCCAGTTCCTCGTCAAACGCCACAAACTCGGCCAGCTCGGCGAAGGACCGCTCCCGATGTTCGAGATCGATCCCGATTCCGCCGCTTCTTTCCCGGTAGGCCGTGGCCGCCAGCGCATAACCGGCCGTGTGGGTGATCGAGCCGACGATGCCCGTCGGCCACAACGGTTCGCGGTGATCGCCCCGCAGGAGAGGGCCAGACTCTCGGCCCAACACGTTCAGCGCGGTGTGTGCTGCCGCGCGGCCAAGCTGGAAATCAACCCGGCGGGCTGCAGTCGCACGGGGATGGAGCAGCGCCGCCTCGGCCTGCAGCAGCGGCGCTGCGGGGCCATCATCGACATGGAGCTGTACGAACGAGACGAACCCGGGCAAGGCCGGAGCAAAACGGACGGTCATTATCGGGATTGCCGGATACACCACGCCCGCATATCATCCATGTTGCCATGTCGGGCCGGAAACCCGCCAGATCTGGAAACCACTGTGCGCAGCAATACCACTGTGTGTAGCATATAGTCACGGTGAGCAAGCCTGAGGCTCCCGTTCGGAGGAGGGGGAGTGGCGGCTGGGAGGCGCGTGCAACAATCATTCATGAACGCTTCGGAATTCGAGGCATTGGCGGCGCGCCTCCGTGATCTCGTGGGGCGTGACGATGTCATCGAGGACATCTACCCCCTGTCTCCTCTGCAGGAAGGGATGCTGTTCCACGCGATCGCCTCCGAGTCGACGGACCTCTACGTGGTCCAGCAGAGGCTCGAAATCAACGGGCCCCTCGATCTCCCCACCTTCCAACAGGCCTGGACGCTGGTCATCGCGAGACATCCCGCGCTACGGACGCTCTTTGCATGGGAACACGGTGGTCGACCGTGCCAGATCGTCTGCCGAGGCCTCGATGTCGAACTCTATTTTCGCGACTTGACCGACGATCCCGATGCGGCCAACACGATCGAAGCGCGTTTCGAGGCGGACCGCCGGCGGAGATACAAGCTCGATTGCCCTCCGCTCATGCGGATCGTGATCTTCCGAACGGCGCCGGATCGCCACGTCATGTTGTGGAGCCAGCACCACCTGCTCCAAGACGGCTGGTCGTCGTCCAACGTGCTCAACGAGGTCTTCACCGCCTACGACGCGCTCCACGACGGACTCCAACCCGATCTCCCTGCCGTACGGCCGTTCGCCGACTACATCTCCTGGCTCGAGAAGCTGGACCCCGGTGACTCGGAGGGTTTCTGGCGCCGGCACCTCGACGGCCTGGCAGAACCAACCCGGATGGCCGGAAGGGAACGCGAAGTCGAGGAGGCGGGTTACATCAGACGATTCCACGCCCTGAGTTCAGAGCTGACCGCCACGCTGCGTTCATTAGCTCGAGATCGGGAGCTGAGCCTCAACTCGGTACTCATGGGTGCTCTCGCCATCACGCTGGGACGCCATACCGGCAAACGAGATATTGCTTTCGGCGTTGTCGCGGCCGGTCGGCCTCCCGAGCTCGCGGGTGTTGAGTCGATGGTCGGGATGTTCATCAACACGCTCGTGGTCCGGGTCGAAATCGACGACACTCAACCCGTCGCACAATGGCTTTCACAGGTTCACAGCCGCCAGGCCGCCGTCCTCGAATACGAGCACACGGCCATGACCGACGTCCAGGCCTGGAGCGGCCTCGGTGCCGGAACTACCCTCACGGACACGCTCTTTGCATACTGGAACTTCGGTGGCGAGGGCGCCTCGCCGAGCGGCGCTCTGACCTACTCCACGGTCGATGGGTACGGGCGGACGAGCTTCCCTTTCTCGATCACTGTCGAATCTGCCGATCCGATCAACATCGGGCTTGACTTCGACAAGGGCGATTTCGACGAATCCAGGGCAGAGCGCTTCCTCCAGCACTATGCCGCCGTTCTCGCCTCCATGGTGGCGGAACCCCAGGCGGCGGTAGGCACTCTGGAGATGCTGACCGACGGCGAGCGTGAAGCCATCGCGGCATACAACGAAACGGCTTTGCCGATTCCCTACCCGTCGGTGGTCGATGCCTTCCGCGCTCAAGCCGCCAGGACACCGGATGACCCGGCAATTGTGTACGGAGACATGGCGATGACCTATGCCGACCTGGATCGTCGAAGCGAGCGCCTCGCCGAGCAGATCATTCAGGTCGGAGGCATTACGGCGCAACGTGTTGCGGTTTACCTCCCACGCTCCCCCGACATGGTCGTTGCATTCCTGGGCGTGCTCAAAGCGGGAGCCGCGTACATCGCCCTGGACCGCCATCTCCCGCGCCACCGCGTGTCCTACCTGCTCGAAGCCAGCGGCGCCGACATTGTGCTGGCCAACGCTCAGACGTCGGCGGAGTTGCCAGAGAACTGCCCGATCGTGATCGGACTGCCCTTCGAGGACGAGCGGTCCGGCGATCTCTTTTTCGATATCCCGATCGGCCCGGGTGACCTCGCGTACGTCATGTACACGTCGGGTTCGACTGGGATTCCCAAGGGCGTGATGGTCACGCATCGCGGACTGATCAACTACGTATGGTGGGCCCGCCGCATGTACGGCGCTGACGATCCGATGAGCTTCCCGCTCTTCACATCATCCGGTTTCGATCTCACCGTCACGTCGATCTACGTTCCGTTGGTGTCGGGAGGCAGCGTGGTGATCTATCCGGACGACGACCCGCGAGATTTCGCGGTGCTGGACGTCTTCGAGGAAGACCGGGTCGACGGAGTGAAGCTGACGCCGTCCCATCTGGCGTTGCTCGGCGATAGCCACCTGAAGTCGAATCGCATTCGCGTGCTGGTCGTCGGCGGCGAGAATCTCCGATCCGATCTCGCCAGGTCGGTCTATGACGCAGCCGATTCCCGTGTCTCGATCTACAACGAGTACGGCCCGACCGAAGCAACGGTCGGGTGCATGATTCACCTCTATCAGCCGGAAATCGACACCAGCGGGTCGGTGCCCATCGGACGCCCGGCGGCCAACAGTCGCATCTACCTCCTCGATGCCGCTCTCGCCCACGTCCCACTCGGCGTGACCGGCGAACTGTACGTTGCAGGCGACGGACTCGCCCGGGGCTATCTCGACAGGCCCGACTTGACTGCGGAGCAATTCCTCCCCGACCCCTTCTGGCCCGGCGAGCGCATGTACCGAACCGGCGATCTCGCCAGGTGGTGCCGCCCGGGAGTGATGGAATACGTAGACCGGGCGGACGATCAGGTGAAGGTTCGCGGGAATCGGATCGAGCCTGGAGAGATCGAGGCAGTTCTTGTTCAACACGAGGCGGTCGCCAACGCCGCCGTGGCAGTGCGAGAACCGAGTCCCGGCGACTTGAGGCTGGTGGCGTATTACGTCCCGGAACCAACGGTCCCCACCAATGTGACCGAGTTGCGCCAGCACCTGCGCGACCGCCTCCCCGACTTCATGGTGACGCGGCATCTCGTCCGTATGGACGCACTGCCCCTCACAGCCAACGGCAAGCTCCACCGAGCCGCCCTCCCCGACACGATCGGCGACGTGGCGACCTCGACGGCGTTCGTACCGCCCCGCAACGAAGCCGAGCGGCTGGTTACTCGCCTGAGCTCCGAGTTGCTGGGCACCGAGCGGGTCAGTACCAGCGACAACTTCTTCGAGTTAGGCGGGCATTCGATCCTCGCTGTGCAACTCATCGCCCGCCTCCACGCAACCACGGGCGTACGCTTGAGCCCCCGAGTCATATTGCTCAACACTCTGGGACAAGCCGCAGGCCTACTACCGGGTGCCCGGAGTCCGTTATTGAGCGGCGAACTCGATTCCCCGCCAGCGGCGGCAACTACCGAATCGATTGAGACCACCGCGTACTTCTTCGGTCCTGCCGACGAGCCATTGTTCGGGATGCATTCGTCTCCTTCCGGACGTGCCGTCCAAGACCGAGCGGTACTCCTGTGCGCGCCGATCGGTTGGGAGTACATGCGCACCCACTGGACAATGCGCAAGATCGCTCGCCTCGTCGCGGCCGATGGTTTCCACGCGCTGCGGTTTGACTATTTCGGCACCGGCGATTCCTCCGGCGATCGCTCCGAAGCCACGTTGGAGCGGTGGGTGGCCGACATCGCAATGGCGGCGGACGAGCTCAGCCAGGTATCCGGACGCGCAAGGATCTCTGTTGTTGGCGTTCGTCTCGGCGCCACGCTCGCTGCGTTGGCCGCTGCTCGGGGGCTGCCAATCGAACGGCTCGTTATGTGGGACCCAGTCATCCAGGGAACCGATTACCTCCGTACTCTCGAGCGAATGCATACCGAAATGATCGCTCAGCGAAACGGACGCAAGGTGACCACTGAAGTGCAGGGTGATGAGCTGCTGGGGTTTCCTTACCCACCACCGCGGCGTCACGAATTGGAGGCCGTAGACCTGACACAGCTCACCTGGCCGGAGATACCCATCACGATCGTGGCTTCACAAAACCGCTCAGAGTACGAACGGCTCGCGCAATCCGCCGGTCCGCAGCTTCGTTATGACCTCGTGGAGGATGTAACCGCATGGGACGACCTCGCCTCATCGCTGACATCGCTCCTTCCGAAGCATGTGCCTGCCCATGTTGTCCGCGTCGTCGGGGTTAGATCATGAACGAGCGAGCCGTGTACTTCGGTCCACGCAACGGGCTGCTGGGCGTCCTCTCTCTTCCATCGCAACCGCGCGATGATGTGCCTGCGGTGATCCTGCTCAATGCCGGGCTCCTGCACCGAGTAGGACCCAATCGTCTCTACGTAGATATCGCTCGCCGACTCGCCGAGGAGGGCTATCGCTGTCTCAGATTTGATATGTCGGGTGTGGGTGACAGCGAACTGCTCGACGGCAATCTGCTCGACATCGAGCGGTCGCGCCGAGATGTCGTCGAAGCGATGAATGCCTTGCACGACATGACCGGAACCGAACACTTCTTCCTGATGGGCCTCTGCACAGGGGCTTTCAACGCTTTCCGGACTGCGCTCATCGACGAACGTGTGAAGGGCTGTGTCTTGCTGGACGGATATTCCTACCCGACGATTCGTTCGCGATTCCGGCACTATCGAACCCGAGTGTTTGAGCTCCATCGGTGGACCGGCTACCTGAAACGCCGCCTTGGTCGAGGGTCGGGAGAGCCAGGACAGAATCCAAACGATCTCATCCTCTTCGAGAACGAAGTCGTACCCAAGAAACGTTTCCGAAGCGAGCTCGCCACGCTCATTGATCGGGGTACGGCCATGATGCTGATCTACACCGGCCTTGGACCGCTCGCGTTCAACTACGAGCGTCAGATGCACGACGCCTTCCCCCACCTCGACCTGGATAGGTCTGCCACGGTGCGGTACTACCCCGATGCCGACCACACCTTCAGGCTGCCTGGGAATCGAAATCGACTTCTCGACGATATTCGGGCGTGGATGCTCACCCAGCACCCTGTGCCGGCCCCCTTGCCCAGCTCAACGACGTGAGGAGATACGAATGAAGACCAGGATCGTGACAAAGGACCACGTTGCCAAGATCGTGTCCAATGTCGGCCTCGACTCGCTGATGGACGAAATGATCGAACGAATCACCAAAGCCGTTCGCGAGTTCGACGACAACCTCACGCTCGTTCGAGCCCGGGACGGCTTCCACTACACGGAGCCGGATGTGGGGCTCTTGGAGTGGATGCCAGTGATGCATACCGCCGATACGACCATCATCAAGGTGGTCGGGTACCACCCCACCAACCCCGCTCGCCGCAATCTGCCGACCATCCTGTCAACGATCAGCGCATATGACACCGAAACTGGACACCTCGCCGGTCTCACGGATGGCACCTTCCTCACGGCTCTGCGGACGGGGGCTGCGTCCGCCATCGCCAGCCGTGTGCTAGCCAGACCGGACTCCCGGATTCTTGGCCTGATCGGTTGCGGCGCCCAGGCGGTCAGTCAGATGCACGCGCTGATGCGGACCTTTCCCATCGATTTGGTGCTCATCTACGACGCCGACCCAGCCAACATGGAGTCGTTCCCCAAACGTGTTGCACTGGTCCTGCCCGACAACGTCGAGATCCGGCAGGCACCGCTGGACGCCCTGCTCGCGTCGACCGATATCGTCTGCACATCTACCTCATTGGCTTTGGGCGACGGGCCGCTCTTCGAGGACCCGCAAACGAACCCCTGGCTGCACGTCAATGCGGTGGGTGCGGACTTCCCCGGCAAGATGGAGCTTCCGAGAGCTTTCCTGACCCGCAGCCTGGTCTGCCCGGATCACCTCGAGCAGGCAATGAAAGAGGGCGAGTGCCAACAACTCGAGCTCAATGAGATTGGGCCTTCCCTGTCGGAGCTGGTCGCCAATCCGGACTTATTCCGGCACGCCCAGGAGCGCACATCCGTCTTCGATTCCACGGGATGGGCTCTTCAGGATCGTGTAGCCGTTCAGGTGTTGTTCGACCACGCCAACCGCCTCAACCTCGGTACGGCCATCGAATTAGAAGACATCAGCGACGAACCCCTCAACCCCTACGATTTCAGCCAGAACGGACCCCGCACTGGCTCGAGCCGCGTGCCGCTCGGTGGCCCTGGGGCAGGCTGATGGACTTCTCGTGGACGGACGAGCAGTTGGCGTTGAGAGACTCGATCGTGGAGTTTGCGTCGTCGACGCTCAACGCCGGTCTGGCCGACCGGGAACGAACCGGCGAGTTTCCACGCCAGGCGTGGAATTCGTGCGCCGAATTCGGTTTGCAGTCGCTGGCCGTCCCGTCGTCATACAACTCATCCGGCGTGGACACAGATCTCCTGTCGGCCGTGCTCGCCATGGAGGCCCTCGGGTATGGGTGCCGTGACAACGGGCTCAACCTGGCGCTGGCTGCCCAGATGTGGACGGTGCAGCACCCCATCAATGAGTTCGGGACCGAGGAGCAGAAGCGGAAGTACCTGCCCGCGATGTGCGCCGGCGAACTGATCGGGGCACACGCCGTGACCGAGCCCGAGGCAGGTTCCGACCATCTGGCCATGCAGACCCGAGCCGATCGCGTCGAGGGCGGATACCGGCTCACGGGCACAAAGCGCTATATCACACTTGGGCCGGTCGCCGACTTAGCGCTGGTCTTTGCGACCACCGATCCCGAGCAAGGACGGTGGGGGCTCACGGCCTTCCTGGTCGACACCGATTCCCCTGGTTGCGATGCCGGAACTGCGAGGGAGAAGATGGGCTTGCGCACGGTTCCGCTGGGCGATCTCGTCTTCAGCGGGTGTTTCGTCCCGGATTCCAATCGACTCGGACCGGAAGGCGCAGGCGCCAGTATCTCCGGGGGTGCGTTGGGAGTGGAGCGATGCTTCATCCTCGCGACGCAGGCAGGGGCCATGGAGCGTCAGCTGGAAGAGGCGATCAGTTTCGCGCAGTCCCGCCGCCAGTTCGGGAGGCCCATCGGCAAGTTTCAGGCCGTGTCGCACAGGATTGCCGACATGAAACTAGCACTAGAAACCTCCAAACTGCTCCTGTACAAGGTGGCGTGGATGATCAAGGAGGACCAGGACGTCACCCTGGAGTCCGCACTAGTGAAGTTGCTCCTGAGCGAGGCATTCGTCGAATCGAGCCTCACGGCTATCAGGACCCAGGGTGGCGCCGGTTACCTGAGTGAGAACGAGGTCGAACGGGATTTGCGCGACGCCGTCGGCGGGCTGCTGTACGCGGGCACAAACGACATTCAACGCAAAATCGTGGCCCGCATGCTGGGATTGTGACAGTGGAAGTCGACCCCGCTCCGTTGACTCTGATTCCGGAGGCGATCACCCGTACCGCCAAACGAGACCCGGATCATCTTGCGTTCCGCATGATCGGCGAAGAGATCTCATACGGCGAGTTGGACCGCCGTTCGAACAGTCTCGCCAACATGCTCTTGGACCGAGGCGTAAGCCACGGGGACCGCGTCGGCCTGTATGCCCACAAGTCGATCTCCCTCTTTGTGGCTCTTCACGGCATCATGAAGGCCGGCGCCGCCTACGTGCCGATCAACCCAGATGCTCCCGCCGCATATGTTCGCCACATCCTGGAGGAATGCGAGATAACCCACCTGGTGGTGGGCCAAACGACCCGCAAGCCCGCCCTGGCTCTGGCAGAGGACGTAGGGCTCGAGCTCCTCGTCGGTATCGAGACGGCCGATGATGCGGTGATGGTTGTCCCGTATGACGAGGTTTGGAGGTACTCCTCCGCTGCGCCGGACGTGTCTGTATCAGGTGACGATCTGGCCTACATCATCCTCACATCGGGATCGACGGGACGGCAGAAAGGGATCATGCACACACACCGGAGCGGCCTCGCCTACGGCGAGGTGGCCGCGGCCACCTACGGATTCCACTCGGGCGATCGCATCGCCAACCACCCTCCGCTCAACTTCGACTTGTCTCTTCTGGAGCTGTTTGCCGGCATCGTCGTCGGGGCAACGATCGTGATCATCCCTGAAGCCCATGCCCGCCTGCCGGCAAGCTTGGTCCAAATGCTCGAAGACGAGCAGGTGACCGTGCTCAACGCCGTGCCGTTTGCTCTGGCGCAGATGCTGCATAGAGGCGCCCTCGAAGAGCGGGACCTGTCGGCGCTGCGTTGGATTCTCTTCGGCGGTGAGGTGTTCCCGACCAAGGACCTTCGCGCCCTTATGCAGCGCCTTCCCGATACACGGTTCGCCAACGTCTACGGACCGGCAGAAGTCAACGGTGTGACCTACTACATAGTCCCCGAGCCGCCCGACGATACGCACGGGCCTATCCCCATCGGTGTCCTCTATGAGGGCATGAGAGCTCTCGTAGTCGACGAAGCCGACAACGAGGTGGCCGCCGGGGCGGCCGGCGAGCTGCTCATCCACAGCCCTACACATATGATCGGCTACTGGCGCCAGCCGGAGCTGAGCGCCCGATCGACGTATCACCGGGTCGACGCCGCAGGAATGACCGAGCGATGGCATCGCACTGGCGACATGGTGGAGCTTGGCGAAGATGGCCTCTTTCGCCTTCGCGGCCGCAAGGACCGCATGATCAAGACACGTGGCCACCGCGTCGAACTGGACGAGATCGAGACGGTGCTCACTGGTCACGATGGCGTCGAGCAGGCTGTGGTCTATGCCGTTCCGGACGGCGAGGGCAGCCAACAGGTCGAAGCCGTGGTTACCCTACGCGGCGCTTTAGACGGCTCGACCGAGTCCGTCGAACCGACCGATCTCAAGCGCTACGCGGCCCTTTTCCTGCCGCGTTACGCAGTTCCGGAGCTCATACGCATCGTCACCTCGTTGCCGAGAACGTCGACGGGGAAAGCCGACCGCGTGGCACTACTCGACCAGGCGGTGCACAGATCAGAAGAAGTAACCGCCCTTCAAAGGCATCATTCAGCCGTTAAGCAAGTCGACCCGGTCAGGAAACCATGGAACGGATTCTGAAAGACTACATCGAGGAACAGCTGCGGGAGCTCGACGAGGAAGTCGAAGTCGAAGCCCATGACAACCTCGTATTGATCGGCTTCGACTCAGTTGCCTACGTGCGGCTCCTCGCGTTCATCAAGCGACGATTCGGCGTTCAGATCCCCGACACCGACGTCACCGTGGAGCAGTTCGGCACAGTCTCGAGCATCGCAACGTATCTCCAAACGCGTGGTGCTGCGGCGGGGATGAAGTCGGGACAAGGGCCATGACCGCGGTAGCGGAAGCATCAGGACTCACCCAGGCCCAGTCGCTCATGTGGACGGGTCAACAGCTCAGTCCCGATACTCCGCTCTACAACATGGTGCTGGCCTTCCGGATCGCAGGTCCGGTCGACATTCCCGCTTTCCGGTCTGCGTTCGCCGCCCTTGTCGACGGCACCGACGCGCTCCGCACGGTGTTCCCCGCGGTTGATGGCACCGCAGCGAGAGGTGCTGGCAAGTTCTCCCAATGATCTGGTAATCATCGATCTGACCGCGCAGCCTGATCCCGAATCGGCTTATTCGGCTTGGGCGTCCGTTGATGCGGCAGCCCCTTTTGACCTGTCCACATGTCTGTATCGCTCGGCGCTCATCAAGCTGGCTCCCGACCAATTCATCTGGTGGCTGGCCCAGCATCACCTGATCACCGATGGGTGGGCGGTAGCGATCGTCTATCGGCGAATGGAGGAGTTGTATCGGGCCGCGGTGGCCGGCGCCCTCGCGACCCAGTCGAACGCCTACCCGGCCTTTGACGCCTATGCCGACTACGAGCGGCGCTTTCGCCAGTCCGAGACCTTCAAGGAGGCCAAAGAGTACTGGGAGACCAGGGCCGATCCGGATCTTGGAGTACCTACCTTCTACGGTGTCGCGGCTCCTACGCCTGGGTCGACCCGGACCGACCGGATCACCACGGACCTGGGCCCGGAGCGAGGCGCCAGCCTCAACGCTCTCACGGCCGCAGATGGCACGGGGTTGATGAGCGGGATGTCCTTGTTCAGCGTCTTCGCAACGGCGCTATTCGCGTCCCTTGCGCGGATCAGTGGGCAACGCGACCTGGCCGTTCTGGCTCCTTCGCACAATCGACCGTCGCCGCGTTTCAAGGCGACCGCTGGGTTGTTCATCGAAGTCCACCCGCTGCACATGTCCCTCGACGAAGGCGAGACCCTCCGCTCGCTTCTCGACAAGGTCGGGGCCGAAGCCCAAGACCTAGTTGTTTTCGCCCGCCCCGGCACCAGTAGCGCCGAGCAGAATCGGTCGTACCCGGTCTTGTTGAACTTCATCAACGCCTCGTTCGGTGATTTCAACGGGTGGACGACGCGCTCGGATTGGGTGCACCCCGGACACGGCGACAGCGACCACGTCCTGAGACTCCAAGTGCACGACTTCGACGGCACCGGCAACTTCCGTCTGCATTTCGACCTCAGCCGCGACGTCTTTGACGAAGAGCGCGAGCAAGCGTTCATCCGCCACTTCACGCAGATGCTCGATGCCCTGCTGGACAATCCCGACCAGCGGATCGCCGAGATAGACCTCCTCACTGCCGAAGAACATGATGCACTGACAACATTCAACGACACAGAAGTCGTGCACCCGTACGCCACTGTCGTCGAGGCGTTCCGGGCGCAGGTGGCCGCTACCCCCGACGCGGTGGCCGTTGCAGGCGCTGATCGCCAGATGACGTACCGCCAGCTCGACGCCGCGAGCGAGCTTGTCGCCCGGCACCTCACTACCCGGTTCGGGCCGGCGCCTCGGGTTGGCATCCACCTCCGCCGGTCCAGCCAAATGCTCGTTGCCATATGGGGCGTGCTCAAGGCCGGCGGAGATTACGTACCTATCGAAGCGCAGTATCCATCGGATCGGGCGCGCTTCTTGATCGCCGACAGCGGGGCGTGCGTCCTGCTGACCGACGAGAGTCCCGGAGTCGGTCTCGAGAACCACGGCGCAGAAGCTGTTATCTTGCCGCTCGACGAGGGGGCCGGGTCCGGGACGAGTGCAAGTCTCTCAGCTCCTGGACCGGAAGACCTGGCGTACGTCATGTACACATCTGGGTCGACGGGCAAGGCCAAGGGCGTGCAGGTCTCGCATGGCAATTTGCTGAACTATGTTTGGTGGGCTCGCAGCGAATACGGGCGCGGAGAACCCGTGACCTTCCCGCTGTATTCCTCATTCGGATTCGACCTCACAGTGA
>Ga0224512_10001064_pt1 | contig 27343 bp, 25 predicted proteins | sample SF_May12_sed_USG_4_FD_169103 | JGI IMG/M metagenome (GOLD analysis project Ga0224512, IMG submission 169103) | Sediment microbial communities from San Francisco Bay, California, United States - SF_May12_sed_USGS_13 | ecosystem: Environmental > Aquatic > Marine > Sediment | place: USA... | reverse complement strand
GGCGAGATCCGGGTCCACGGACGTCAAATCCCCTACCGCCGACAGATTGATCCAGCGGCGAATGCCTTGCGGGTAACGTTTGTCACCGCTTTCCCGATAGCCCTGCAAACGACGTTGAATGAAGCGCTGCCCGAGCGGACTGCCCATCGTCAGTAACAGGTCGACCGCAGGCTGATCCCGCTCGTCGTGGGTCATCTGCCAAAGGCTGTCCCAGGCAATGACTGACCCCATGCTGTGCGCGATCAGCAGGACCGGCCGCCCCGCCTCGTTCGCGGCACGCATGGGCAACTTCAGCATCTGGCGCGCGTGCTCGGCGATGTCATCCTGGTTACGAAGGTAACGCCGCAAGTCGCGCAAGTGCAGTTCCATTTTCTCATTGGCGACATGTCGAATCAGAAATGGCATCACATCGGCAAGCGAAAACATCCACCTCGCGAGACGACGACGCCACGAAGACGCTTCGGCCAGATCCAGCGGTGAGGCCTGCTCCTGCTGAATCACAGCCTCGATGGCCGATTGATCGATAGTGATGTCCCGATGCGTGTTGTAGAAGGCGTAAGTCCAGGACACGATATCGAAGCAATGCAGGTTCGCCGCGATATCCAGCGCGATTTTCTCATCGTAACGACGAATACCCGCGATCAGGCAACGGAACAGGGCATCACGGTGTGAACGCGGTTCGGGCTTCGGCAGCAAACCCGGAACATAGAGGATAAGCGGCAGGTCAGTCATCGCTCGCTTACGCCGAGCAACGACAGAAGTTCTCCAACGTCTCTGACGATGCCGTCCGGGCACTGCAGATGATCAGGCCAGTCACGACCACCGCGATTGACCCAGACCGATTTGAGCCCTGCAGCCTGCGCCGCAACGACATCCACCTCGGGATGATCACCAACATGCAATGTCTCGCTTGCTACGGCGCCACCGGCCTGCACCGCCACATCGAATATTTCGCGCGCTGGCTTCGCAACGCCCGCAGAAGCCGCGGAGATGACATCGTCGAACAGATCACGTAGTCCGATGGCGCTGAGGTCCGCATTACCATTGGTGACCGCAATCACGCAGTAATTCTGCCGCAGCTTGCGCAGCGCCGGGCGCACTTCCGGAAATACCTCGACATCGTTGCGCAACGCGCTGAACACCGTCATTGCGCCGTCGACGAGACCATCTCCGTAGCCTGCAAGCGTACCCAGCTGGCCGAGGACAGCGCGCCTCAGAAAGGTGAAGTCATGGACTTTGTCCGGATGCTCATCGGCAATCGCGCCGCGCAACTCGTACATGTCTTGCGGGCTGAACATCTCCGTGATGCGTGGATAGTTATCACGTAGCCACTCACGCAGCTTACGTTCAGCGCGTTCGATAACCGGGTCAATTGCCCACAGCGTGTCATCGAGATCCAGGGTTATTGTGCGGATGTCGTACATAAGCCAATATTGTGGCATGAAATACCTGCATACGATGGTTCGCGTTAAGGATGTCGACGCATCGCTGGACTTCTACTGCGATAAACTCGGCCTTGTGAAGTTGCGCCGTCACGACAACGAACAAGGGCGATTCTCGCTGATCTTTCTTGCGGCACCCGGCGACGAGGCTGCGCAGATCGAACTGACCTGGAACTGGGACCCCGAGGATTACGGTGAAGGCCGCAACTTCGGCCACCTGGCCTACGAGGTCGACGACATCTACGGTTTGTGCCAGCGGCTGATGGACGCCGGAGTGACGATCAATCGGCCGCCGCGCGACGGCCGCATGGCTTTCGTCCGATCACCCGATAATATCTCGATCGAATTGCTGCAAAAAGGTGGCGCCTTGCCAATCGAAGAGCCCTGGGCATCGATGCCGAACTCCGGTCACTGGTGAGCCGTCGGCATCAGTGGCGGCAACACATCGGTCTGTTGTTCGGTATCGTCCCTGAGAACGGAGAAGGAGCGAATCGCCTTCGCCAGCGCCTCGCCATCGAAGTCGCCGCCACCCGGGCCGTAGCTCAGCTTCGATAAAGCACTGAGTTCATCGGCCAGCGGCGCCGAGACTCTGCTTGCCAGTTCGCCGATGCTGCGCGGCGCGTCTCCGGGCCACTGCAACATGCCCCAGTCAAGCAATGCCTTGCGCACACCGCCGCTATCTCCGGCCAACGCCGCCTTGCGCGCGACCTTGAGATGCCTGGCCTGCTGCCTGTGTACCGGCACCGGCGCGGGCTCGCGCGGTTTCCTCCGTGGGCGTGCCGACCACCACCATGCGATCAGCGTGAGCAGCCAGACTGCCGCGAGCAACTCACTGACGCGACGCCAGATACTTTCCCCCGGCAGCGGGTCATGCATCGGCTCAGCACTCGTGGCAGCGACGGGCGGCGTCGCCGCCGGTGCGGGAGGCGGCGCCTCGCCCGATGGCAGAATGTTGATGGAGCGTTCCGGCAAACGAGCGACTTGCCACTCGGATTGCTCGATATTCCACCACGGGACTTCAAGCGCGGGCAACACAACGACGCCCGGGGCAACCCCGATCATCGCGTATTGCTCCTTTCGTACACCGCGGATACCACCAGACTCGATGCGGCGACTCAGCTCTGGCTTGTCCGGATAAACGCTGATGCCATCAACATCCGGCGGCTCAAGCGCCGGTATCTGGGTTTCCAGCTGTCCGAGCGCACTTGTCGTGACATGCCGGGTCAGCGGTTCTCCGGCTTCGAGTTCGGCCGCGTTTCTGGACCAGTTTTCGGTCAGCTGCAGCTCGCGCGCCGGTAACCAGGCAGCATCCGGGTAGTCCGCCGGTCTGGGCGGAATCGGCAAGACAGTTATGCTCAGAGGCTCTGACTCATACACCTTGCGGCCGGTGATGCGGCCATTACGCAGTACGCGCGCTTCGAATCGCGCCGGCGATATGTCGATCTGCCCGCTCTCCTGTGGATACAGTGCGTACACCCGTTCGATGACGTTATAGGCAGTACCGTCAATGACGGCCTCGTAACTCCGGTCGTCGCCCGCAAGCTCGCTCAACACCTCGACGCCGCTGACCGTCGGCTCACGAAGTGCCGGCTGACGCGTTGCCACCGAGCGGTATATTTTCACGGTCAGAAGTACCTGAGCCTGAACGTAGGCTTCAGTGAAATCGACATCGCTGGTAACGAACACGTCGGCTTCGCCAGGCGGCGCGTAGCTGGGCTCGCTGACGGAAATCAGCAGCGGCTGACTCTGCTCGTTGCCAATGACGATGGGCGGAATGACAATCTGACCCGCGCTTTTCGGCATCAGCACGTATGTCCACGTCTTGCTGCGACGAATCTGCCCGTTGACGATCGTCGTGTTGCTGAGCTGACTTCCCTGCCCGACGTAAAAGTCCTTGTCGAGCACCGACACGTCTGGCTGCAAATCGATGTTTGTATCCGTCACGATCTCGAGCGTGAATGACTCATTGAGCTCAATATCGGCACGATCCACACGCATCGTGACTTCCGCCAGCGACGATGCGCTGAGCAACAGTGTGGCGATAGCCATCAAAGCGGCGATTTGCGCGAGTCTTGCTACCACGGTTGCACCTCATCATCAGGCCAGGTGTTGTTGCCGTCCTGGTCCTTACCTGTTTTCTGGTATTGGTAACGGAACTTGCGGCGCAACAGGCCACCCGGATCGTTCGGAATGCGGCGCAGCCACTGTTCCATTGCCTGCTGTTGTTCCTGCTCGTGACGCAGCGCTTCGAGTTCCTCAGCGGTCATTTGTTGTTCGGACATCTGCTCGTTCTGCTGCGCCTCTTTTGCGGCGCGCTCCAGTTCTTTCTGCAACGCTTCCAGGTCCTCCTGACTGGCTTCCTGGTCGTCTCGCTGCGACGCGTCCCCCTCCTCGGACTCGCCGTCGGACTGCGATGAACTGTCCGAGCTTTCCTGTTGCGATTCGCCGCCCTCGTCCGACTGTTCACCGTCGCCTTGCTGGTCCGACGGATCTTGCTGGTCGCCCTGGTTCTGTTGGTCCTGCTGTTGTTCCTGTACTTGCTTCAGGAGATCGCGATTGTATGCAGCGTCCTCATTGTCCGGATCGATTTCCAACACCTGTTCGTAAGCATCGATCGCCGATTCGAATTCGCCCTGACGGGCCATCGCGTTACCGAGATTGTAGAGACTGCGCGCATCTGCTCGTTCCGCGAATGCGCTGGCGCTGGCAGCATAATCCTGCGCCCGATATTGCGCCACAGCGCGCCACTCAGGGTCCTCGAACAGTTCGACGGCGTCCGCGGCGGCACCTTCGGTGAGTTTTTTCTGTGCCTGCTGATCCCTGGTCAACCAGATGTCCGACCACGTCACGGCATGCGCTTCCTTGTCCGCGGGCAGGATGAACAGCAACAGAACGAGCACCCAACCGCGCCTGAACGCCATCGCCGCAAGCGGTAACAACAGCAGCACCAGCCATGGCCCTTCCTCGCGCCAGCGATCGGTTGCCAGCGCATCATCGCTGGCCCGTTGGCGACCCGCCTCCCCGCTGAGCAGGTAGTCGAGGTCGCGATTATCAGTCGACAGCAGCGAGAATCTTCCGCCACCGGCTGCCGCGAGCGCGCGCAGCGATCGTTCCTCGAGTCTTGGTACTGCAATATTGCCTGACTGGTCGGTAACGAATCCGCCACCGAGTTTCGGTATGGGCGCACCCTCTGCAGTCCCCACCGCAAGCACCGACAATGTGTAGCCCGAATCTTTGAGGTCGCGCGCCACGCGCTCCGCTGCGGGCGAAGAGCTGCCATCGGTCATGAGCAACACTTCCCCAACCGCTGCACCGGCCTGCTCGAGAAGCTGCTTGCCTTTTTGGATCGCGGCGATCGGGTAACTGCCGCGGCTGGGCATGATGTCGGTGCTCAGGCTGTTGGCAAGCGCGGCGATGGTATCGGTGTCGGTCGTCAACGGCGTCACCGTAAAAGCGTTTGACGAGTAAACCACCAACGCCGTTTGTCCGCTCCCACGTTGTGCCAGCAGGTCCAGAATCTTGAGGCGTGCGCGCATCAACCGACTCGGCGCCACGTCCTGTGCATCCATCGACCGCGATAGATCCAGCGCGATGACGAGTGCCTGATCCGATCGAAACACCGGCTGTTCGATGCGTTGCCAGGCCGGGCCCGCCAGCGCCACAGCGGCGACAACGCCGCCGAGACCGAGCAACCACCAGCGATAGTCCGCGCGGCGCGAGGCCGAGCGCGACAAGACGTGCGGCGCGAGTGCCGCATCAACTACTTGCTGCCAACTGCCCGCACCCAACTTTCGGCGGGCCAGCAATATTGCGCAGGCGATAACCGCCGGTACAGCCCATAACCAGTCAGGTCGCAGAAAGTGAAAATCAGCCAACATCGGCAAGCTCCCCTCCGAGCCGTCTCACTGCCAGGTTCTGCAACAAGCTGACGACAGCCAGGAACGCCGCCAGCGCGAAAGCGCCGGCCAGTGGCCAGTAGTAGTACGATTTGACCGGGCGGAAACCCGCTTCGGGTTCATCGACCGGCTCGAGTTCGTCGACAAGCCGGTAGATATCCTGCAATCCTGCCGTATCCTTGGCACGGAAATAACGGCCGCCCGTAAGTTCCGCAATACCCGTCAGAGTCTCTTCGTCGAGATCTGCCGACGGATTGATATTGCGGCGTCCGCCGATCAAAGACGACACTTCGATTTGCTCGGCGCCGATGCCAATCGTGTAAATGCGCAGACCGACTTGCTGGGCAAGTTGTGCAGCTTTTAGCGGCTCGATTTCACCTGCGGTGTTCGCGCCATCGGTTAGCAATACCAGCACCTGCTCGCTGCCGTCCGTCTCCTGATCGTGTATGCGCTTGACGGCAAGCGTGATCGCGTCGCCAATCGCAGTTTTCTCGCCCGCCAGGCCGATGAAAGCCTCCATCAGCAGAACTTTGACAGTTTCCCTGTCGAGAGTCAGCGGTACCTGCAGGTAGGCGCGCTCACCAAACAGGATCAGGCCGATGCGATCGCCTTCGCGGCGGCTTATGAAGTCACTCGCAACCGCCTTGGTCGCGGTGAGCCGGTCGACACGCCGACTGCCGAGTTCGAAATCCTTCTGATCCATGCTGCCGGACAGATCGACGGCCAGCATCAGGTTGCGGCCCGAGACCGGAACCTCGAGCTCATCGCCGATACGCTCGGGACGGGCGGCGGCCACCGCCAGCAGCAACCACGCGACGGCAGCGATCCAGAAGCGCCAATGCAATAATTGCTCCTTATCCGGTCGCTGAGAGAGCGATGAGAAAACAGACAGTGAAGGCACTCTGAGGCCCGCATCCTGCAAACTGGGTGCCGCCGACATCAGCTTGCGGGCGATGAACGGCAACGGCAGTGCGAGCAGCGCCCAGGGCCAGGCAAGAGACCACATCAGCGTTGCTCCCTGACCGGAGTTGCCAGACGCTGGCGCACAGCTGCAACGACGTCGACCAGTTCCATGGCCGTCACGTCGTCTCCGGGCCTGCGGTACGGCAGCTCCAACAGCTTGCGTCCCGCCTCGCTCTGGAAACGGGGCTGATCGAGGTCGCGGTCGAGCCAGGCGAGCCAGGCGTTGCCGGTCAGGCCCGCGATCTCGTGACGCGGCGCATACGCCAGCATCGTGCGACGCAGTAACTCCGACAGGCTGCTGCTGAATGCCACGGCATTGCGGTGCTGCTCGAACTCGGCCGTCAGCTCATTGAGCTTGCGCAACGCGCGGCGGCGGGCGGCACCCCGTGCATACGTCCGCATGTAGTGTCTGACCAGATAGCCAATACCGACCGCCAGTAGCGCGATCAGGACCCACCAGCCGGGCGCGGGCGGCCACCAGCCGATGGCCTCGGGAAGGTGTAAATCTCGAAGTGGCAGCTGTTGCGGATCCATCAGTGCGTCCGTCGTCCCAGGGCGGCCTGCAGCGCGCTGACCGGGTCGTCCTCTGTCGACAGCGGCATCAGGTGCGCGCCGTAACGCTGACAGAAAGCCTCGAGATCCTGACGGCGTTGCAGAAACGCCTTTTGGTAGTTTTCGCGCGCAGCTTTCGCGGCCGTATCGATCGCCAGTTCATCGTCGCGTGAAACGAGCCGGTAGCGCCCGGGTGGCGGCAGCCTGCGCTCGAGCGGGTCATTGAGAAATACGGCAAGAACCTCGTTGTGGCGCGCAACGCTCGACAAATAGGATTGCGCAGCCCGCGAGAAGCCGAGAAAGTCACTCAATATGACCACCAGACTTCCGGGGCGGGCGACGCGGCGCAAGGACGACATGGCCTGGGTCATCGGCGCCTCGTCATCACTGTCCGGCTGGCGCTCACGATTCTCCCAATCGGGATGACCGACGAGTTCGTGTAAAAAGCGAAGCGCCGCTTGCCGCCCGAGTCTCGGTTTGAGTTCGCGATGCGTTGTCTCGCCGAAGATCAGCCCGCCCAGCCGGTCTCCTCTGTGATGCGCCGCCCACGACAACAATGCCGCGGCACGACTCGCATTCACCGACTTGAAGCACCCTCGCGTCGCAAAATGCATGTTCGCCCGAAGATCGACAACGACCAGAACGGGCCGTTCGCGCTCTTCCCGAAACAATTTGGTGTAGGCGGTCGTGCTGCGTGCGGTGACGCGCCAATCGATGCTGCGTGGGTCATCGCCGGGCTGATACGGACGGGACTCGTCAAACTCCATACCGCGACCGCGAAAGTGCGAGACATAGGCACCGGTCTGCAAGGAATTCACGCGCAGCACGTCGAGCGAGATTGCCCGTGCCGGCCCGTTGAGCCGAATCAATCCGGCCTGACTGACGCTGACCGGTGATGCGTCTTCGCGCAAGTGCTCGAGCCGGGTCACTACGGCACTCCGACACCGTCCAGGACACGATCGATGACCGAATTTGCACTGACACCATCGGCCTCCGCTTCGAAACTCAGCACCAGACGGTGCCGCAGCACGTCCGACGCAACCGCCTGAATGTCCTCGGGACCCACATAGTCCCGACCGCACAACCAGGCATGTGCACGCGCTGCGCGGTCGATGCCCATGCTCGCACGAGGGCTTGCGCCGTACATGACCTGGCCATCGAGCGAGTTGTCCACGCGTCCCGGGTCTCGCGTCGCTACGACGATATTGACGATGTACTCCTCGAGGTCGTCGGCCAGATGCAGCCGCAGAATGTCCTGCCGTGCCTGCATGATGGATCCCACGGAGAGTAACTCGGGCGGCTGAAAAGCATCCCGCTGGCCCGCTTTCGCTTCGTCACGATTGAGCACCAGAATCCGACGCTCGTCCTCGACCGTCGGGTAGCTGACCTCGACGTGCAACAGAAACCGATCGAGCTGGGCTTCGGGGAGCGGGTATGTGCCTTCCTGCTCGATCGGGTTCTGCGTAGCCATGACCATGAACAGGTCTTCGAGCCCGTAGCTGCGGTCGCCAACCGTAATCTGACGCTCTTCCATCGCCTCGAGCAGCGCCGACTGGACTTTCGCCGGCGCACGATTGATTTCGTCCGCAAGAATCAGGTTGTGAAACAGCGGTCCCCTGCGAAACTCGAAGGTACCTTCCTGGGGGCGATAGATGTCCGTGCCGGTCAGGTCCGCAGGCAGCAGATCGGGAGTGAACTGCAGGCGGTGGAAATTCCCCTCGATACTCTCCGCAAGAACCTTGATCGCCCGGGTCTTGGCCAGTCCTGGCGCACCCTCAACGAGCAGATGACCATCACACAGCAATGCGATCAGCATGCGGTTGATCAGGTGCGATTGACCAATGATCAGGCTGCTCGCATGCGTCTCGAGCTGCTGGAATTGTTCTACGACGCTCATCAATTACTCCGGACAAAAAATCGGCGTGCCATTCTAGAGAGGATGCGTGGGCGAGCCAACCGGTCGCCATCTTTTTTGCTCAAATCGAGCCCACTTCGGTAATAATGCTCCCTCTTCGGACAATCACCGACCCGATACATTGCGAAAGATTCAGAAAAAATGCGCTGTCCCGCGCCATTTTGGCACCGGCTTCGGCCTCCTGCTGAGCGTCGTCGCGGCGCTCGCCGGCTGCCAGGGATCCTCGCAGCCGGATTCACCCACGGCTGCCGCCGGGGAAAGGTCCATCCTCAGTTGCGGCAAGTCCGGCAGTCTGCGCGCTGACCTGTACGGTGCTGTCGCAGCGCATATCGAGTGGACTGCAAGTGTCCTCGAATGCGACGGTATGCCGAGGCCCGACGGTCACGGCGCACGGTTGCGTTTTGCTGGCACGGTGGCCGCTGATGCGGGGCGCATTGCGGTCATTATCGCCATTCCTGATCTCGAGCACGCTGCGGTCGGCGATGAATTCAGAAGCAATGTAACGTTGATCGCGGAAGACAGCGGGCGCTTTTTCAGTACGCCGGATCTCGACAACTGCCTGACGGACATCACTGCCCTGCGCCCACTCGATGATCGCGGTGACCGCTTTTCGATCGACGGTATGTTGTACTGCGTCAATCCGCTGCCCGAGGTTAACGGGGATTCCAGCGTGTCGATTCCCGAGCTGCACTTCTCGGGACTCATTGACTGGAGTTCGGCGTGAGAGACTGGCGGCTGCTCGCGGGCATCGTGATGTTTGCAACGACTCCAGGCACCGCCAACGAGGATCTCGATGCGGCGTTCGCCAGAGACGTTCTCATCATCCAGGCCAGCGAGTTCGCCTGCCACCGCTTCGATATCTATGTAGCCGAGAACGACATACAGCGCCGCCGTGGGCTGATGTTTGTCCGTGACATGGCACCAATGACAGGCATGCTGTTCGTCTACGATCGCAGCGACTACGTTGCGATGTGGATGAAGAATACGTTCATAGCGCTCGATATGCTGTTTGTACGAGCCGATGGCACGGTTGCTTCTGTCGCGCACAATACGGAACCGCAATCACTGCGCTCCGTGGCCTCGAAAGAGCCCGTCAAATTCGTGCTCGAACTGAATGCGGGTACAGCAGCACGACTGTTTATCGACGAAAACAGCCGAATTCACTGGGAGCGTGCGCATGGCACTGACGAGTAGTCAGAGAAACTGGGCCGTGTTTTTCGCCAGCGCGGGCCTGATCGGTCTGCTGTCGGCCGCCTGGCTGGCCGTGTCCGGCACCAGCGACGACAACGTCCGATTGCTGCTCAGGCTCAGTGCGCGTGCGGCTTTCCTCGTTCTGCTGCTCATTTTCATCGCGCGGCCATTACGGCAGCTAATCGCCACGCCGGCAACCGCGAAGCTGTTGCAGAATCGCCGGCTGCTCGGCATCGCGTTCACCGGTATTCACACGGCACACCTTGGTCTTATTTTCTATCGGGCCAGGGTGATTCCCGATTTCGACCTGAACATCAGCGAGAGCCTGCTCGGCGCACTGACCTACCTTGTTATCTACCTGATGTTTCTGACGTCCTTTGATGCGACGGCGAGAGCCCTCGGCAGGAGCAACTGGCGAGTGCTGCACAAGGTCGGGCTTTACTGGGTCTTTGTTGCATTCCTGCCGACTCTATTGCCCGATTCGCTCGGGCAACTGGCCGGTGCCAACGGCTTCATCATCCTGCTGGCGGCGGTGGCGATCGTTACCCGGCTGACGGCATTTCTGGCGAGTCGCCAGCGTCGAGCACAGCCGCAATAGCGTCGGACAGGTAGTCGACGTTTTCCGCCGTGATCCCGGCGACATTGACGCGGCTCGAATTGACCATATAGATACCGAAGTCCTGCTTCAGCCGGCGGATTTGATCTTCACTGATGCCGAGGAAGCAGAACATGCCATTGGCGCGCTGCAGGTGCGAGAAGTCGTAGTCCGGCGCCTTGGCCTGCAATGCATCACCGAGCAACGCGCGCATTTGCTGCAGGCGATCGCGCATTTCGGCGAGCTCAATGGCCCAACCGGCTCGCAATTCTTCGTCGTTGAGGATGGTGCTCACAACTTCGGCACCGTGATCGGGCGGCATGGAGTAAACACAGCGCACATAATTGTTGACCTGGCTGTCTACGACTTTCAGACGAGCTTCGTCCGCCGCCATGATGCTCAGCGCGCCGACACGGTCACGGTACAGGCCGAAGTTCTTGGAGCAAGACGTCGATACGATCATCTCGGGAACGCGCCCGGCCATGTGCCGGATCCCGAAGGCATCATCATCGATGTTGCGCGCGAATCCCTGATACGCCATATCAAAAAAGGGCAACAACTCACGTTCGACGACAATTTCCGCTATTGCACGCCACTGCTCATCCGACGGGTCGAGTCCGGACGGGTTGTGACAACTTGCGTGCATCAAAAGGATGTCGCCTTTGGGCACTGCGTGCAGCGCGTCCATCATGGCGTCAAAGCGTATCGTGTGTGTTGCAGTGTCGTAGTAGGGAAAAGATTTCAGGGCAAGACCGGCGCCGCTGAGCAATGGCACGTGGTTGGCCCAGGTCGGCTCGGTGACCCAGATCGTCGCGCTCTTGTTGGCTCGCCGGACCAGGCCCGCAGCAACGCTGAGCGAGCCTGAACCTCCGGGCGTCTGCAATGTCACCAGGCGCCCGTCCGGCGCGGCATCCGCAAACGTCAGGGCCTGCATCGCCGCGTTGAAATCGGGGTTACCGGCCGTGCCGATGTAGGACTTGCTTGGCTGCGTTTCCAAAACCCGCTGCTCGGCCTGCTTGACGGCATCAAGCACGGGCGTCTTACCGTCGGCGTTGCGATAGACGCCGACGCCAAGATCGATCTTGTTCGGTCGCGGGTCGTCGCGATGCTCGGCAATCAACCCAAGAATTGCATCCGCCGGCATGGCTTGCAGCGATTCAAACAACTCGGCTCTCCCTCAGAATGTTTACAGCGTGTTGACTGGTGTTTTTATGTAGGTGATGTCGTTGTCTTCGGGGTCAGGCAGATGCCCCGCCCGAATGTTGACCTGAATTGCAGGCACAATCAATGCTGGCAGGTTGAGCTGCGCGTCGCGCTCGGTACGCATCTTCGTAAATTTGACCTTGTCCGTATTCTTGCCAACATGGATATTTGCGGCTCGCTGTTCTTCAACGGTGCACTCCCAGCGCAGCTCGCGTCCACCGGGCATATAGTCATGGCACATGAACAGGCGTGTATCTCCTGGCAGCGATAAGATACGCTGAATCGAGTCATACAACAGACCCGCATCCCCACCCGGGAAGTCACAGCGTGCGGTACCGAAGTCGGGCATGAACATACTGTCGCCGACGAATACGGCCGAGCCGATCTTGTAACTCACGCTGTCGTTGGTATGTCCCGGAGTCGCAATGACCTGGCACTCGAGTTCGCCGATGCGGATGCGGTCGCCGTCGGCGAAAAGACGGTCAAACTGGTGCCCGTCTGCCGCAAACGGCGAACCGAGATTGAACACGGGCCCGAAATGCGCCTGAACATCGCGAATGCCTTCGCCGATCGCCACCGAACCGCCGAGATTCGATTTGATGTACTGCGCCCCGGACAAATGGTCGGCATGAGCATGCGTCTCGAGTATCCACTCGAGACCCAGTTTTTCCTTGTGCACATACTCGATCACGACATCGGACGGTCCCGTGTCGATTCTGCCGGACACCATCGAAAAGCCGACGACCGGATCGATAACGGCGGCGTGGCCGCTGTTTTCATCCGCAACGACATAGGACAACGTTCCGCTCGGTTCGTCGTAGAAATGCTGGATGCGTGCTTCAATCATATATGCAAAACGCCGGCACGAGTGCCGGCGCTCCGTCACTGACCGCGAATGCTATCAGGCTTTCGGTGCCCAGACCGAACACCAGCCGTTGGCGTTCACAGTTTTGCCCGGGAAAATCTGGCATGGGCGCCATTCGTCACCATCATTACCCTGAATCAGCGCGCAGTTTGCGCAGTTCTGATCCGCGGCAGGATTGGTCCGCGATGCCGCGTCTACGGTGCTCGCGTCATGCGTATACTTCATGGCATTGGCCATGGGATCGTCTGTCGAAAGCTGTGGCAAATCCTCTGCGAACACTCTGCGGCCGGGAATTGCCAGACAACCTGCAGCAGCTACGGCGGATAATTGAATAAACTTGCGGCGTGCGATATTGCTCAACGGAGTCTCCTTCGGTTTCTTGGCTGGTCCGGAACGCGTCCGGCGCCCTGCATTCTAAAACGATAACAATCAAACTGCGAAGCATTGTAGACAATGATTATGAACGGCAGCCTAACGAACCACGGCCAGTTGAGAACGATTATCATTAACAATGGCCGACGGGTCGGTTTCGCCGTGGCCGCATGCGCGTCACTGTTCGCCTCGGCGGGTGCAGCGGCAGGAGAACGGCACGCCTATACCATTGCAGTCGATGCAGCGCTGCAACGCCTGCAGGTCGAAGCGCGATTCAGCCTGCCAGTGTCCAACATCGCCGCTCGCTCGGGCATCGCCGGAAAATTCCTGCTGGACCCGCGCGACTGCGACAGCGGTCAGCCGTTAGCCACCACCGGCCGCCGCATCGCGACCGGTGGTTCCGGCATTCGTTGCCTCAGCTATGCGATCGACCTGCAGCGCGCGGCACAGGCAGAGCCACGCAACAGCAGTCTCGCTGCGCACAACATTCTCGTTTCGCCGACTGTCTGGATGTGGCGACCGCCACTCGGCGCCAACGACGCGATCGAGGTGGTGTTTCTCTTGCCACAAAACCTGCAAGTCTCGGTCCCGTGGCAACCCGTCGCTGCCACTCCCAATGCCTACCGCCTGACGGCGTCGCCTCAAAGCGGCACCGGAATCGCCCTGTTCGGTCGCTTCGAGTCCAGCATTACAACGGTCGCTGGTGCAGACCTGCGAATTGAATTGCCGCGTGCAACGATGGATTACGACACGCAAGCGATGCTCGACTGGATCAGGGATACGGCAGGCAACATCGCCCTTGTGTACGGTCGCTTTCCAAACCCGGCGGCCCGGATCATCATCCTGCCTGCGGCCAGATTGCCGTGGCGCGACGATCCGCCCGGCGGCGTGATTTTCGGACGCGTCGTGCGTGACGGCGGCGAGACCGTCGAACTCCTGATCGATCCACACCAGCCCATGGCGTCGTTTTATGCGGACTGGACGGCAACTCACGAGCTCAGTCACTTGCTGTTGCCCTATCTGCGCAGCCAGCAGCGCTGGGTGTCGGAGGGCTTCGCGCAGTATTACCAGAACATTCTTCTTGCTCGTGCCGGACGCTACACGGAGGAATACGCATGGCAAAAGCTGCATGATGGCCTGCAACGCGGTCGCGCCTCGGTTCCGCAGATGTCGCCCAATCAGGCAACGAGCGGCGACGAACGCAGTAGTCGCATGAAGATCTACTGGAGCGGCGCTGCAATGGCATTAATGGCTGACGTGGAATTGCGCAGGCGCTCGCAAGGCAGCGAATCGCTCGATACGGTTCTCGATCAGTTACAACGTTGTTGTTTGCCTTCCGGAAGCGGCTGGTCGGGCCGCGAACTGTTCACCAGGCTCGATTCCTTCCTGGAAGAACCCCTGTTTATGGATCTTTATCGGCGATACGCTGACACGCCGGGGTTCCCGGACGTTCTCCCGGTGCTCGAGCGGCTCGGAGTCGTTGTCGAAAGAGGCGAAGTCCGCTTCAGGAGCGATGCTGAATTGGCGGAAATCCGCGCGTCGCTAACGGCACGACGATATACTCACGAACCCGGCAATTAGCGGCTTCAATACCATGGCTGGCAGCAGTCACACAGTCGAGATCCGCAAGATCAGCGATGCTTTGCAACATACGCTCGCTGACAGCGTTGCCGTCGAGGAGCCGCTCGAAGTACGACTTGCTTACTCGACGCCCGACGGCCGGGCGACACGCAGTATTTCGATCACGATGCGCACGCCCGGCAACGACGCTGAACTGGCGGCGGGTTTCCTCGTGAGCGAGTCCATCGTCCGGCACGGACGTGACATTGCATCGATCGATTCCTGCGGCCCGCCCGCTCCGGACAGCGGCAACTACAATGTTGTACGCGTCGAACTGAGCCCCGACGTCAGAGTCGATCTCGGCCGTCTGCAGCGACATTTCTACACGACATCGAGCTGCGGCGTGTGTGGAAAGACCTCGCTGGACGCATTACGGGCGGTGGGAATTGCGTCGCTGCGTGATAATCGTGCGAGCTTCGACAGAGAGACGCTGACGTCGATCCCGGGGCGGCTTCGCGAGTCGCAGGCTACTTTCGACAAGACCGGCGGTCTGCACGCAGCAGCCGCTTTCGATTGCCGGGGTGAACTGATCGTGACGATGGAGGATGTCGGCAGGCACAATGCCGTCGACAAAGTCATCGGATCGTTGCTACTCAGGGACCAATTGCCGGCCTCCGATCTGGGTCTGATGGTATCCGGCCGTGCAAGTTTCGAGTTGATGCAAAAAGCCCTGGTCGCGGGTATGCCGTTGCTGGCCGCGGTTAGCGCTCCATCCAGTCTGGCGGTGCAGCTCGCGAACGATTTCGACATGACACTCGTCGGTTTCCTGCGCGGCGAGGCATTCAATATTTACTCGGGCGAACAACGGATCAGGTATGACAACTGAGGCATTCGACAAACGGCTGGCTGCCGAGATCATCGCTGGCTTTGACGCACGGCCGGAAATGCTCGTGCAGATACTGCACGCATTCATCGAACGATTCGGCTGGATCAATGCAGATGCGATTCGACAACTGGCTGAAGAACTCAACCTGTCACGCGCGGACGTGCATGGCGTCGTCAGTTATTACCACGATTTCCGTACTTCGCCGCCGGGACAGCATGTGATCAGGATCTGTCAGGCGGAAGCCTGCCAGGCAATGGGCAGCCGCGAACTCTCCGCACACGCCGAGGGATCGCTCGGTATCGAAATGCATTCGAGCAATGCAGACCTTACGCTTGAACCCGTTTATTGTCTTGGCAACTGTGCCTGCTCGCCGGCCGTGATGGTCGACGGCAAGACTTACGGACGCGTCAGTCCAAAACGCTTTGACGAGATTCTCGGCGGCCTGCGGGGCGCAAACTGATGGCCGCGACCCGGGTATTCGTGCCTCGCGAAACTGCCGCCATTTCGGTTGGCGCGAATGAGGTCGCGGTCGAGATCGCGAAGCAGGCAAAAGCAGCGGGCGCCAGCATCGAACTGATTCGGAACGGCTCGTGGGGCGCAAGCTGGCTCGAGCCGCTCGTCGAAGTCGTTGTGGACGGCCAACGCATTGCCTATGGCAATGTCGAAACAGCCGATGTTGCCGGCATGTTCGCAAAGGATTTTCTGACCGGCGGTGATCATGAACGGCGCATCGGTCCGATCATGAGTATTCCTTACCTGATGAATCAGGATCGCTGGACGTTTTGGCGCTGTGGCCTGATCGACCCCCTGTCGATGGACGACTTTCGGGCACACCAGGGGTTCAGGGCTCTCGAGAAGGCGTTCGATATCGGTGCCGACGCGGTCATCGAGACTGTCAAAGCCTCAGGTTTGCGCGGCCGCGGTGGCGCCGGGTTCCCCGCAGGTATCAAGTGGCAAACGGTCGCGGACGCCGAGGGCAAGCAGAAGTACGTCGCCTGCAATGCCGATGAAGGTGACAGCGGCACATTTTCCGATCGTATCCTGATGGAAGGCGATCCGCTGGGCCTGATCGAAAGCATGATGATTGCAGGCTTCGCGGTCGGCGCGAGCCGCGGCTTTATCTACCTGCGTTCCGAGTACCCGCTGACGTATTCGATACTTATGCGTGCAATTGCAATGGCGCGCGACGCCGGCTGGCTTGGCAATGACATTCAGGGCAGTGGCTTCGACTTCGATATCGAGCTACACCTCGGTGCCGGCTCCTACGTCTGCGGCGAAGAAACCGCAATGCTCGAAAGCCTGGAAGGAAAACCCGGAATCGTGCGGTATAAGCCGCCGCTGCCGGCGATCAGTGGACTGTTCGGCAAGCCCACTGTCGTCAACAATGTTGTAACGCTGGCGTCGGTCCCCAACATCGTCAATCTCGGTGGCGAAAAATACGCCTCGTTCGGCGTCAATCGCTCGACCGGCACACTCGCATTCCAGCTTGCCGGCAACATCAAGCGTGGCGGCCTCGTTGAAAAAGGCTTCGGCGTCACGTTGCGGGAACTGATCGACGACTGGGGCGGCGGCACGGCGAGCGGGCGCCCGGTCAAGGCCGTGCAGGTCGGCGGTCCGCTGGGCGCCTATCTGCCGGCAGAGCAGCTGGATACGCCGCTCGACTACGAAGCGTTTATCGATATCGGTGCCATGCTGGGTCACGGCGGCATCGTGGTATTCGACGATGCCGCGGATATGGCGCAACAGGCGCGCTTTGCGATGGAATTTTGTGCAATTGAATCCTGCGGCAAATGCACGCCGTGCCGGATCGGCTCGACGCGCGGTGTCGAGCTTATTGACCGAATGCTTGCCGGGGTTGACCGCGAGGACAATTACGAATTGCTGGTCGAGTTGTGCGACACGATGGAAGACGCGTCGTTATGTGCAATGGGCGGAATGACACCCTTTCCGGTCCGGAGTGTCCTAAAATACTTTGCAGAGGATTTCTCGTCTGCTGTGGGGGCTGACGAATGAACAGAGTCAGACAAACAGATTTGGGCACGCCCGCATCGGTCAGCACCGAGTCCGTGCAGATCGAGATCGACGGTCTTCCTGCTACGGTCAGGGCGGGTACGAGCATTCTGCGTGCAGCGCGTGAATCCGGCGTCGATGTTCCAAAATTGTGTGCGACCGACAGCCTGAAGCCATTTGGTTCCTGTCGCATGTGCCTCGTCGAGGTGGAGGGGCGCAAAGGTTACCCGGCATCCTGTACCACACCGGTCGAAGCCGGCATGAGGATCCGTACGCAATCCGATGCGCTTAGCAAGCTCAGGCGCAATGTCATGGAGCTGTATATTTCGGATCATCCGCTCGACTGCCTTACCTGCTCGGCGAATGGTGACTGCGAGTTGCAGGACATGGCGGGTGCGGTGGGCCTGCGAGAAGTCCGCTACGGCTTCGAAGGCGAGAATCATCTCGATGCAACGACGGACGCAAGCAATCCATATTTTCAGTTCGATGCCAGCAAGTGCATTGTCTGTTCTCGTTGCGTTCGGGCTTGTGACGAAGTGCAGGGCACATTCGCACTGACCATACAGGGACGTGGATTTGCATCGAAGGTGTCGGCCGGCATCAGTGAAAATTTTCTCGATTCGGAATGCGTCTCATGCGGTGCGTGCGTGCAAGCCTGCCCGACCGCGACACTGATGGAAAAGAGCATTGTCGACAACGGCCAACCCGAACACAGCGTCAAGACGACCTGTGCCTATTGTGGTGTCGGCTGCTCCTTTATCGCCGAAATGCGCGGCGACCAGGTCGTGCGTATGACCCCTGACAAAGACGGTCAGGCGAATCATGGCCATAGCTGTGTCAAGGGCCGCTTCGCATGGGGTTACTCGACGCATCGCGATCGGGTTCTGAGCCCGCTCATTCGCGACAGCATCGATGAGCCCTGGCGCAAAGTCGACTGGAACGAGGCCATTCAATACTCGGCGAGGCGCTTCAAGGAAATTCAAGCGCAGCACGGCAGAAAATCGATCGGTGGAATTACGTCTTCGCGCTGCACCAACGAAGAAGTGTATGTTGTGCAAAAACTGGTTCGTGCCGCGATGGGTAACAACAATGTGGACACCTGCGCGCGGGTTTGCCATTCACCCACCGGCTATGGATTGAAGCAGACGCTTGGCACGTCTGCCGGTACGCAGCCGTTCGACAGCGTTATGGATGCCGATGTCATCGTGGTGATTGGCGCGAACCCGACTGATGCACACCCGGTATTCGCATCGCAGATGAAACGACGTCTTCGCCAGGGCGCCAAATTGATCGTTATCGACCCGCGGCAAATAGGTCTCGTCAGGTCCGCACACATCGAAGCCCAGTATCATTTGCCGTTGCTGCCCGGCACCAATGTTCCGATTGTCAATTCGCTGGCGCATGTCATTGTCGCCGAGGGACTCGTTGACGAGGAGTACGTGCGCGAGCGATGCGATACCGATTCGTTTGCCGCCTGGAAAGCGATGATTCTCAAACCGGAGAATTCTCCGGAAGAGGTCGAGAAGGTCTCGGGCGTTCCGGCCGCCGATATTCGTGCCGCGGCGCGACTTTACGGTGGCGCGGAACGTGGCGCCATTTACTACGGCCTTGGCGTTACCGAGCATAGTCAGGGCTCCACCATGGTCATGGGCATGGCCAACCTCGCGATGGCAACCGGCAATATCGGCTTCTCGGGCTGCGGCGTTAATCCGCTGCGCGGCCAGAATAATGTGCAGGGTTCCTGCGATATGGGCTCGTTTCCGCACGAGCTTGCCGGCTATCGGCCGGTGCAGGACGACGAGGTCCGCGGCATGTTCGAGAAGCACTGGGGCGTGCAGATCGACCCGGAACCGGGTTTTCGTATCCCGAACATGTTCGACGAGGCCTGCGCCGGCCGCTACAAAGGCATGTACATCCAGGGAGAGGATGTTGCGCAGTCTGATCCGGACACGCTGCACGTCGAGGCGGCATTGCGCAACATGGAATGCGTCGTCGTGCAGGACCTGTTTCTCAATGAGACCGCGAAGTTCGCCCACGTCTTCCTGCCTGGTACCTCGTTTCTGGAAAAGGACGGCACTTTCATCAATGCCGAACGCCGTATCAATCGCGTGCGTCCCGTTATGAAACCGAGTCAGGGCAAGGATGAGTGGTTGATAACGCAGGAGCTTGCACAAGCACTCGGTTACCCAATGCAATATGACAATGCCGCGCAGATCATGGACGAGATCGCCGAGCTGACGCCGACGTTTAACAACGTCAGCTTCAAGTTCCTCGATGAGGTCGGCAGCGTACAGTGGCCATGCAACGAAAACGCGCCTATGGGCACACCGATCATGCATATCGATAACTTCGTGCGCGGCAAAGGTCTGTTTATCGAAACGGATTATGTACCGACCGAAGAACGCACCAATCGAAAATTCCCGTTGCTGCTGACGACCGGTCGCATCCTGTCGCAGTACAACGTTGGTGCGCAGACCCGTCGCACCGACAACATGGTCTGGTACAACGCCGACCTCCTGGAAGTTCATCCGAGCGATGCAGAAGTTCGCGGCATCAAGGAAGGCGATCTGGTGTCTCTTTCAAGCCGTAAGGGCAGCATCTCCCTGGTGGCGACGATTACCGACCGGGTACAGCCCGGCGTGGTCTACACAACGTTTCACAACCCGGAAACCGGCGCCAACGTCGTCACGACCGAGCACAGTGACTGGGCGACCAACTGCCCCGAGTACAAGGTCACGGCGGTGCAGATCGCACCAGCCTCACATCGCTCGGAATGGCAGCATCGCTTCGATGAGAACGCAACTCGGCAGGGCAAGATACTCGAAATCACATAAACGGCGCGCCGGCCCTACGGACCTTGTCTCGACGCCGTTTCCGTATCGCCCTGGTGTTGTGCGTCGGACAATAGCCAGTCGGTAATCGGTTTCTTCAGGAAGTTTGCGAACACGATATACAGGGCGCCGAGGGCGAGCAGTCCGTACGGCGGCTGCCATTGTAGAAAATAGACAGGCCACATCAAGGCGTAAAGCGTGTTGATCAGGGAATCGATCGCGAAGCGGAACACGAATTCGATGAGTTGTTCGCTCAGAAATTCGCCAATACTCGAGCTGTCTGCGATTTCGCCGACGACCGTACGGATTTCAAGATAGATGAATGTTACAGCGAAGCCGCAGGCATAGAGGCCGCCGCCGCGGACCTTCCAGACTTTAGCGAACCAGCGGCGAAACCATGCCTGCGCTTCGTCCAGCATTCAGGTTTACTCTCTGGTGATTCTGGTAAACCTCGTTCCTTCGAGAGTCAGGTTATACATCAGACCCGCCGAACCGAAGATAAAACCGACAACAGGATCGCGGATATTCTGCGAGTCGATCGTCTTGCCCGCACCGATATCGATCAGTGCGACCGAACCATCGATACCAACCCGCCAGCCGTTCGAGTTACGAAACTGCTCAAGCGAGCTTTTTGTCATGAAGGCAATAACGATTGATCGGGCCTGGGCGCCGGCCTGGAAGCCGATCGAACCACTTGTAATACGAAAATAATCGACCGTCTTGCCGCCGATGCGCAGCGAGCCTTCACCGGTTTCGGCGCCGACGCCCAGTCCGGCACGAAGGACGCGTGGAAACACGAGGTAGCCCGCCGCCTGGTCCAGGAACACCTCGCCGCCTCTAACCTCGTCTTTGAATACGAGGAGGGCTTCATCCGCCTCATGATCAATACGATTTCCCGACCACTCCAAGGATGAACAGGCACCCAGAGTCGTGCTCAGAATGATGACAGCTGCAATTCTGTACAGTGATTTCATATTCATGCGCGGATTATACCCGCGTTGTCACGGGCGGTCCTCATAAATGCCTGCAGCAGTAGCGTGAGAACATCGCGCAATTGCGACGCCTTCGCTTCGTCATAGTTTGTACTCTGCTCATCCATGTAGGCACGCTGTGCAATTTCGAGCTGCACAGCGTGCACACTTGCGCCCGGCTGCCCATAGTGGCGCGTAATGTAACCGCCCTTGAATCGGCCGTTTAGCACGCCCGAGTAAGTGCTGGCCTGGACGACCTGCAACACGGCGTCCGTAATAACCCGGCTGCAACTGCGGCCATCCCAGGTACCGACGTTCAGTTCCGGCAGTTCGCCGTCAAACAGCGCCGGCACCCGACTCGCAATCGAATGTGCGTCCCATAACAACGCATAACCAAAGCTTTCTCGTAGCTTCGCGAGCGTGGCAGCGACTTTGTCATGGTACGGCCGCCAGTAACGGCTGACACGATCGTCGACATCGATGGCAGTGGCTTGCGCGTAAATATCCTGACCGGCAAATGTCTGTGTCGGGCACAAACCCGTTGCGGGCCGCGTCGCATACAACGCAGCATCGTCGGCTGGTCGATTGAGATCAACGACGTAGCGCGAGTAGTTTGCAACCAGCAGCGACGCGCCGAGATCTGCGGCGAATTCGTACAAACGTGCAACGTGCCAGTCTGTGTCTGGAAGTGATCGGCCCAGGTCGTTCATCTGCGCAGCCAGGTCTGCAGGTAACTCCCTGCCATCATGGGGTACGCTGACAAGCAACGGCGTGTTACCCGCGTGAAACGAATACTCTGCGGTCATGCGTTGTAGCTGGGCAGGATCGATGCGGAATGCTGGCAGAATACGCCGCGATCGATCAGCGCTGCAACCCTGGCGATATCCGCAGATATCGAACGATCTTCGACGTACACCGGCGAGACTTCGCGCAGTGACGCGATGACCTGTTCTATCGCAGGCGAACTCTTCTGCGGATGGTGGAATTCCACGCCCTGTGCAGCGGCAAGTAATTCGATTGCAACGATGTTCGAAGCATTATCGAGCATTATCTGCAATCGACGCGCTGCGAACGTCGCCATACTAACGTGATCTTCCTGGTTCGCTGACGTTGGAATGTTATCCACACTGGCCGGATGCGCATGCGATTTGTTCTCGGACGTCAACGCGGCCGCCGTCACCTGGGCCATCATGAATCCACTGTTCAGCCCGCCTTCCTTGACAAGAAACGCCGGCAAACCGCTCAGATGACTGTCGATGAGCAGGGCGATGCGCCGTTCGGACAGTGAACCAATTTCGGCGATCGCCAGCGCCAGGTAATCGCAGGCGAGCGCCACCGGTTCGGCGTGGAAATTCCCGCCCGACAGAACGGTGCCAGAGTCGGCGAACACAAGAGGATTGTCGGTTACCGCGTTCGCCTCGATCTGTATCACCTTGCACACGTGCCGCAAGACATCCAGGCAGGCGCCGACGACCTGTGGCTGGCAACGGATCGAATACGGGTCTTGTACGCGATTGCACGCGAGGTGCGATGCGCGAATGTCGCTGCCTTGCATCAGTTCACGCAGCACGCCCGCGACAGCGATCTGGCCACCATGTCCACGGACACTTTGAATCCTCTTGTCGAACGGCTTATCGCTGCCCTTGATCGCGTCAGAGGACATTGCCCCCGCCGCGAGCACGGCAGCCAGCACGTGTTCGGTGCGAAAGATCGCGACCAGGGCAAGCGCTGTAGACACCTGGGTTCCGTTCAGCAACGCAAGACCTTCCTTCGGTCCGAGTGTGATTGGTCTGAGACCCGCTTCTTTGAGCGCCAGCTCGGCGGGCACTATCGTGCCTGCCACTCTGGCTTCACCAACACCGATCAGAACGCCGGCCATGTGCGCCAGCGGCGCAAGATCGCCCGATGCGCCGACAGAACCCTGCGACGGGATACGCGGGTAAATATTGTTGTTGATCAACGCACACAGCGCTTCGACAAGCTCCAGCCGCACACCTGAGAAGCCCTCTGCCAGCGCGATCACTTTCATGAGCATGATGAGTCGCACCACTTCGTCATCAAGATCATCGCCCACACCAACGGCATGGGAACGCACGAGGTTTTCCTGCAGGTGTGCAAGTTCATCATCGTTGATGCGCACCTGCGCGAGTTGTCCGAAACCCGTGTTGACTCCGTAGACCTGTTCGCCGCGATCAACCAGTTCGGCGATCAGCTCATTTGACTCAGCGATACGGCGCCGTGCATCGGCGCCAAGACTGACCTGCACGGGATTGCGCCACGCGGAGCGTAACTCGGCAAGGCCTACCATCTGATTCTCGATAATCAGCTTCATCGATCTCCTCCTTCGCCCAGCATCGGCAGATGCAGCCCGTATTGACGCGCGCAATCGATCGCATCTTCATATCCGGCATCGGCGTGTCGCATCACCCCGGACGCGGGATCGTTCCAGAGCACGCGCGCGATACGCCTGTCGGCCGCCTCGCTGCCATCACACACGACGACCAGACCGGCATGCTGCGAGTAGCCCATACCAACGCCGCCACCGTGGTGAATCGACACCCAGGTAGCGCCACTTGCGGTATTCAGAAGCGCGTTGAGCAACGGCCAGTCCGAGACGGCATCTGAACCGTCGCGCATCGCCTCTGTCTCGCGATTCGGGCTGGCAACGGAGCCACTGTCCAGGTGATCACGGCCAATCACAACCGGGGCACTCAACTCACCGCTGCGCACCATCTCGTTGAATGCCAGGCCGAGTCGATGCCGCTGACCGAGTCCTACCCAGCATATGCGCGCCGGCAAACCCTGGAAGTGGATGCGCTCGCGTGCCGTATCGAGCCAGTTGTGAAGGTGTGCGTCCTCCGGAATCATCTCCTTGACTTTGGCATCGGTCTTGTAGATGTCTTCGGGATCGCCCGACAACGCGGCCCAGCGAAACGGCCCGACGCCACGGCAAAACAGCGGTCGTACGTAGGCCGGCACGAACCCGGGGAAATCAAATGCGTTGACCACGCCTTCGTTTAGCGCTTCCTGACGTATGTTATTACCGTAGTCAAAAGTCGGGATGCCTGCCTTGTGGAACTCCAGCATCGCCCGCACATGCAGCGCCATCGACGCCCTCGCAGCCGCTGCAACCGCGTCCGGGTTGCTGTTGCGTTCTTTTTGCCACTGCTCCACGGTCCAGCCAATCGGCAGGTAGCCGTTGGCCGGATCATGTCCCGATGTCTGATCGGTCACGGCATCGGGAGTTGCGCCACGTGCAACCAGCTCGGGCAGTATTTCGGCCGCATTGCCCAGCAGGCCGACGCTCAATGGCCGCTTCTCGTGCAGCGACTCTTCGATCAACGCGAGTGCATCATCCAGCGTCTCGGCACGGGTATCCAGGTAACCAGTCTGCAGCCGCTTGTCGATACGATCCGACTGGCATTCGATCGCCAGCATCGATGCGCCCGCCATGGTCGCCGCGAGCGGCTGCGCGCCACCCATGCCACCCAGGCCAGCCGTCAGAATCCAGCGACCAGCGAGATCGCCGTCGTAGTGCTGCCGACCCATCTCGGCAAATGTCTCGTACGTCCCCTGCACGATGCCCTGACTGCCAATGTAGATCCACGATCCGGCCGTCATTTGCCCGAACATCATCAGCCCTTTCTTATCCAGCTCGCGAAAATGCTCCCAGTTCGCCCAGGCCGGCACGAGATTCGAGTTGGCAATCAGGACACGCGGTGCATCGACATGCGTGCGAAACACACCCACCGGTTTGCCGGACTGCACCAGCAAGGTCTCGTCATCCTGCAGCACCCGCAAGGTCTCGACGATCTTGTCAAACGCCTCCCAGTTCCGCGCCGCCTTGCCGATTCCACCGTAAACGACCAGGTCTTCCGGTCTCTCGGCGACGTCCGGGTCGAGATTATTCATGAGCATGCGCAGTGGCGCTTCGGTCAACCAACTCCTGGCCTGCAGAGTGGTGCCCGTGGGGGCCTTGATTTTGCGTTTGATATTCATCGTTTCAACTTCTCCAGCTCTACGACCTTGTCGGTCGTGGATTTGGTTGTTCCTGGTGGCGTGTAATGACCCGTCAGTTCGTAGCGACTGCCGGGGTGATGTAAGCGTGCGAAGGTAACGGGCCGCCCGTGCGCCCAGGTGCGCCGAATGATGACGAGGCTCGGCTCGTCCGTTGCCATCGACAAGTGCTGTCGTACAGCCGCATTCGCTTGCACGGCGCGCACAACCTGTTCCGCCTCCTGCAATGGCGATATTCCTGTGAGATACGCACTTGGCGTCACGCGACAAAAATCCTGCTGCAGACAGTCGGGTGCGAAGTCGGCAAGCACGTGCCGATCCTCGAGCTGGATCGGTGTGCCGGATTCGTAATGTACGAGCAACAAATGAAACACGTCCTTGCCCTGCTCGACATGCAGGGCCTTGGCAACTTCGCCCCGAGCGCGTTGCCGGGATTGGCGCAGTACTTCGCATGTGTGTGTGTGGCCGCGGCCGCGTATTTCATCGGCGATATTCTGGACTTCCAGCACGTTGGAGCCGGCCCGGAATTCCGCGACAAAAGTACCGCGACCGGCGATGCGATTGACGTAGCCCTCGTCGGTCAATTCACGCAATGCCCGGTTCGCGGTCATCCGCGAAACGTTCATTGCCTCGACGAGTTCGTTTTCTGATGGCACCCGATCCCGCGGCCGCAGCTCGCCTTTTGAGATACGGCCGATAATCAGGTCTTTGAGCTGCTGGTACATCGGTTTCGCGGCTACGCCCATTGTGCCGCTCCAATGCGGTCGAGTGTGGCCGCATACGCCGCGCGACTCTGTTCGCGGGCGACGTGGTTTCCATCAACGACGCGCCAGTCACCGTGTACCATTACACGGTCGATCGGCACCCGATAGCCGCAAAATAGCAACGCATCGAGGATCGATGCGTCACCATGAGCAAGCAGCATCGGATCGTCGTCGTGCAACGTAACGAGGTCGGCCGGCGCCCCGGGTTGCAAACCATCCGGCGCCTGGCCGCTTGCCAGGGCGCCGCCGATCAAGGCGCGTGAAAACAATGCATGGCCAACATGTGCTTCCTGTACTGCGGCGACATTCCTCGATTGCGTAGCCAGCCGTTGTCCATACTCGAGCCAGCGAAGTTCCTCGAACGGGTTGATCGTTATGTGGCTGTCGGAGCCGATGGCGATCTGCCCGCCTGCGCTCAGGTAATCGCGCAATGGAAAAAGGCCGTCGCCGAGATTTGCCTCGGTACTCGGGCACAGACACACGACGGCACCCGTGTCCGCCAGGCGCCGGGTTTCAGAAGCATCCATGTGCGTTGCGTGCACCAGGCACCACCTGTCGTGAAGATCAAAATTTTCGAGCAACCAGTCAACCGGACGCCTGCCCGTCGCTGCCAGGCACTGATCAACCTCGCGGCGCTGCTCGGCAATGTGCAGGTGCATGGGAATATTCGCATTGTCGGCCGCGCGAGCGATTTCAGTCAGCGACGCGGCGCTGACGGCACGCAGACTGTGTGCGCCGATCCCTACATGCATGCGATCGGTGGCTCCCTGGCTGGCGCGCACATGATGAGCAAGGAAACTGTCGAGATCGAGTGCGAAAAGTTTTTGCTGACCGTCTGCCTGTGGTTGATCAAAGCCGGCCCGCTCGTACAGGACGGGTACATAAACCAGACGAATTCCGCTGGTCGTTGCCGCATCACGGAGCGCCTCGTAGATCGCTTCGTCTTGCTCGGCGCCTCCCGGTTGCCGATGCAGGTAGTGAAATTCGGCAACTGACGTGTAGCCGCTCTCGAGCATTTCACAGTAGGCCTGCAGGGCGATCGCGGCGAACGACTCAGCGTCCAGGCGGGCCGCGAGCGCATACATCCTCTCCCGCCAGGTCCAGAAGTTGTCCTGGCCGGCGGGCGATCGTTGTTCGGTTCGGCCGGCCAGCGCCCGTTGAAATGAGTGGCTGTGCGCGTTGCACATGCCCGGAATGACAATTCCAGCGACAAAGTCAGCCGCCTGCGGCGATGCTTCTGCGGTGACGGATCGAATGCGACCGGCGCACGTGGTGAGCCGGACGTTATCCGCCCAACCCTTCTGTAACAG
>Ga0224512_10001063_pt1 | contig 27369 bp, 32 predicted proteins | sample SF_May12_sed_USG_4_FD_169103 | JGI IMG/M metagenome (GOLD analysis project Ga0224512, IMG submission 169103) | Sediment microbial communities from San Francisco Bay, California, United States - SF_May12_sed_USGS_13 | ecosystem: Environmental > Aquatic > Marine > Sediment | place: USA... | reverse complement strand
CAGAAGAATATGATCATAGCCGCATACAGCAATACGTAAATGGGCTGGCCGGGGCCGAGGTTCGCACCGATAGTCTGAAGTGCGCTTTGCACTGCATTCGGCTCAGCTGCCTGCCCAAAGAACTGTGCGATCGTAGCCGGGAACATCAGGATACTTGACGCGAAAATCGGCGGAATAACACCTGACATATTGATCTTGAACGGCAGATGAGTGCTTTGTGCCTGATACATCTTGCGACCCTGTTGCCGCCTCGCGTAATTCACGGTAATGCGCCTCTGCGCACGCTCCATGTAGACGACAAAGACGATCGCTGCAATTGCACCAACCAGCATCAGTATTGCCGTTGCGGGCGACATTTCACCATTTCGCACCAGGGCTGCGGTGCCGGCAATGGCCGCAGGCATTCCTGCAACAATACCTGCCAGAATGATCATCGAGATACCGTTGCCAATACCACGCTCAGTGATCTGCTCGCCAAGCCACATCAGGAAGACCGTGCCAGTAACAAGCGTAATACACGCCGTTACGAGGAACGCTGGACCCGGGTTAACAACCAGGCCCGTCTGCCCCTGTAACCAGGAGGCAGCCGCGACAGACTGGAAACTCGCCAGCGCGACCGTGCCATAACGCGTGTACTTCACGATCTGGCGCCGGCCCTGCTCGCCTTCTTTTCGAAGCTGCTGCAGGCTCGGCAGAATATGGCTCGCCATCTGCATAATAATTGACGAAGAAATGTACGGCATGATGCCCATCGCAAAGATGCCGAATCGTGACAGCGCACCACCCGAGAACAGATTTACCATTCCCAGCAGACCGCCCGCCTGTTGCTCGAAGAAGTCCGCAAGCGCCACAGGATCGACACCTGGTACCGGGATATAGGTACCCGCACGAAACACGATCAACGCGCCAACAAGAAACAGGATACGAACTTTCAGTTCGCCCATTTTGCTTGCCGCTTTCGCGATATCCGCCGGACTTTGTTGGGGCTTCTTTGCCACGTTAGTTCTCGTTAAAAACCTTAGTCTTCGATGCTGCCGCCAGCCTTTTCAATGGCTTCGCGGGCACCCTTCGTTACAGCGAGGCCCTTGAGCTTCACTGCTTTTTCAATTTTTCCAGACTTGATGACTTTCACCTTGGTGACGAAGGCTGGAACCAGATTGGCCGCCTTCAAAACCTCGATATCAACAACGTCTGCTGTCGGAATGGTCAGTTCGTGCAAACGCAGCTCTGCCGTCAGGCGCGCCATTCGGGAGTTAAATCCGACTTTTGGCAAACGACGTTGCAGCGGCATCTGGCCGCCCTCGAAACCAACCTTGTGGTATCCACCGGAGCGAGCGTGCTGGCCCTTCTGGCCGCGCCCACTGGTCTTGCCCTGGCCTGCAGAGTGGCCTCGCCCGCGGCGCTTACCAATTTTTTTCGCACCCTTGCCGGGTGACAGATCATTAAGACGCATGTCAGGCTTCCTCTACCGATACCAGATACGAGATGCGATTGATCATGCCTCGATTCTCAGGCGTATCTATCACAGTCACAGTCTGATGGATCTTCCGCAGACCGAGTCCGGCAACGCAGGCGCGGTGACTCTTAAGTCGACCAAACCTGCTCTTGACCAGCGTGACTTTTATTTCTTTTGCCTTAGCCATGATCTAAGTCTCTGATATCTCTTTGTTACGATCGCGGCTAAGCCACGATCTCCTTAACTTTCTTGCCGCGCTTCGCTGCAATCGACTGCGGAGAGTGAATCTCGGACAGTGCTTTGATCGTCGCACGAACAACATTTATCGGGTTGCGAGAGCCGTAGCTCTTGGCCAGAACATTGCGAACACCGGCACACTCAAATACGGCACGCATCGCACCACCGGCAATAACGCCAGTACCTTCTGATGCGGGCTGCATGTAAACGTTAGTCGCGCCATGACGGCCCTTCTTCGCATACTGCAGCGTGTCGTTATTCAGGTTGACGGCAATCATGCTCTTCCGCGCGTTCTGCATCGCCTTTTGAATAGCGATGGGTACTTCGCGCGCCTTGCCGTAACCGAACCCAACCTGACCCTGCCCGTCACCAACTACTGTCAGCGCCGTGAAGCCAAACTGGCGACCACCTTTTACAACCTTCGCGACTCGATTAACCGTAACCAGTTTCTCGATGAAGTCGTCGCCCGACTGTGTCTGTTCGTTTCTTGCCATTATTGGTCCTTAAAACTTCAATCCAGCTTCACGTGCCGCATCGGCTAATGCCTTGACGCGTCCGTGATAGCGAAAACCTGATCGGTCAAATGCGACGGTATCGATGCCTGCAGCCTTCGCCTTCTCGGCGATTCGTGCACCAACGATCGAAGCAGCCTCAACGTTGCCACCCGACTTAACGCCCTTGCGAACCTCGGCCTCAAGCGTAGACGCCGATACCAGTATCGTTCCGCCATCCGGAGCAATGACCTGCGCATAAATATGGCGCGGCGTACGATGGACGCTCAAGCGGTTCACTTCGAGTTCCGATATTTTTGCGCGGACCTTGCGGGCACGGCGCAGACGATTTTGTTTCTTGTCGAGCTTCATAATCTTCTCGCTAAACTACTTCTTCTTCGCTTCTTTGCGCACTACACGCTCATCTGAGTACCGAACACCCTTGCCCTTGTAGGGCTCTGGCGGACGGAAACGACGGATCTCGGACGCTACCTGACCAACCTTCTGTTTGTCAGATCCCGCAACGAGAACTTCTGTCTGGCTCGGCGTTTCAACAGTTACGCCCTCCGGTACGTCGTAGACCACCGGATGGGAGAAACCGAGCGTCAGGTTCAATTTATTTCCCTGCGCCTGTGCACGATAACCAACACCCACAAGCTCAAGCTTGCGTACAAATCCTTCGCTAACGCCATGCACCATGTTTGCCAACAATGAGCGAGTTGTCCCCGACATCGCCGCTGCGAATCGTGAACCGGAACGCGCCGCAACCAAGAGCGTATTTTCTTCCTGGCTGAGCTGCACTTCGCTGTTAAGTTCAAGCGTCAGCGAACCTTTGCCGCCCTTCACGGTGACAACATTGCCGTCTTGTTTAAACTCGACGCCTTTAGGCAGCTCAACAGGTTCTTTTGCAATTCTGGACATAGTCTTGTCTCAAGCGGGAAAGGTCTGAAGCATCAGGAAACGACGCAAAGAACCTCACCACCAATACCTTTTTCTCGTGCCTTACGGTCACTCATAACACCCGCGGAAGTCGAAACGATCGCGACGCCGAGGCCACCGAGGACTTTTGGCAAATCTTCCTTGCCGCGGTAAATACGAAGGCCCGGGCGACTGGCTCGCTGAATCCGCTCGATAACCGGAGCCCCTTCGAAATACTTCAGCTCAATGCTCAGGGACTTGGTTGCGCCCTCACCATCGTTCGAATAACCCGTGATGTAGCCTTCATCTTTCAGTACCTGCGCAACTGCTTCCTTCGCCTTCGATGCCGGCATCGAAACGCTCACCATGCGAGCTTTCTGTCCGTTACGAATGCGGGTCAGCATGTCTGCGATTGGGTCTGTCATACTCATGTTCTGTCTCCGCCTACCAACTGGCCTTGGTGAGCCCTGGGATTTCGCCATTCATCGCAGCTTCTCTAAGCTTGTTGCGGCCCAGGCCAAATTTTCGATACACACCATGCGGGCGCCCGGTGATAGCACAACGATTACGCTGACGCGTCGGGCTGCCATCGCGCGGCAATGCATTCAGCTTCGTCTGCGCTTGCTGGCGCTCGTCATCCGAACTGTTGATGTTACGAACGATCGCCTTAAGCGCAGCACGCTTTTCGGCTTGGCGCGCGACCAACTTGGTGCGCTTGCGTTCGCGTTCAATCATCGATTTCTTGGCCATGTCTTTCCTATAATTCCTGTTTTCGTTTGTTGCGGCCATGAGCCGCTCTTACGATGCTTTCCTATCCTAATTTCTTAAATGGGAAGTTAAACGCTTCTAGAAGCGCCTTACCTTCCTCTGCATTACGCGCAGTCGTGGTAATGGTGATATCCATGCCGCGAATTGCATCAATCTCGTCGTAGTTAATCTCCGGGAAAATAATCTGCTCGGAGACGCCCAGGCTGTAATTTCCCTGGCGATCGAACGATTTCGGGTTTAATCCCCGGAAGTCCCGAATACGTGGGATCGCGATATTGACGAGTCGATCGAGAAACTCATACATACGTTCACGACGCAGCGTGACTTTGCATCCAATCGGCATGCCATCACGAATCTTGAAGCCCGCCACTGATTTGCGAGAAAGGCGAATCACTGGCCGCTGACCGGAGATCTTTTCCATGTCTCCACGTGCATTCTCAAGAACCTTCTTGTCAGCAACGGCTTCACCAACGCCCATATTCAGCGTGATCTTGGTGATGCGCGGTACTTCCATCGTGTTCTTCAGTCCGAGCTTCTGTTGGATTTCACCAGCCAGCTCGTTCTGATATTTTTCCTGTAATCGTGACATTTCTTAATCCAGCCTAGATGTCGACAACGTCGCCGTTTCGAAAAACGCGAACCTTGTTGCCGTCGTCTCCAACACGAAAACCGACGCGCTCGCCTTTTTTCGTCTTCGGGTTGAACACGAGTATGTTCGAAATATCGAGCGGCATTGCCTTATCGACAATGCCACCCTGCTCGCCGATGTTTGGGTTCGGCTTTGTATGCTTCTTGGCGAGGTTCACGCCCTCGACCAATACGCGGCCATCATCAAATACCTGCAAGACAGTGCCGTGTCGGCCCTTGTCTTTGCCGGCCCTTACGATGACTTCGTCGCCTTTTCTAATCTTGTTCATTTCTCTATTCCTAAAGTAGGAGCGGCCCGCGGCCGCGATCGCGCGCATAGCGCGCTCCTACAGAACCTCGGGTGCCAACGAAATAATCTTCATAAACCGGCTGGTACGCAGTTCGCGCGTGACCGGGCCAAAAATACGAGTACCGATCGGCTCGAGGCGAGCATTCAGCAGAACTGCCGCATTGCCATCAAAGCGAATCAGTGACCCATCCTTACGACGTACACCTTTGCGCGTACGGACAACAACTGCGTTGTAGACCTCACCCTTCTTCACCTTGCCGCGCGGTATAGCATCCTTAACACTCACTTTGATGACATCACCAACGCCCGCATAGCGACGCTTCGAGCCGCCGAGCACCTTGATGCACTGCACACGGCGAGCACCAGAGTTATCGGCCGCATCTAGAACTGTCTGCATCTGAATCATGGCTAGGTTCCTAAATCTTTAGCGATCTGCAGCGCGTTCAACAACGTTGACGACAGCCCAGGATTTGTTCTTCGAAATCGGCTTGCACTCGGTAATCGCAACGCGATCGCCCGGCTTGCACTCATTACTTGCGTCATGCGCAAGCACCTTTGTCGTACGGCGGATGTACTTTCCATACATGGGGTGCTTGATCAGTCGCTCGATGGCAACCGAAACGGTCTTATCCATCTTGTCACTGACCACACGACCAACGATCGTACGATGCTCTGTTTTGTTTTCTTCAGTCATTAGCTATCACCCACAACGCGCTGCAGTTCGTTTATCACTGTTTTCACGCGTGCAATATCCTTTCTCACACGGCGATGCTGCGTGTGTTGGTTGAGCTCGCCCGTCGCTTGCTGCATGCGCAGGTTGAATTGCTCCCGTCGCAACTCGACGAGCTCCTCGTTGAGCTCCTCTACCGACTTTTTGCGTAGGTCCTGAGCTTCCATCACATCACCTGCCGAGTTACAAATGCGGTCGGGAATGGCAGCTTGGCTGCGGCGAGGGCAAATGCTTCACGCGCAACCTCTTCTGTCACACCTTCCATCTCATAGAGCATGCGGCCGGGTTGAATCTGGCAAACCCAGTATTCAACGTTACCCTTACCCTTGCCCTGGCGTACTTCCAAAGGCTTTTTTGTGATCGGCTTGTCCGGAAAAACACGAATCCAGATCTTTCCGCCACGCTTGATATGACGCGTCATCGCACGACGAGCTGCCTCAATCTGGCGTGCCGTCATCCGACCACGGCCCGTTGATTTGAGGCCGTAAGTGCCGAAAGACACCGAGCTGCCGCGATGCGCCAGGCCACGGTTGCGCCCTTTATGCTGTTTGCGAAATTTTGTTCGTTTAGGCTGTAACATCTCTTATCCCCAGAAAACGCGATTCCTTAAGAACGCGCGCCTGCTGCTGCTTCAGCGGGTTCTGCCGCTGCTGCTTCGGGCTTGTCGAAAATCTCGCCCTTGAAAATCCAAACTTTTACACCGATGACGCCATACGTTGTATTTGCCTCGGCGAACCCATAGTCGATATCCGCACGAAATGTGTGCAGCGGCACACGACCCTCCCGATACCACTCTGAACGCGCGATTTCAGCACCGTTCAAGCGGCCACCGACCTTAACCTTGATGCCACCAGCACCTACTCGCATCGTGTTTGTTACCGCGCGCTTCATTGCACGCCGAAACATCACGCGACGCTCCAGCTGTTGGGCAATACCCTCAGCTACAAGTTGTGCATCCAACTCTGGCTTACGCACTTCTGCGATGTTGATGCGCACATCACTCACTCGCATGCCTACAATGTGCGCGGCCTCGGCGCGAAGCTTTTCGATGTCTTCACCCTTCTTGCCAATAACAATGCCCGGCCGCGCCGTGTGAATCGTGATGTTGACCTTTTTCGAAGGCCGCTCAATCGCGATTTTGCTAACTGATGCATCTTTGAGCTTCTTCTTAATGAAGGTTCTCAGCAGATGATCCTGCCGCACGTACTCGGGGAACGTTTTCGTATCGGCATACCACTTGGACGTCCAGTCCTTGACGATGCCGAGGCGAATGCCTATTGGATGTACTTTTTGGCCCATACTCTTTACTCGTCCCCTAGCCGATTGGCTGCGACAAAGTTATATCTCGTGTTCATCATTCGTCTGCTACCTGCACGGTAATATGACTATTGCGCTTGATAATGCGTGCGCCCCGGCCTTTGGCCCGAGCACGAAAACGACGAAACGTCGGCGCTTCGTTCACTTCGATAGTCGAAATTTTCAATTCATCGATATCCGCACCGTGGTTGTGCTCAGCGTTGGCAATGGCCGACTCCAGCACTTTCTTAACGATGCGTGCGCTTTTCTTTGGCGTAAAAGTCAAAGTACGCAGTGCATCGTCTACAGACTTACCGCGGATTGCATCAGCAACCAAACGGCATTTCTGCGGCGAGATACGTGCGTAACGAAGTGTTGCTGCAACTTGCATCACCCAGCTCCCTTATTTCGTCTTGCGATCACCGGAGTGACCTCGAAACGTCCTGGTAACCGCAAACTCGCCCAGTTTGTGACCAACCATATTTTCAGAAACCAGAACCGGTACGTGCTGGCGACCGTTGTGAATAGCAATCGTCAATCCGACCATGTCCGGCAATACCATAGAACGACGTGACCACGTCTTGATCGGACGACGATCGTTCTTGGCTGCGGCTTCGGTAACCTTTTTCGCCAAATGCGTATCGACGAATGGGCCTTTTCTAACACTACGCGGCATCTAATTTCTTCCTCAAATCGCGGCCATTGGCCGCTTTCTACTCTTGTCTATTTACGCTTGCGACGACGCACAATCATGCCGTCTGTACGTTTATTCGTACGCGTCTTGTAACCTTTAGTTGGCGTACCCCAAGGGCTTACCGGGTGTCGACCACCAGATGTGCGGCCTTCACCACCACCGTGCGGATGATCAACCGGGTTCATTGCGACACCACGAACTGTCGGACGAACGCCTCTCCAGCGCTTCGCACCGGCTTTGCCGAGCTTGCGCAGGTTGTGTTCGCTGTGACCAACCTCGCCAATCGTTGCGCGACAATCGACGTGGATCTTACGCACCTCAGTCGACCGCAATCGAATGGTCACGTAGGCACCTTCGCGAGCTGCGAGCTGCGCATAGCCACCGGCTGAGCGAACCATCTGGCCGCCTTTGCCTGGCTTCATTTCGATGTTGTGGATAACGGTACCAACCGGAATCACACGCAACGGCAATGAATTACCGGGCTTGATCGGCGCTTCTTCACCACTGATGATCGGCGTACCGGCCGCGACCCCTTTCGGAGCCAGAATGTAGCGACGCTCGCCATCTGCATACTTGACCAGCGCGAGATGGGCACTGCGATTCGGATCGTACTCAAGGCGTTCTACAACACCAGGAATACCGTCCTTATCGCGTTTGAAATCGACGACGCGGTAGCGTTGCTTGTGGCCACCGCCCTTGTGGCGAACCGTAATGCGGCCATTGTTATTGCGCCCGCCTTTCGACGTCTTCTTCTCGATCAGCGCCTCGTACGGTTTGCCTTTGTGCAAACCAGGCGTCTTCACCGATACGACGAAACGACGTCCAGCTGATGTCGGTTTTGCTTTATGCAGTGACATGATTCTCTACCCTATTCCGTGCCAAGCAGCGTTTCGATCTGGCTGCCTTCTGCGAGCCGCACGTACGCCTTCTTCCAGTCGTTACGACGACCACGTGTCTGGCCAAAACGCTTGGTTTTGCCTTTGACGTTGACGACGGAGACACCCTCGACCTTGACGTCGAACATAAGCTCGACAGCCTGACGAATTTCTGACTTGCTCGCATCAGTGCGAACTTTAAGAACAACCTGATTGCTCTCAGCCGCCAAGTGCGTCTTTTCAGACACGTGTGGGCCACGAATAACCGTCATCAAACGTTCCTGGCGAGCTGCAACACTCATGACAGACGCCCCTCTAGCAGCTTCAGCGCCGGCAGAGTAACCAGAACCTTCTCGAATCGAATCAACACGACCGGATCAATCGAGCCAACGTCGCAAACACCGACATTCGGCAAATTGCGTGCCGCCAGAAAAACCTTCTCATCGAACGCCTCGTTCAGGATAAGCACGCTATCCAGGTCGAGTTCTTTAAGTTTGCTTGCCAGCAGCTTGGTCTTTGGTGCCTCAAGCGCGAGCTCATTGATGACGACCAGACGATCCTGCCGCACGAGCTCAGACAAAACTGAACGCAGTGCAGCACGATACATTTTCTTGTTGACCTTCTGTGAGTGGTCACGCGGTGCCGCAGCAAACGTGCGACCGCCACCAACCCAGATCGGGCTACGAATCGTACCAGCACGGGCACGGCCGGTGCCTTTCTGCCGCCATGGCTTCGCACCACCGCCGCGAGCCGATGAACGATTTTTCTGGGCTTTTGTTCCAGCCCGGCCACCGGCGAGGTACGCGGTCACAACCTGGTGGATCAGAGCCTCGTTGAATTCGGCGCCGAATGCAGCTTCTGCTACATCAACCGAACCACTGCCTTGCATCTTCAATTTCATCGCAGCGCCCCTCAGTTCCTGGCCTTGACTGCCGGACGGACAATTACTTTGCCGCCAGCGTGGCCCGGGACTGCGCCCTTAATCAGAAGGAGGTTTCGTTCCGCATCCACCCGTACGACGACGAGGTTTTGTGCGGTGCGGCGAACGTTGCCCATGTGACCAGCCATCTTCTTGCCTTTGAAAACGCGGCCAGGCGTCTGGTTTTGACCAATGGAACCCGGGGCTCTGTGTGCCAGCGAGTTGCCGTGCGTCGCGTCTTGCATCGAGAAGTTATGGCGCTTAACGCCGCCTGCAAATCCTTTGCCGATCGATGTACCTACGACGTCCACCTTTTGGCCTTCGGTGAACGAATCGACCTGTATCGTCGAACCAAGCTGATAATCCCCCTCGTCGGCTTCACCGAGGCGGAGTTCAGACAGTAGGTCGCCGGCTTCAACCTTTGCGCTCGCAAAGTGGCCGGCTAGAGGTTTCGACACGCGAGACGGCTTCTTGGCGCCAGCAGTTACCTGCAGCGCCCGATAGCCATCAGTCTCAGCGGTTTTCACCTGAGTGATACGGTTTGGTTGTGCCTCAATAACGGTAACCGGGATAGATTCCCCGTCCTCCGTAAAGACACGTGTCATGCCGCATTTGCGGCCAACAATACCCATCGTCATCTTCAAAACCTCGCACTGGCTTCGATTGGCCAGCGCCTAATACTTATAATCTCTGTCTCCACCCCAGCTTCGATTGGCTGTTGTGTCATTCGCGCTTCTCTCAGACACGCGAAAGGGCCAGCCATCGCCAAGAACTCCATGTTCTTTGTGCTCTGGGGCTGACCCTGCTTCCGACCCGAATTTCCATTCGAACCGGCTGTTCCGGGATTTGCCGTGTCGCCTTCGATTTCCCGGCGACCTTTCCTTCTTTAAGTGCCACACAACATCTTGTGGCATCTTTTCTGAATCTGGCCGACTCCCGGCCCGGCCAAACCCAGCGAGCCCGCAATTATACCGCTGAAACCCCTTAACGCAAGCGGTTTCGAGTGATAATTTCGGGTCTATTAGCTTGCGCTAGTTCAGTTTGATCGAAACGTCCACGCCAGCCGGCAGCTCGAGCTTCATCAGCGCATCTACCGTCTTATCCGTTGGATCGACGATATCCATAAGGCGCTTGTGCGTACGGATTTCGTACTGGTCACGTGCGTTCTTATTGACATGCGGCGATATCAGGATCGTAAAGCGCTCCTTTTTCATGGGCAGCGGTATCGGGCCCTTGACCCCGGCACCTGTACGCTTGGCGGTTTCTACGATCTCGCGCGCTGAATTGTCGATCAAACGATGATCGAAAGCCTTCAGGCGAATTCTAATATTTTGGTTTGTTGACATATTTTTTCCTTTGAATACTGCGATCGTAGGTGCGTCCCACGGACGCGATCGCGGCCACAGGCCGCTTCTACTCGATAACTTTAGCTACGACGCCGGCACCGACGGTACGGCCACCCTCTCGGATAGCAAACCGCAAGCCTTCTTCCATAGCGATCGGTGCAATCAGGTCTACAACCATCTGCACGTTGTCGCCCGGCATCACCATCTCGGTGCCCTCCGGCAACTCAACCGCTCCCGTTACGTCCGTCGTGCGGAAGTAAAACTGCGGACGATAGCCCTTGAAGAACGGCGTATGACGACCACCTTCATCCTTGGTCAGAATGTAAACCTCTGCCTCAAACTTGGTGTGCGGCGTAATCGATCCGGGCTTGGCCAGTACCTGGCCTCGCTCAACCTCTTCACGCTTGGTGCCACGCAGCAGTACGCCTACGTTGTCACCCGCCTCACCACGGTCCAGCAGCTTCCGGAACATCTCAACACCGGTGCACACCGTCTTCGCGGTCTCCTTGATACCCACGATCTCGATCTCGTCACCGACATTAACCACGCCACGTTCAATACGCCCTGTTACAACAGTGCCTCGTCCAGATATCGAGAACACGTCCTCAACCGGCATCAGGTAATCACCATCGATGGCACGCTCTGGCATCGGAATGTAGCTGTCCATCTCTTCCACCAGCTTGTGAATCGACGGAACACCTATCTCAGACTCGTCACCCTCAAACGCCTTCAACGCCGATCCCGTAATAATCGGCGTGTCGTCGCCCGGAAACTCGTACGTCGACAAGAGATCGCGCACTTCCATCTCGACCAGCTCCAACAACTCTTCGTCGTCGACCTGGTCAGCCTTGTTCATGTAAACCACGATATAAGGTACACCAACCTGGCGAGCCAGCAGGATGTGCTCGCGGGTCTGCGGCATCGGCCCATCCGCCGCACTTACCACCAGGATCGCACCGTCCATCTGTGCTGCACCCGTGATCATGTTCTTCACGTAGTCCGCGTGTCCCGGGCAATCAACGTGCGCGTAGTGACGGTTGTCCGTCTCGTACTCAACGTGTGCCGTCGCAATCGTGATACCACGCTCGCGCTCTTCCGGGGCATTATCGATCTGGTCGTAGGCCGATACCTCGCCACCGTGCTTCTCTGCCATGACCTTCGTCAGCGCCGCTGTCAACGTCGTCTTGCCGTGATCAACGTGTCCAATCGTGCCTACGTTTACGTGCGGTTTCGTTCTCTCAAATTTCTCTTTAGACATTTTCTTAGCTCGCTTTTCTTAATACGACGTCGGCCACACTTTGTGGCACTTCCGAATACTTCTCAAATTCCATCGAGTACACCGCCCTGCCCTGGCTCATCGATCGTAGATCTGTCGCATAGCCGAACATCTCGGCCAGCGGTACTTCTGCGCGGATGATCTTACCTGAAGGTGAGTCATCCATCCCCTGCGGTAATCCGCGACGGCGATTCAAATCGCCCATCACGTCGCCCATATAGTCTTCCGGTGTCACCACCTCGACCTTCATGATTGGCTCAAGCAGCACCGGGCTAGCCTTGGCAGCGCCCTCCCGGAAGCCCATCGAACCCGCAATCTTGAATGCCATTTCGCTCGAATCAACATCGTGATAAGAGCCGTCGTACAGCGTAACCCTGCAATCGACCACCGGATAACCTGCTACAACGCCATTTTCCATCTGTTCCTTGACGCCCTTGTCGACTGCGCCAATATACTCGCGTGGCACAACGCCGCCGACGATTGCGTTAACGAATTCGTATCCTTCACCGTGAGCCCGCGGCTCGATGCGCAGAAACACGTGGCCATATTGCCCACGTCCGCCCGATTGCCGGACGAACTTGCCTTCCTGCTCGACGGTTTTGCGGATCGTCTCCCGGTAGGCTACCTGTGGCTTGCCGACATTGGCTGCAACGCTAAATTCACGCTTCATGCGGTCAACAATGATATCGAGGTGCAATTCGCCCATACCCGAGATAATCGTCTGGCCCGACTCTTCGTCGGTATGCACCCGAAACGACGGATCCTCTTTGGCGAGCTTCTGCAGCGCTATACCCATTTTTTCCTGGTCGGGCTTCGTTCGCGGCTCGACAGCTACCGAAATGACCGGATCAGGAAACTCCATGCGCTCCAGCGTAATGGCTTGTTTGACGTCGCAGAGCGTGTCACCCGTAGTAACGTCCTTGAGACCCACTGCCGCAGCGATATCGCCGGCTCGCACTTCCTTGATCTCTTTGCGGTCATTTGAATGCATCTGCAAGATCCGGCCAATACGTTCTTTCTTGTGCTTGACCGGGTTCAGAATAGTATCGCCCGAGTTCAGTACGCCAGAATAAACCCTGAAAAACGTCAGGTTGCCAACAAACGGGTCAGTCGCAATCTTGAACGCGAGCGCGGCAAATGGATCGTCATCATTCGGATGCCGCTCGGCTTCCGAATCGTCACTGTCAATACCCTTAATTGCGGGAACATCGAGCGGCGAGGGCATGAAATCGATTACCGCGTCCAGCATTGCCTGGACGCCCTTGTTCTTGAACGCCGAACCACACATGGCGACAACAACTTCGTTTGACAGAGTGCGCGCGCGCAGGCCTTTGCGAATTTCCTGTTCGTCGAGAATGCCTTCTTCGAGAAACTTGTCGAGCAATGTTTCATCGCCTTCGGCAGCGGCCTCAATCATTTTCGCGCGCCAAAATTCCGCCTCAGCCTGCATATCTGCCGGGATATCACGTGCCTCATAGCTTGTACCCATGTTGTCCTCGTCCCAATAGATAGCGCGCATACCAATCAGATCGACAACGCCTTCAAATTTGTCTTCCGCCCCGATGGGTAGCTGCACTGGCACTGGATTCGCGCCCAGCCGCTCTCTCAACTGCTCTACCACGCGCAGAAAGTCCGCACCGGCACGATCCATCTTGTTGACGAAGACCATACGTGGCACCCGGTACTTGTCGCCCTGGCGCCATACCGTTTCTGTCTGTGGCTCAACGCCGCCAACGGAACACAGCACCGTTACGGCCCCGTCGAGTACGCGCAGGCTTCGTTCTACCTCAATCGTGAAATCGACGTGCCCGGGAGTATCAATGATATTGATTCGGTGCTCATCGAACTGTTTATCCATGCCATGCCAGAAACAGGTTGTTGCTGCCGACGTGATCGTAATACCACGCTCCTGCTCCTGCTCCATCCAGTCCATCACGGCCGCGCCGTCATGTACCTCACCTATCTTGTGCGAGACACCTGTGTAGAAAAGCACACGCTCCGTCGTGGTTGTCTTGCCCGCGTCAATATGGGCCATGATGCCAATATTGCGATAGCGCTCGATAGGAGTTGTGCGGGCCACATCAAGATCCTGATTATCCTGGGATGCTCGGTCGTTTTCTCGAAACTACCAACGGTAGTGTGAGAACGCCTTGTTGGCTTCGGCCATGCGATGTGTGTCTTCTTTCTTCTTAACCGCAGTGCCACGATTCTCGGCAGCATCCAGCAGCTCGTGAGCGAGGCGATAAGCCATCGATTTTTCACTGCGCTTGCGGGCGGCGTCGATAACCCAGCGCATTGCCAGGGTCTGGCGACGAGCGGGCCGAACTTCAACGGGTACCTGGTAGGTAGCACCACCAACGCGGCGAGACTTTACCTCGACCACAGGCTTTACGTTCTCAAGCGCCGTTTCCAACAACTCAAGCGCTTTGTCGCCCGTCTGCGTCTCCCTCTCAGCAATGCGGTCAAGAGCACCATAAATGATGCGCTCAGCAACTGACTTTTTACCGTCATTCATGATCATGTTCATGAACTTGGCAAGCAGGTCACTGCTGTACTTGGGGTCTGGCAGAATCGTGCGTTTCGGAGCCTGTGATCTTCTGGACATTTGTTCTCTCTGGGTTCATCTGTCGCGCCCACGGGGCGCTCCTACGATGCCTTTGCGTTTGATTTATGATTTAGGGCGCTTGGTGCCGTACTTGGAGCGGCCCTGTCTGCGGTCTGCTACGCCTGAGCAATCGAGCGTGCCGCGAATAGTGTGATAACGCACACCTGGCAAATCCTTTACACGTCCGCCGCGAATCAGCACAACCGAGTGCTCTTGAAGGTTATGACCTTCGCCACCGATATATGACGTGACTTCAAAGCCATTGGTCAGGCGCACACGGGCGACCTTGCGCATGGCCGAGTTCGGCTTTTTCGGTGTCGTCGTATAGACGCGCGTACAAACACCCCGCTTTTGCGGGCTGGCTTCAAGCGCCGGCACCGTACTCTTCACTGGCTTTGTAGCGCGCGGCTTCCTAACTAACTGGTTAACTGTGGCCATGGGGCCCTCATCTGTTTCTGTTAATCCAAATATCGTATTGCGCTAAAAAACGCGCGCACCCGACCACTGAACCTCGTACGGCTCAGACATCGGGTGTTTGGGCAATCGCGCAAGCAATTGAATTGCTTGCGCTTTTTGCTTTCAGGCCAAGAGACCATCCAACATTTGCCCCGAAAAATCGAGGCCCGCTTTCAGGCGGTCCCCGGGGTTAAGGCCGGGCATTGTAGAGATGCGTGCATCAAGCTGTCAAGCAGGCTGCAGCACACCCCACAAACCCTTTTTTTCTATGCGTCCGAGGCAGCTTCCTTTTCGCCCTCTGCAGCGACCTCAGCTGTCAGCGCTGCCTCGAGCTCAGCGCTGGAATCTTCTGCTGTCGCGGCCTCTGGAGTTGCTTCTGCGCTTTCCTCAGATCCTTCAAGCTCGGCTGTGGTTTGCGCCTGTTGTTGTGCCAGCTCGAGCTCTTGCAGCTGATCCGACAGATCTTGTTCACGAGTACGACGGCGTTCGGCGTGATGCGCGAACCCGGTACCCGCAGGAATCAGGCGACCCACTATGACGTTCTCTTTGAGACCACGAAGATCATCGCGAAGACCACGAACCGCTGCCTCGGTCAGGACACGCGTGGTCTCCTGGAACGATGCAGCTGAAATAAACGACTCCGTAGCAAGCGATGCTTTCGTGATACCCAGGAGCACCGGATCGATAGTGAGCAATTCCTTGTCCTGTACCTCGAGCTGCTCAACCTCCTCGTGGAAGCGAGCCTTGTCGATTTGCTCACCTCTGAGGTAAGAGCTCTCACCGGGTGTCGCAACGATTACCTTGCGCAACATCTGGCGAATGATCACCTCGATGTGCTTGTCATTGATTTTCACGCCCTGCAATCGATACACGTCCTGGATCTCGCGAACCAGGTAATCAGCCAGGTTCTCTACGCCCTGCAGACGCAGGATGTCATGGGGGTTCGGTTCGCCATCAGCAATGGTCTCGCCTTTGACAACCTGCTCGCCCTCGAACACGTTGAGGTGGCGCCACTTCGGAATCAGCTCCTCGTGACTCTCGCCCGACTCCTCGGTAATAACAAGACGACGTTTGCCCTTTGTTTCCTTGCCGAAGCTAACCGTACCCGTGTGCTCAGCCATAATCGCCGGCTCTTTCGGCTTCCTGGCTTCGAACAGGTCGGCAATGCGCGGCAGGCCACCCGTGATATCGCGAGTCTTGGACGACTCCTGCGGAATACGAGCGATGATATCGCCTACGGAAACTTTCGCTCCGTCGCCCATATTGATAATGGCGCCCGCCGGCAGTGCGTAAACAGCCGGAATATCGGTATTCGCAAAGCAAATGTTGGCACCGTCCTTGTCAACCAACCGTGCAACCGGACGTAGATCCTTACCAGACCCGCCGCGACTCTTCGGATCAAGAACAACGATACTTGTCAGGCCAGTAAATTCGTCAATCTGCTCGGTAACTGTGATGCCATCGAGGAAGTCTTCAAACTTGATGTTACCCGCCACTTCCGTAACAACCGGGTGGGTGTGCGGATCCCAAGTGGCAACAACCTGCCCCTGCTTGACCTCTGCACCATCTTCGATCGTAATGGTTGCTCCGTAAGGCACTTTATAGCGCTCACGTTCGCGGCCCTGATCGTTGCTCACGGAAACTTCACCGGAACGCGACACAGCTACAAGGTATCCCTTGTGGTGAGACACGGTCTTGATGTTATTGAGCTTGGCAATACCGTTCGATTTGATCTCAATACTGTTGATTGCAGCAGACCTTGAGGCCGCACCACCAATATGGAAGGTGCGCATTGTCAACTGCGTGCCAGGCTCGCCAATTGACTGCGCTGCGATAACACCAACAGCTTCGCCGATAGCGATACGGCGACCGCGTGCAAGGTCACGACCGTAACACTGTGCACAAACGCCATAACGAATTTCACAGGTAATGGGTGAGCGAACCAGAACACGGTCTATCGACAGCTCTTCAAGCCGCTCAACCCCCGCCTCGTCAAGCATCGTGCCCGCATCGAATGCAACCCTGTCCGTACCGGGAATTAGCACAGCCTCAGCCAGAACTCGGCCCAGCACTCGCTCTGTTAGTGGCTCAACAATATCTCCGCCTTCGACCAGCGGCACCATCTCAACACCGTTCTTGGTCTCGCAATCGACCTCGGTAACAACGAGATCCTGCGCGACGTCGACGAGTCGACGTGTCAGGTAACCGGAGTTAGCGGTTTTCAGTGCCGTATCGGCAAGACCCTTACGGGCACCGTGAGTGGAGATAAAGTACTGCAGTACATCGAGGCCCTCGCGGAAGTTCGCCGTAATTGGCGTCTCGATGATCGAGCCGTCCGGCTTGGCCATCAGGCCACGCATACCAGCCAACTGTCTGATCTGCGCCGCCGAACCACGAGCGCCGGAGTCTGCCATCATATAGATGGAGTTGAAGGACTCCTGATCGACATTCTTGCCAGACGCGTCCTTGACCACTTCGGTACCAAGCTTGTCCATCATGGCCTTGGCCACCTGGTCGTTTGTGCGTGACCAGATATCGACGACTTTATTGTAACGCTCACCGTCGGTTACGAGACCCGACGCGTACTGGTCCTGAATCTCTTTAACCTCGGCTTCTGCGACCGCCAGGATATCTTCTTTACTCTCCGGGACGACCATGTCGTTTACGCCAATAGAAATACCGGCCATCGTCGCAAAGCGGAAACCCGTGTACATCAGGCGGTCAGCAAATACGACCGTCTTTTTGAGCCCCAGTTGCCGATAACAGGCGTTTATCACATTGGAAATAGCTTTCTTGGACATCGACTGGTTGATGAGATCGAAGCTAAGACCCTCCGGCAGGATTTCGGACAACAGTGCCCGCCCGACAGTGGTCTCCAACCGGCGAACGACCGTTTCGGTCTCGCCATTTTCATTCGTCTCGGAAACCCGCACCCGAATATTGACCATGGCCTGTAGTGCCACCGACCCGCTTTCGAACGCACGACGCGCTTCGTCAGTATCAGTCAGGATCATGCCTTCGCCCTTCGCATTGATGCGAGAGCGGGTCATGTAATATAGCCCAAGTACAACGTCCTGCGATGGCACGATGATCGGATCGCCATTTGCCGGAGACAAAATGTTGTTTGACGACATCATCAAAGCACGCGCCTCGAGCTGTGCCTCAATAGAAAGCGGCACGTGCACCGCCATCTGGTCACCGTCGAAGTCAGCATTAAACGCTGTACATACGAGCGGATGCAGCTGGATTGCCTTGCCTTCAATCAATACCGGCTCGAACGCCTGGATACCCAGTCGATGCAGAGTCGGCGCACGGTTGAGCATTACAGGGTGCTCGCGGATGACTTCTTCGAGAATGTCCCAGACTTCCGCACCTTCGCGCTCGACCAATCGCTTGGCCGCTTTAATAGTTGTCGCTTCTCCGCGCAACTGCAGCTTCGAGAAAATAAAAGGCTTGAAGAGTTCCAGCGCCATCTTCTTTGGCAGACCACACTGATGCAGCTTCAGCGTCGGACCAACCACGATGACTGAACGACCCGAGTAGTCGACACGTTTGCCGAGCAGGTTCTGACGGAAACGGCCTTGCTTGCCCTTAATCATATCGGCGAGCGACTTTAACGGACGCTTGTTAGTACCGGTGATTGCACGACCACGACGACCGTTGTCGAGAAGTGCATCAACGGACTCCTGCAGCATGCGTTTTTCATTGCGCACGATAATGTCTGGCGCGTTGAGCTCCAGCAAACGGCGAAGACGGTTATTGCGATTGATCACGCGGCGGTACAGATCATTCAGGTCCGACGTCGCAAAACGGCCACCATCGAGCGGCACCAGCGGCCGTAAGTCAGGCGGCAGAACCGGCAACACAGTCAACACCATCCACTCCGGCTTGTTGCCGGACAGGACGAACGATTCGATCAGCTTCAATCGCTTGGAAAGTCGTTTCAGTTTGGTCTCTGAACGGGTCGCACCCATGTCTTCACGAACCTGCAAGATTTCGCTTTGCAGATCGATGGTCATAAGCATTTCGCGAACGGCTTCTGCACCCATACGGGCGTCGAATTCATCGCCGTATTGCTCAAGCGCGTCGAGATACATCTCGTCGGTCATGAGCTGGCCGCGCTCGAGTTCTGTCATGCCGGGTTCTACGACGACAAATGCCTCGAAATACAGAACGCGCTCAATCTCGCGCAGGGTCATGTCGAGCATGAGCCCGATGCGTGACGGCAACGACTTCAGGAACCAGATGTGTGCGACCGGGCTGGCAAGCTCGATGTGCGCCATACGCTCGCGGCGTACTTTAGTCTGTGTAACTTCAACGCCACACTTCTCGCAGACAACACCACGATGCTTCAGGCGCTTGTACTTGCCACAGAGGCACTCGTAGTCTTTGACCGGCCCGAAGATCTTCGCGCAAAACAGACCATCGCGTTCCGGCTTGAACGTGCGGTAGTTGATCGTTTCCGGCTTCTTTACTTCACCGAACGACCACGAGCGCACCATGTCCGGCGACGCCAGCCCAATGCGGATAGCCTCGAAGTCATCAACAGGGTTCTGGTACTTGAAAAGATTTAATAGGTCTTTCATTAGTCAGCCTCCAGCTCAATGTTGATGCCCAGGGATCTAATTTCCTTGACTAGCACATTGAACGACTCCGGCATGCCGGCATCCATTTCGTGTTCACCATCGACGATGTTTTTGTACATCTTGGTTCGACCTTGTACGTCATCCGACTTAACCGTCAGCATTTCCTGCAAGGTGTAGGCCGCACCGTAAGCCTCAAGCGCCCAGACCTCCATCTCGCCGAATCGCTGGCCGCCGAACTGCGCCTTACCACCCAGCGGTTGCTGAGTAACGAGGCTGTATGGCCCTGTTGAACGGGCGTGCATCTTGTCGTCAACAAGATGGTTAAGCTTCAACATGTACATGTAACCAACGGTCACCTCACGATCGAAGGTTTCGCCAGTTCGGCCATCGCTGAGTCGCGATTGCCCGGTATCAGCAAGATCAGCCAGCTGCAGCAATCCCTTGATCTCAGCTTCTGTTGCACCATCAAACACCGGCGTCGCCGTAGGTACACCCGAGGTGAGATTTCCGGCCAACTCAATGACTTCGGCATCGCTGAACGACTTGATGTCTTCGATCCGACCGCCGGTCTTGTTGTAGATCTGTTCCAGGAACTGACGAACCTTGGTGATCGATTCCTGCGCCTTGAGCATCTTGTCTATCTTCTTGCCAAGGCCCTTCGCGGCCCAGCCGAGATGCGTCTCCAGCACCTGGCCGACGTTCATGCGTGATGGAACGCCGAGCGGGTTCAGAACGATGTCGACAGGATTACCGTCGTCGAGGTACGGCATATCTTCAACGGGTACAATCATCGAGATCACGCCCTTGTTGCCATGACGCCCAGCCATCTTGTCGCCCGGTTGGATGCGGCGCTTAACGGCGAGGTAAACCTTGACCATCTTGAGGACACCCGGTGCGAGATCATCGCCCGCCGTAATCTTCAACTTCTTCTCTTCGAAGCGACGGTCAAATTCTTCACGCTGAGAATTCAAACGCTCGAATGCCTTTTGCAATTGCTCATTGGCATCATCGTTCTTCAAACGGATTTCAAACCACTGTTCGCGCGGCACTTCATCCAGGTACGCCCGAGTGATTTTCGAGCCTGATTTGAGTTTGTTCGGCCCACCCTGAGCCACCTTGTTGGTCAGCATGCGCTCGACACGCTCGTAAATATCCTCTTCCAGGATCCGAAGCGTATCGTCGAGGTCCTTGCGGACGCTCTCAAGCTCTGATTTTTCGATCGACAGAGCGCGCAGGTCTTTTTCGACGCCGTCACGCGTAAATACGCGAACATCGATAACCGTGCCGTCCATGCCTGGCGGTACGCGCAGCGACGTGTCCTTCACGTCGGAGGCTTTCTCGCCAAAAATTGCACGCAAGAGTTTTTCCTCCGGCGTCAACTGCGTTTCACCTTTCGGCGTCACTTTGCCGACGAGAATGTCGCCTGCCTTGACCTCGGCACCGATAAACGCGATACCGGATTCGTCGAGCTTCGCGAGCGCGGCGTCGCCGACGTTCGGAATGTCAGACGTAATGTCTTCAGACCCAAGCTTCGTGTCGCGAGCGACACACTGCAGTTCCTCGATATGAATCGTCGTAAAACGATCCTCTTTGACAACACGCTCTGAGATGAGAATGGAATCCTCAAAGTTGTAGCCGTTCCAGGGCATGAACGCGACGAGCAGGTTCTGGCCAAGCGCGAGCTCGCCCATGTCCGTCGACGGGCCGTCTGCCAATACATCACCCAGGGAGATCGTATCGCCTGCCTTTACAAGCGGCTTCTGGTTGATGCAGGTGTTCTGGTTTGAGCGCGTGTATTTCGTCAGATTGTAAATATCGACACCGGCTTCGGTGGCGCTTGTTTCGTCATCATTTACCCTAACAACAATACGCGATGCGTCAACCGAGTCGACCGTGCCGCCGCGGCGAGAGACAACCGTAACGCCGGAATCGATGGCTACAGCTCGCTCCATGCCAGTACCGACCAAGGGTGCTTCCGCACGCAACGTCGGTACAGCCTGGCGCTGCATGTTCGAGCCCATGAGCGCGCGGTTGGCGTCGTCGTGCTCAAGGAATGGAATTAGCGAGGCAGCAACCGATACGATCTGGCGGGGCGAGACATCCATGTAATTGACATCCGCCGGCGCCGATAAAGTAAATTCGTTCTTGTGGCGAACGGCTACGAGCTCTTCAGTAAACTTGCCGTTCTTATCAAGCTCGGAGTTAGCCTGTGCAATGATGTACTGGCTCTCTTCGATTGCCGACAGGTACTCAATGTCCGACGTTGCCTTGCCGTTCGCAACTTTTCGATACGGCGTCTCGAGGAAACCATACTCGTTAGTACGCGCATACACGGCTAGCGAATTGATCAGGCCGATGTTCGGCCCCTCAGGGGTCTCAATCGGGCACACACGACCGTAGTGCGTCGGATGAACGTCGCGAACCTCAAAACCGGCACGCTCTCTTGTCAGGCCGCCAGGCCCAAGCGCCGAAACCCGACGCTTATGGGTAACTTCTGAAAGCGGATTATTCTGATCCATGAACTGCGACAGCTGGCTCGAGCCGAAGAACTCTTTGACAGCAGCAGCAACCGGCTTCGCATTGATCATCTCTTGCGGCATCAGGCCTTCGGTCTCGGCCTGTGTCAGGCGCTCTTTAACTGCGCGCTCGACACGAACGAGGCCAACGCGGAATGCGTTTTCAGCCATTTCGCCGACACTACGAACGCGGCGGTTACCAAGGTGGTCAATGTCGTCGACCGTGCCATAGCCGTTGCGGATATCTATGAGCGTCGACAACACGGCAAGGATGTCATCCCTGTCGAGTACGCCGCCGCCTTCCGATGTATCCCGACCAACGCGGCGATTAAACTTCATGCGGCCGACACCGGAAAGGTCATAGCGATCCGGGTTGAAGAACAGGTTCTGGAACAGGTTCTCAGCCGCTTCTTTTGTGGGCGGCTCACCGGGACGCATCATGCGATAGATTTCGACAAGCGCCTCAAGACGGGTCGTCGACGGGTCGATGTTCAACGTATTCGAGATGAACGGACCGCGATCAAGATCGTTTACAAACAGCGTTCGGATGCTTTCGATACCAGCGGCAATAAGCGCTTCAACGAGCTCAGGTGTCAGCTCGGCATTGGCAGCGGCGAGCAATTCGCCCGTTTCCGTGTCGATAATGTCATGAGCCAGTATTTTTCCCTCGAGGTACTCGCTCGGCACGATCATCTTGTCGACGCTCGATTTTTCCATGTCGCGAACGTGTTTCGCAGTAATACGGCGGCCTTCTTCAACAATCAGCTTGCGGCCAAGCTTGATATCGAAAGTCGCCGTATCGCCACGCAGGCGTTCGGGAACGAGAGCCATCCGGATCTCTTTTTCGGAGAGATAGAATTCGTTGGTATCGAAGAAGAGCTCCAGCATTTCTTCGTTGGTCATGTCCAGAGCACGAAGAATAATCGTTACCGGCAATTTACGCCGACGATCGATGCGCGCGAAAACAGCATCTTTCGGGTCAAACTCGAAGTCGAGCCAGGAGCCACGGTACGGAATAATTCTCGCCGAGAAAAGCAATTTGCCCGAGCTGTGGGTCTTGCCTTTATCGTGATCGAAGAAGACGCCGGGCGAACGATGTAACTGGGACACAATGACCCGCTCGGTACCGTTGATCACAAAGGTACCGTGATCGGTCATCAGAGGCATCTCACCGAGATAAACTTCCTGCTCGCGAATATCCTTAACGGGCTTCGGCGTGCCGCTGGCTTCCTTGTCATAAATGACCAGGCGAACCTTGACTCGAATCGGTGCGGCATAAGTCAGACCACGCATCTGACATTCTTTGACGTCAAATACTGGCTCGCCAAGCCTGTAGCTCACATATTCGAGCGCCGCATTGCCTGAATAGCTGACAATTGGAAATACAGACTTGAACGCCGCATGCAGACCTCTGTCAACACGCTCGTCGATTGCCTTATCCGTCTGCAGAAACTTGGCATACGATGCCACCTGGATTGACAACAGGTAAGGCACGTCCAAAATTGTTGGACGCTTGCCAAAGTTCTTGCGGATACGTTTTTTCTCAGTGAATGAGTATGCCATTCGAGAAATCCTCGTTAACCTAATTCTAAAATTACGGACGCGCGCAAGCAGCCAGCCGAAACTCGACTGGCTGCTTGCCCGACTTTTGACCCATCGGGTCGTGCATCAAACACAGATGCAACAAGTGCTTACTTAAGCTCGACAGTTGCGCCGGCCTCTTCAAGCTGCTTCTTGACTTCTTCTGCGTCGTCTTTCGATGCACTTTCTTTAATAGCTGAAGGTACGCCTTCGACTGTGTCCTTGGCCTCTTTCAACCCAAGACCGGTAATTGAACGAACAGCCTTAATGACAGCAACTTTGTTGCCACCGAAGCTCGTCAATACGACATCGAACTCAGTCTTCTCTTCTGCTGCTTCACCAGCATCACCGGCAGCAGGACCTGCAGCAACGGCAACCGGTGCGGCTGCAGAAACGCCCCACTTTTCTTCGAGCGTCTTTACGATATCGACGATATCCATGATCGGTAGTGCGTCGAGCCCTTCAACAATATCTTCTTTGGACAATGCCATTTCTCTATTCCTCTAATCTTTAAAACCTGAGTCAGGTAATACGATTTGATCCTAAGCCGCTTCCTGTTCGCCGCGAGCATTTAAAGTGCGCACGAGCATCGCAGGAGCTTCGGCCAATGTGCCTACCAGTTTGGTCATCGGTGCTAACAGAACGCCAAGCATCATTGCGCGCGCCTGATCCAACGTTGGCAAACTCGCCAACTTCGCTAGATCGGAGCCCGGCAACAATTGCCCACCGGCTGAAAGCGATACCGCCTGCAGAGCATCGTGCCCCTTGGCGAAATCCTTAATTACCCTGGCAGCGGCACCTGGATCATCTTTTGCAAACGCGAGCAGTAACGGCCCTTTGAGTGTGTCTTGCATACACTCAAATTCGGTGCCTACGACGGCACGACGAGCCAACGTGTTTTTGACAACACGCATGTACACGCCGGCATTACGCGCTTGTTTGCGTAACTCCGTCATGTCTGCAACAGACAGACCTCTGTATTCGGCCGCAACAGCCGTTACAGATTCGCCTGCAACCGCATTCACCTCTTTGACAAGAGCTTTCTTGTCTTCGAGTCTAAGTGCCATAAATATCTCCTGGCCTACGGTTACACAAAAAGGTGAAATTCCCTTCAGGCACCCTGTTTGGAACACCTGTCCCATTCAAAGTGACCTAAACTTTCACCTACCCTTTCGGGGACATCCGTCCCCTTGTCGGATGGCAACCGTCGCCAGATAATCTGACTCAGGTATCACCATCTGCGTAGGTAGTTATTAAGATCAGCAATCACACTAATCACCTACGGTCTTCGACGATCGCCGCATCCTTGCGGCTACCTGCCTCGCCGCCCCAGGGGCAACTCGGCAAATTCTCTTGATCAGGCGCCTATTGAAGCCCGATCGACCGACACGCCCGGACCCATCGTGGACGAGACAGTCAGTTTTTTAACGTACGAACCCTTGGCCGAAGCCGGCTTAGCCTTCTTGAGATCGGCGAGCAGCACCTCGAGGTTCTCTTTCAATGCTGGCACTTCGAAGTCCGCCCTACCGATAGGACAGTGAATAATTCCTGCCTTATCAGTACGATAGCGAACCTGACCTGCTTTGGCATTGCTAACGGCCGTCTCAACGTCGGCGGTTACCGTGCCAACCTTGGGGTTTGGCATCAGCCCGCGCGGACCGAGAATCTGGCCGAGTTGGCCAACAACACGCATCGCATCCGGCGTCGCAATAACGACGTCAAAATTCAGCTCACCTGCTTTAACCTGCTCCGCAAGATCTTCAAACCCAACTATGTCTGCACCGGCCGCGGTTGCCTTGTCGGCATTTTCGCCTTGCGCAAAAACTGCAACGCGAACCGTTTTGCCAGTGCCATTCGGAAGGACGGTGGAGCCGCGAACGACCTGGTCCGACTTACGCGGATCCACGCCGAGATTCACCGACACGTCGATACTCTCAGGAAACTTCGCCGTTGCGAGGTCCTTCACAAGGCCCAGCGCTTCGTCGATAAGGTATGCCTTTTCGGAATTGACCTTTTCGCGAGCGACCTTTTTGCGTTTGCTAACGGCCATTACTTCGCTCCCTCAACTTCGATGCCCATGCTGCGTGCTGTGCCTGCAATCGTGCGAACGGCAGCATCCATATCAGCCGCCGTCAGATCCGGCATCTTCGTCGTTGCAATATCTTCGAGTTGCTGACGATTGACCTTGCCCACTTTTTCTGTATTTGGCGTACCCGAGCCTTTCTTGAGACCCGCCGCCTTACGCAGCAAAACTGCCGCAGGAGGAGTTTTCGAAATGAATGTGAAACTACGGTCACTGTAGACCGTGATAATCACGGGGATAGGCAGGCCCGGCTCTGTACCCTGGGTTTCTGCATTAAATGCCTTGCAAAATTCCATGATGTTGACGCCATGCTGACCCAATGCTGGTCCGACAGGTGGTGACGGATTTGCCTGGCCGGCAGGAACCTGCAGCTTGATGTAACTAGCTACCTTTTTAGCCATCTTCTTTCTCCCGAGTTCAAGCGCTATGGCTTACCCATAGCTCCTCGTAAATTGTTGATGCGTAAATGGGGACATTCTGCTTTTATTTCCCGGGGCTATCGCCTCAGGAAATAAAAGCAGAATGTCCCCTACGACTTCTCAACTTGACCGAAATCCAATTCGACCGGTGTTGATCTACCCAAAATCTGAACAGCCACCTGCAGGCGACTCTTCTCATAATTAACTGTTTCAACAACTCCACTGAAGTCGTTAAACGGCCCATCAATAACGCGAACAACCTCACCCGGCTCAAACAGTACTTTCGGCCGTGGCTTGTCGACGCCTTCCCGGACGCGATCCAGAATCCGGTTTGCTTCCTTGTCGGTAATTGGCGCCGGACGATCACTCGAACCGCCAATAAAACCGAGCACCTTCGGCACTTCTTTAACGAGATGCCAGGTTTCGTCGTCCATCTCCATTTGCACGAGAACGTATCCCGGGAAGAACTTGCGCTCACTGCGGCGCTTTTGCCCTTCCTTCATTTCGACCACTTCCTCCGTCGGAACCAGGATCTCGCCAAACTTATCCTGCATTCCGAGGCGCTCAATTCGCTCTTCGAGACCACTTTTTACGCGGTGCTCGAAATTCGAGTAGGCATGCACGATGTACCAACGTAAGGACACGGATGTATTTCCTTTAAATTGCCAGGTTGCTGGTCTAACCGACCAGTCTGCGAGTTAGCCAGAGCAGACCCGAGTCCAATAACCAGAAAAACACAGCCATGATCAACGTAAACACAAACACGGCAATTGCCGTCTGCGTTGTCTCTTGCTTCGTCGGCCAGACTACCTTGCGAATTTCAACGCGCGAGCCCTGAATGAAGTGCCATAGCTTTTGACCCTGGGCGCTCAACATCGCAACCGCGATGGCCGCACCGGTTCCAACCAGGACAATCAGCACCCTGATAGCCAGCGCAAGCTCAAACTCGTAAAAGTAATACGCATAAAGGCCGCCAACGATCATCGCCGCTGCAACTAGCAGCTTGATAATGTCGAGCACGCCGCTCTGACTTGTTTCTGTATGTGTGGTCATTTTCTGTATGTCTTTGGGCCGGTGTTGCTGCCTGCAATGGCAGGCCAGGAGGGAATCGAACCCCCAACCTGCGGTTTTGGAGACCGCCGCTCTGCCAATTGAGCTACTGGCCTGTCGCGTTACTCGA
>Ga0224512_10001062_pt1 | contig 27370 bp, 19 predicted proteins | sample SF_May12_sed_USG_4_FD_169103 | JGI IMG/M metagenome (GOLD analysis project Ga0224512, IMG submission 169103) | Sediment microbial communities from San Francisco Bay, California, United States - SF_May12_sed_USGS_13 | ecosystem: Environmental > Aquatic > Marine > Sediment | place: USA... | reverse complement strand
AGCGTATCATCGCCTTGGAAGGCACGCAGCCGAAGTTCAGGCAGTCGCCGCCCATCCTGTTCTTCTCGATCAGCGTAACCTTCGCCTTTACCGCGGCCGCGATATAGGCGGTCACCAGCCCGGCCGAGCCGGCGCCGATGACCACCAGGTTGGTGTCGAAACGATCCGGTTTGTCGAAACCCTGCAGCGCCCTGCGGCTGGTTATTACCGACAGGATCTTGCGGCCGATGAAAGGCAGCATGGCCAGCAGCAGAAACGACAGCAGGATTTCGGTGCTGAAAATGCCGCTGGCCGAATCGATCTGGCTCAGCTGGGTGCCCGCGTTGACGTAGACAGCGGTGCCGGCCAGCATGCCAAGCTGGCTTACCCAGAAGAAAGTCCATAATCGCAGCCGCGTCAATCCCATCACCAGGTTGATCACGAAAAAGGGAAACGCCGGCACCAGCCGCAAAGCGAACAGGTAAAACGGTCCCTCCTTGTCGATGCCGTCGTTTATCGCCTTCAGCGAGTTGCCGAAGCGCGATTGCACCGCATCCTGGAACAGGTAGCGCGAAACCAGGAACGCAACCGAGGCGCCGATGGTACTGGCGAAAGACACCAGGACCAGCCCGGTTACCAGTCCGAAAATCGCGCCTGCAACAAGCGTCAGCACGGTCGCGCCGGGCAGCGACACGCCGGTAATGACGATGTATAGCAAAAAGAATCCAATCAGCGTCAGCAACCGGTTTTCCTGGTAGTACTGGTCGATGATCTGTTGTTGTGTCTTGACGTAATCGAGTGTCAGGTATTGCTCCAGGTCGAACATGAAAAACAGTATCACGATAACGGCAAGCAGCCCCAGCAGGATTATTTTTTTCATTTTCAGGCTTCCTTTTTACTTGCTTGGGTTATGAAGTCGATTCTGGTTTCAAGTTCCCGCAACGCTGATATCCTCGGCCCATTGCAGAAATTCCCGCTCAGGGCCCTCGAAAATAATCTCCGGTTGCTTGGTCTCTATCTGGTAACGATACATGGGATCGTAATATTGTTCGAGTAATGTTCGAATACCCGGATAAAATTCCGCAACCCGGCCCGTGCGAAAGAATACGTTCAGCGCCTGTTCGAAGCATAACCTTACCTGCCGGTAGCGATCCCCGCCCAGTCGCCGCTGAATACGCGACAGGTTATCGAGTACGAAGCTTCGGAACGCATGCTCGGCGTTATCGGCGTGCGCGCGACGGTAGGCCGGCCAGTTGTGCTCGATGTAATCCTCGCCGATCAGCCTGATCCGGGAATCGATATCGACCTGCAGAACGGCGCGCGGCGCTTTCAACAGCGCCGCGTACAGGCCATCGGGCATAGCGATGCGACCGATCATGCGTCCCTCGTCCTCGACGAAGACAGGAATATCGGGGAAACGTTCGCGATGCTTCAGAAACGCGATCGCGACCGCATTTTCCCAGTCGATTGCCGTTGGCTGGCTATCCAGGGCGTCCTGACCGAAAGCCGACCCCCGATGATTTGCCAAACCCTCGAAGTCGATGTGATGCCTGATCTTGCGCAATACCCGGGTCTTGCCAACGCCGGTCAATCCGCTGACGCAAACCAGCGGCACCTCGTCGACCACTCGCTCCAGCTCGTCGATAAGAAACCGCCGCATCGCCTTGTAACCGCCTCGTACCAGCGGATAGTCGACGCCCCGCTCGCGCAGCCATTGCTGCGCGGTACGCGAACGCAGGCCGCCGCGAAAACAGTAAAGGTAACCACCCGGATTCGACTCGCAAAACTCGATCCATTCGCGCAGCCGCTGTTCGCGTATTTGCGGGGTCGCCAGCTCGAGCCCCAGGCGGATCGCCTCGTCCTGCCCGGCGTCCTTGTAGCGAATGCCGATCTGTTCGCGCTGCCGGTCGTCGAGCAGCGGAATATTGACCGCGCCCGGGAACGCGCCGCGTGCGTATTCCACCGGCGCGCGCAGGTCCAGCAGTGGAACACCCTGCAGGAATAGTTGACGGTAATCATTGCTGTCTTCGAGAATCATCATCGACTACCGCGGATGCCGGATTTCCCAGCAGCGGTGAATTTTCGGATTTCTCCTGAAATCCTCGGGAATCGTCGCCTGCGAAATATCGCGCGTGTCGAAGTCCTTGCCGATCTCGCTGGATATTTTGAAACCGCGGCGGTTGGTCGAGAACAACAGCAATCCGTCACGCGCCAGCAGGCGCATGGTCTGCCTGATCAATTGCGCGTGATCGCGCTGAATGTCGAGGCTCTGCTGCATCTTGCTCGAGTTCGAAAACGATGGTGGATCCAAGAATATCAAATCATATTCGTCATTTATTGGAAACCGTGCCGGGCTGCGCAACAACTCGATGATTTCCGCACGCAGAAACTGGAAACGGGCCTCGTCATCGAGACCGTTCAACAGGTGATTCTCGCGCGCCCAGTCGAGGTAGGTCGCCGACAGATCGACGTTCAGCACCGACCTGGCGCCACCCAGCCCCGCGAAAACGCCCACGCTCCCGGTATAGCAGAACAGGTTCAGCACCGATTTGTCGCGAGCGGCGCGGAAAACCAGTTCGCGGGTACTACGGTGGTCCAGGAACAGGCCCGAGTCGAGGTAGTCGCTGAGGTTTATCAATAACGAAGCCGGGCCCTCGCTCACCTGAAAAAACTCCCCCTGGTTATCCTGTTTCTGATACTGGCTCGAGCCGCGCTGGCGACTGCGAGTCTTACAGTAAAGCTGCTGATCATCGATCCCGAACAGCTGCTTTACGACATCGATAGCAACGCCGATGCGGCGTCCGGCTTTAGCCGGGTCGATCGTGGCCGGCGCCTGGTACTCTTGCAGATGGAACCACTCGAGTTCCGGCGCCACCTCGCTCTGGTAGCGATCGAGCGCAAATGCAAATTCCGGCAGATCCGCATCGTACAGGCGGTAGCAGGTAATTCCATTCCTGGCGGCCCAGCGTTGCAGGTGCCTGCTGTTTTTCGCGAGTCGGTTGCGCAGCGGCAAGGCAATTTCACCGATCGTGTCGTCGCTCTCGACCTTCGCCTTGCTGGTTTTCGCGTCACGCGCGGTTTCGAAAATGGCAAACAGGCATTCCAGCGGACCGTTCCTGACGTCCTTGCGGCTGATCCGCTTCAGCTTCAGACGATGCAACTGATCCGGATTGGCGGAAATGATCGCGAGCCGCGCCGGCGCGAGGCGGCGCAGCGCATCACCGAGATCGCTATACAGCTGGCCCAGGTCCTGCGCGCCCTGCATGCGTTTGCCGTAGGGCGGGTTCGCAATTACCAGCGTTTCGACGTCGCCCGGTGGCAATTCCAGCGCGGCGACCTGCTGGTGCGAAAATTCGATCAGGTCAGCCACCCCGGCGCGTTTCGCGTTGACGCGCGCGATCCGCAATGCCCCAGCGTCGTAGTCGCTGGCATAGATCCGGGTTTCGACCTCGGCGTCTATCTCCTGCCGCGCTCGCGCCTTGCATTCCTCCCAGCGCTCCGGGTCGTGCTGCAGCCACTGGCCGAATCCGAAATAGTCGCGCGCAAGCCCCGGCGGGATGTTGGCGGCCATCATCGCCGCCTCGATCACGAAGGTGCCTGATCCGCACATCGGATCCAGCAGGCGCAGCGTCTGCGCCGAATCGCGCTTCCAGCCCGCCTGGACCAGCAGCGCCGCAGCCAGGTGCTCCTTCAGCGGCGCACCGGTATGCTCGGTGCGATAACCACGGCGGTGCAGGCTGTCACCGGACAAATCCAGGCTAATCGCAGCCTGGTTACGATGCAGGTTGACGTGTATCTGCAGATCGGGCTGTGTTTTTTCCACCACCGGTCGACTGCCGCAAATATCGCGAAAGCGATCGACGATGGCATCCTTGGTCTTCAGGGCGACGAAGTGCCCGTGGTCGAGCTGCGACCGCGAAACCGTCGCAGCGACCGCAATGCTGTTGCGCGCCTGTAGGTGCTTCTCCCATTCGATCGCGCGAACCGTATCGTAGAGTTGCTGCTCGTTTTCGACCGGGCCGCGAGCGAGCTCGCAAAAAACGCGGTTCGCGAGCCGCGAATGCAGGCAGATTCGGTAAACCGCATCGATTCCGGCCTCGATTCTGACGCCGCCGTAAACCTTTTGCAGGCGCGCATCGCTCGTGCCCAGCAGGTCGCGCAACTCGTGAAACAAAAGGGTCTCGAAGCCCTTGTGGCCGGTAATGAATAACTCGAGATCTGGCATCGATTGCAATCTTGGGGGGAGCCCGTCAAATGGCAATTTTACCCCTTCTGTCCGAAAAAGCTTGGAAAACGAAATTAAATGAAAATAGTCGCAGGAAATCAGGGATGACTTGTTCTATATTAACAACTTCTAACCCTTTGCAACGATGCTGGGATGACAGGTTCAAACTCACGGCAGCTACCTGATTCGATATCTGGGCATGATATCTACGCGGATGTTTCCAGCCTCAGTAAAAAGCTGATTACCGAACTGCTGCTGCGTATGATCGAAAGCGCGGGGAACTACCATGGCTGGAGCCTGTCCGACCAGGATGGTGCCCGCGTGGTAAAACTGATTACGCATAAACAACGCATCATCTGCTCCTCTTTTACCTTTCAACTGAACCGACATTTTTCCGAGTTCAAATCCTGCGACGGCTCCACGCTCCAGGAACAGGGCGCGCGGGACTGGCAAAAACTGGGATTGTCCGGCGCCAATGCCGGCGTCGAGATCAACGAATTGAAGGCGATCACGACGCGCTACGACGATGCCTTCAAGGAATTCGATCGCACCATATTGAAACGCTTGCAGGCCTGTCTCAAGCGCTCCCGCGCCAGCATCTACGACAACCCGTTACAGGTCAAAAGGTTATGCGAATCGTTTCAGTATGCGATTGACGCGCTGAACCTCGAATTGAGCTACAAGATCGCGCTTTACCACCTGTTTGCCGACCGCTTCATCGAGGCCCTGGGCCCGATCTACCGCCGTATCGACCAGACGCTGCTGGACCACGGCATGTTGCCGGATATCCCGCCGGCTCGCATTCACCTGCGCAGCATCGATGGCCTTAGCGAAGCCGATTCTCCCGCCGCCTTCAAACCCGACCAGACGATTTGCCAACTGCTGTTGCTGCAGGATTTCAAGGAAAAGTCCCGCCAGCCTTCCAGCAAGTACAGTAATTTGTTTCCGCTGCTCAAGAAACGTTTCGCGAGTTTCGGACTCGATCAGTACGACGAGCAAATTGATCAGTTAAACCTCATTTTCAAACTGATTTTCGAAGACGAAGATCTGCCGACACCGATCAAGCACCAGCTTGCACGCCTGCAGATTTACGTTTTTATCACCGCGATACAGGAAGACGGCTTTCTGCGCCGCTCCAGCAATCCCGCGCGCCGCCTGCTCGACGGCATCATCACCAGTGAGGTCGAAATTGCAAAACGGGGTAACTCGGAGTTTTCCGGTATCCGCTATTTACGAGAGCGCATCGACGATCTTGCCAGTCGTGAATTCATCACCGTCGACAGTTACGCAGAGATGCTGGACGGTTACCAGGTCTTCGTGAAGGAAAACGAGGCGAAGGTGCGCAAGGCGCGCAGAATCGAGGCGACCCGGAAAGTCCTGCCGCTGGTCAAGACCAGGCTGCACGAAATTACCCAACCGCTCAGAATACAGGGCACCCCACAAATTCTGTTTGACAAGGTCTGGCTGCCGTTGCTGGTGCAAATCGCGCTGCAGCAGGGCATGGACTCGGATATCTGGCACAAGACGATCGAGATGGTCAAAAAGCAGGTCTGGTCACTGATCCCCAAGTCGACCACCGAAGAGCAGCAGGAATTGCTGCAGTTGCTGCCTAACGTCGCGCATTCGCTGCACCGTGCGATGCGAAGCCTCAGGCTTGCCGAGCCCTTGCAACAGTCCTTGCGTGATTTCCTGGCGCTGGAACAAAAGAACGTCGCCGAGAAGACCGCGCACAATATCATCGAGGCCAGGCGACGCACCCGGTCACTGGCGGCGAAATCCTTCGATACCATGGAAGACACCACCGAGTTCGACGCGATGATGCAGACCGGTATCTTCCAGATACCCACCGAAACGCTCGAGGCGATGAATGCCTCGAAACCGAAGAAGCCGAAAAAAGTCGATCAGGTACAGGCGCTATCGGTTGGCGAATGGGTAAACATCCGGCGAAACGACGAAAAGCTGCTGGCGAAACTGGCATGGAAAGCCGAAGATGCCAACCTGTTCATATTCGTCGATCGCGACGGCGTGCGGGTCTGCGAGGTCGACGCCGAGAAACTCGCGCAAGACTTCGAATCTGGAGAAATATCGCTACTGGAATCCGGCTCGGTCGACTCGGAGAAAACCCAGTTCAGCTTTATGAAAACCCTCTAGTTTCGGTTGGCCGACTAGACGCCAAGTAGCAGCCTTGTCGGATCTTCCAGCACGTTCTTGATCGTCACCAGAAACTGCACCGCCTCCTTGCCGTCGACGATACGGTGGTCGTAGGTCAACGCCAGGTACATCATCGGACGTATCGTGATTTCCCCGTCGATTACCACCGGACGTTGCTGTATCGAATGCATGCCCAGTATCGCCGACTGCGGGGGATTCAGAATCGGGGTCGACAGCATCGAGCCGAAAATCCCGCCGTTGGTAATACTGAAGGTCCCCCCGGTCAACTCGTCGATACTCAATTTGCCGTCGCGCGCGCGCATCCCCATATCGCGGATCGCCTGCTCGATTTCGGCATAGCTCATCTGGTCCGCGTCGCGCAGAATCGGCACCACGAGACCGCGCTCCGAGCTGACCGCAATACCGATATCGAAATAGTCGTGGTAGACGATATCGCCCCCATCGACCGACGCGTTGACCGCCGGAAACCGCTTCAGCGCCTCGACCGCGGCACCGGTAAAAAACGACATCATGCCGAGCTTTATGCCGTGGGCCTTTTCGAAGGCATCCCGATATTGCGCGCGCGTATCCATCATCGGCTTGAGATTCACCTCGTTGAATGTGGTCAACATTGCCGCGGTGTTCTGCGCCTGCTTGAGGCGTTCGGCGATCTTGGCTCGCAACCTGCTCATCGGCACGCGGCGGTCGTTGCGGCCTTCTCTCGGAAGCGGCTCTGGAGCCGGAGCTTTAGCAGCCGTAGCGGGCGCTACCGGCGCCTTCGCGGCGGGCGTCTCGGCAGGCAGCTGTTGCAGGTGGCGCTCGACATCCGCCCTGGTAATTGCGCCTTTCTTGCCGGTGGGCTTGACGTCCTCTGCCTTGAGGTCGTTTTCGAGCAGCAGCTTGCGCACCGCGGGGCTCGCCTTGCCGGAGCCACCAGCCTCGTCGGCCGGTGCTTCAGCGGAAGGCGCTTCGGCGGCAGCCGGTGCGTCGCTTGCTGCCGCGGCTGCTTCGGTATCAATTACGCCGAGCACATCGCCACCCTTCACCGTATCGCCGGATGCAAAGGCGATCGACTTGATGACGCCGGCCGAACTGGCGACGATTTCGAGCACCACCTTGTCGGTTTCGAGATCGACGATATTCTCTTCCACGGCAACGCTATCCCCGACCTGTTTGTGCCAGTCCCCCAGGGTACCCTCGGTTACCGATTCGGGTAATGCCGGAACCTTGATTTCTACCTGCATAACTTGCTCCAGTGCTTTTCTTTTTAATTGTCCAGATGATCCGAATAGTCGGCTTCGAAAGCTTCCTTGACCAGGTGGGCCTCCTGCTTCAGGTGCAGGGCCATGTAGCCCACGGCCGGAGATGCGGCTGAAATCCTGCCGGCATATTGTACCTGCAACGGTGCGAAAATTTCGTTGAGGCGGCTTTTGAATTCACGGAACATGCCCTGGTTGCGCGGCTCGTCCTGGCACCAGACCACGTTTTCGAGCGCCGGATAACGTTCATGGATCGCCTTCAAATCCACCTTCGGAAACGGGTAAAGCTGCTCGACGCGGACGATTGCGGTGCTGTGATCGTATTGTTGCTCGCGGGTCTCGTAGAGCTTGTAGTAAATCTTACCGCTGCAAAGGATTAAGCGTTTTACCTTCGCGTCCCTGACCTTGTCGATTTCCGGTATCACTTTCATGAACTCGCCGTCGCTGTAGGCGTTGAGCGGTGACACGGCTTTTTCGTGGCGCAACAGGCTCTTGGGGGTCAAAACGATCAGGGGTTTTCTGAAGCCGCAGGTCATCTGGCTGCGCAGCAGGTGAAAAATCTGTGCTGGCAGGGTTGGCTGAACCACGCGCATGTTGTGTTGCGCGCACAGTTCCAGGTAACGCTCGATACGGGCCGACGAGTGCTCGGGTCCCTGGCCCTCGTAACCATGCGGCAACAGCATGACCAGCCCGCTGAGCCGTCCCCACTTCATCTCGCCCGAACTGATGAACTGGTCGATAACGACCTGGGCACCATTGGCGAAATCACCGAACTGGGCCTCCCAGATCACCAGCGTATTCGGGTCGGTGGACGAGTAGCCGTACTCGAATCCCAACACGGCTTCCTCGGACAGAAACGAATTGATAACCTCGAAGCGCGGTTGATCTTTCGCCAGGTTCTTGAGCGGCTTGTATATCTGCCCGGTTTTCTGATCGTGCAGAGCCGCATGCCGATGGAAGAATGTCCCGCGCTCGCTGTCCTGGCCCGAGAGGCGGATGCGGTAACCATCGTCGAGCAAGGTCGCATATGCGAGGTTTTCGGCGAAACCCCAGTCGCCGGGTATTTGTCCATCGAGCATTTTCTGCCGGCTTTCCATGATCTTGGCCACGCGCGAATGGAGCTTGAAACCCTCCGGAAGCGTGAGCATTTTCCGGCCCAGCTGCTGAATCTTCTTCGCGTCCACCCTGGTACCGGCGGTGTTGTTGACATCGCCCTGCTGTAAACCAGCCCAATCGCGCGCGTTGGTCGGCTCCAGTCCCGAGATGACGTTTAACGCCACGGCACCCCCCTCGTCCAGCGCGCGACGGTAATCGGCTACCATTTCATCGATTTTTTCGCGCGTCGTGAAACCCTCGTCGATGAGCCGCTGCGAGTGCAAATCGACCAGGCGCGGATGCTTGCGAATCGCCTCGTACATCAGCGGTTGCGTAACCGCGGGTTCATCGGCCTCGTTATGGCCGTAGCGACGATAGCAGACCATGTCGATGACGACATCGCGCTGGAAGGTCTCGCGGTACTTGACCGCGATTTCGGCGATAAACACGCAGGCTTCCGGATCGTCTCCGTTGACATGGAATATCGGCGCCTGCACCATGCGCGCCACCTCGGTGCAGTAAAGCGAAGACCGCATGTCGCGCGGGTTGCTGGTGGTAAAGCCGATCTGGTTATTGACGATGATATGGATCGTGCCGCCGGTGCGATAGCCGCGCGTCTGGCACATGTTGAACGTTTCCATGACCACGCCCTGCCCGGCAAAGGCCGAATCGCCGTGAATTATGACCGGCAGAACATCGTTGGTATTACGATCGTCGAAACGGCGTTGACGAGCGCGCACCGAGCCCTCGACCACCGGGTCCACGATTTCCAGGTGCGACGGGTTGAAAGCCAGCGCCAGGTGCATCGGCCCGGAGTCGGTATATATATCCGACGAAAAACCCTGGTGATACTTGACGTCGTAGTTATAGCGCTCGTCCCAGTCGATATTACCCTCGAACTCGTCGAACAGGTCACTCGGCATTTTACCGAATATGTTGGTCAACACGTTGAGGCGCCCACGATGCGCCATGCCGATGACAACCTCGCGAGTCTTGGTAACCCCGGCCTGTTGCACCACGCGGTCGATAATCGGGATCAGCGACTCTCCGCCTTCCAGCGAAAATCGCTTCTGGCCGATGTATCGTGTATGCAGATATTTTTCGAGGTTTTCGGAGGCAATAATCCGGTCAAGGATACGGTTACGGCGTCCTTCCCTGAAGTCGGGGGTGGCCAGCGAGGTTTCTATCTGCACCTGGATCCAGCGCTTTTGCGCCCGATCCTCGATATGCATGTATTCCGAGCCCACCGTGCCGCAATAGGTTTTGTCGAGGCGTTCGATAATATCGCGCAGCGACGCATCCTCGACGCCAAACAGCGATCCGGTATTGAACAGGGTGTCGAGATCGGCTTCGCTGAGGTTATTACCGGCGAGGGTCATTTCCTTGATCTCGGGAATGGGATTCATGCTGAGCGGGTCGAGGCGCGCTTTCTGATGCCCCTTGACGCGGTAGGCGTTGATCAACTGCAGCACGCGCACCTGCTTGGCGTCATGTTCGTGCAAATCGGCGCTGGCGATACCGGTACCGGACCGCTTGTGCAGGACCGCAAATTTCATTTGTTGCTGGATCTGGAGGTGATCCTGGTCCGGTGTGAGTTCGCCGTTTTTCAGATCGGCAAACCAGTTGCGCCAGTTTTCGTCGACGTCGGCCTCGTTTTTCAGGTAACGCGAGTACAGCTCTTCGATGAATGCAGCGTTGCTCCCGTGAAGGTAACTCTGTTGCTGCATTTTTTTCATGCTCATGTATGTCTACCTGTCGACTGATTCCCGGGTGGTTATCGTGAACACCGCTTGCTTCATGATAGCCGCTGTTTCCATTTTAACCGCTAATAATACTGCAACATGGTGCTACGAAGAAACAGAACAGGTGACAATATCACCAGATGTACCGATTCCCTTCGGCACAAGGGTGTTTTTAATACAGCCCGCGCTGTTAGAATACGCGCATTCTCAACCTGGATCAGCCTGATGGCGCAATACATTTTTACCATGAACGGGGTCGGCAAGGTAGTGCCCCCGCAAACCGAAATCCTGAAAAACATTTCGCTCAATTTCTTTCCGGGCGCGAAAATAGGCGTACTCGGCTACAACGGCGCAGGCAAGTCGACCCTGTTGCGGATCATGGCCGGCGTCGATAGCGAATACAACGGCGAGGCGCGACCGCAGCCGGGAATCAAGATCGGTTACCTGCCACAGGAACCAGTGCTCGACCACGGCCTCGACGTGCGCGGCAATGTCGAGTTGGGAGTCGCCGAGGCAAAGTCGCTGCTGGACCAGTTCAACGAGGTAAACATGAAATTCGCCGAACCCATGTCCGACGACGAAATGAACGAACTGTTGACGCACCAGGCAGAGCTGCAGGAAAAGATCGAGGCCGCCGGCGCCTGGGATCTGGATCGCAAGCTGAACGTCGCGGCCGACGCGCTGCGCCTGCCGCCCTGGGAGGCGGCGGTCGAGCAGCTTTCGGGAGGCGAAAAACGCCGCGTGGCACTATGCCGCCTGCTGTTGTCGAATCCGGACATGCTGATCCTGGACGAACCCACCAACCATCTCGATGCCGAATCGGTAGCCTGGCTGGAGCGTTTCCTGCAGGATTTTCCCGGCACCGTCGTGGCGGTTACCCATGATCGCTACTTCCTCGATAATGTCGCCGGCTGGATCCTGGAACTCGACCGCGGTCACGGCATCCCGTGGGAAGGCAATTACTCGTCCTGGCTGGAGCAGAAAGAAAAGCGGCTGCAGCACGAGGAGCGCTCCGAAAAAGCGCGGTTGAAGTCGATGCAGGCCGAACTCGAATGGGTACACGCCAACCCCAAGGGTCGGCAGTCGAAGAGCAAGGCCCGTCTGAAGCGCTTCGAGGAATTGTCTTCGCAGGAATACCAGAAGCGCTCCGAGATCCAGGAGCTTTATATTCCGCCCGGACCGCGTCTTGGCGATGTTGTCGTCGAAATCGAAGGCGGCAGAAAGTCTTTCGGTGACAAGCTGCTCTACCAGGATCTCGAATTCAAGCTTCCGCGAGGCGGTATCGTCGGCATCATCGGCCCGAACGGCGCGGGGAAGACCACGCTGTTTCGCATCATGGTCGGTCAGGACAGCCTGGACGAGGGTTCGATCAAGATCGGGGATACCGTCAAGATCGCCTATGTCGATCAGTCGCGCGACGACCTCGACGGCAGCAAAACGGTCTGGGAGGAACTGTCGGACGGACTCGACAGCATCGTGGTCGGCAACTACGAGATCCCGTCGCGCGCCTACGTATCGCGCTTCAACTTCCGCGGCGGCGCGCAGCAGAAATTCGTCAAGGACCTTTCCGGCGGCGAGCGCAACCGTTTGCATCTCGCCAAGCTGCTGAAAAGCGGAGGCAACCTGCTGCTGCTCGACGAACCCACCAACGACCTCGACGTAGAGACCCTGCGCGCGCTCGAAGAAGCCATTCTCGACTTTCCGGGCTGCGTGGTCGTGATCTCCCACGACCGCTGGTTCCTGGATCGCATCGCGACTCACATCATCGCCTTCGAGGGCAATAGCGAGGTTTATACCTACGAAGGCAATTATTCCGAGTACGAGACGCATCGCAGGCAGCGCCTCGGCCAGGATGCGGACCAGCCGCATCGCATCCGTTTCAAGAAGCTGGAAGTCTGATGGCAGAGATCGACAAGCTGTTCAAGCGTCTCGACATGCTGCTCGACCGGATCGAAAAAATCATACCCGGGCAAACCGAGCAGAGAACCGAGGCGGGTTACAGCGCCTACCGCTGGTCGGCGCAGGGCATGGACGGAATATCGCTATTCGACCGGGTCAACAGGGCCGAGCTGCTGCACCTGGAGCGCCAGCAGAACCTGTTGTTCAGAAATACGAGCCAGTTTCTGGACGATAAACCGGCCAACAACGCCCTGCTGTGGGGCGCGCGCGGAACCGGCAAGTCTTCGTTGATCAAGGCTCAGCTTGCCGAGTTTCAGGATCGCGGGCTGTGCATCGTCGAAATACCAAAATTCGCGACCGGCGAGCTGTTTGAAATTATCCGTACCCTGGCCAATGACGGGCGCAAGTTTATCGTCTACCTGGACGACCTGTCTTTCGAGGCCAACGATGACTCCTACAAGGCCCTCAAGGCCTGCCTCGAGGGATCGTTACAGCCGCAGCCGGAGAACGTCATCATCTACGCCACCTCGAATCGCCGGCACCTGATGCCGGAATCGATGCAGGACAACCTCGACAGCAGGATGGTCGACGGCCAGCTGCATCCGAGCGACAGCATCGAGGAGAAAATTTCGCTGTCGGACCGCTTCGGGCTGTGGCTGTCATTTCATCCGTTTACCCAGGATCAGTACCTGGCAGTTGTCGACCAGGCGCTGCGGGCGCGGGACATGGAAATGAACGAGGAAGCGCGCATCGAAGCGATTCGGTTCGCTACCCAGCGCGGCTCGCGCAGCGGCCGCATCGCGGTTCAGTTCGCGGCCTACTGGGAATCCCTGCAATAATTCCGGGGACACAATGCTTGATTAGCGCATGATGAACGGATTCGCCATCGGTTCGGTGGAAGTGTTGATCCAGACGGTCTTGGTGCGCGTGTAGTCGTAAATCGTGTCGATGCCGGCTTCGCGGCCCGACCCGCTGTTCTTGAAACCGCCGAACGGCGCTATCGGGGAAATGACCCGGTAAGTGTTCACCCAGACGATGCCGGACTCGATTGCGTCCGAAACCCGCAACGCGCGCGCGACGTTCGACGTAAACACGCCCGAGCCAAGTCCGAAATCGGAACTGTTGGCCATCTCGATCGCTTCTTCCTCGGTATCGAAACTCAGCGCCGACAGAATCGGGCCAAACATTTCCTCGCGCACGGTACGGATATCCTGGTGCGGGCAGTCGAGTATCGTCGGGCTGTAGTACCACCCGCAAGCGAAACCGTCGGGGCGCTTGCCGCCAAACAGCAGCTTCGCCCCTTCCCTGATCGCGTCGTCTACCGACGCGGAAATGTGCTCGAGTTGCGCCCTGGTGCACAATGGCCCGACCTGGGTATCGTCGGCCAGCGGATCACCGATGCAGATCTGGCCGGCGCGCGCGACCAGCTTTTCCAGTATCTGTTCACGAATCGACGACTGGATGAAAACGCGCGAGCCGGCGACACAGCTCTGCCCGGTAGCACCGAAGTTTCCGGCGATGATGCCGTTTACCGCACCCTCGATATCGGCGTCGTCGAACACCAGGATCGGCGACTTGCCACCCAGCTCCAGCGATACCACGGCAAAGTTTTCGGCAGTGTTGCGCACGATATGGCGCGCCGTTTCAGGACCCCCGGTAAAGGCAACCCGCGCGACGTCGGGATGGCTGGTCAACAGGCGCCCGCAGGGCTCTCCGTAGCCGGTGATGACATTGACCACCCCCGGCGGAAAGCCGGCCTGTTCGACGATCCTGGCAAATTCGAACATCGGCGCCGGGGCCGCCTCGGAAGCCTTCAGTACAACGGTGTTACCGGCCGCGAGCGCGGGCCCGAGCTTGGTTGCGGTCAGAAACATCTGCGCATTCCACGGCACCACCGCGGCGACCACGCCGATCGGGACGCGCCTGGTAAAGACATGCATATCGGGTTTGTCGATCGGCAGGGTCGCACCCTGGATCTTGTCGGCCAGGCCGGCATAGTAGTAGTAATAGTCCGAGACGTAGCCGGTCTGCGCGCGTGTCTCCTTGGCCAGCTTGCCGCTGTCGATGGTTTCGATTTCACCGAGCATTTGCACGTTCTCGGCAATCAGGTCGCCGAGTCGACGTAGCATTTTGCCGCGTTGGGTGGCGTTCATTTCGGCCCAGGGGCCCGTCTTCAGGGCGCGGCTGGCGGCGGCCACGGCCCGGTTGACCTCGGTATCGCCGGCCACCGCAGCGGTAGCCCAGACCTGGCCGGTAGCCGGATTTACCGACTCCAGTTGTGCCCCGTCGGCGGCGTCGCACCATTCTCCGTCGATATACATCTGGTAATGCTTCATGCTAAAGCCCGAGTCACGCAACAGCTTCGAAGCCTAGCGCTAATTTGTCGTCGATAAAAGCGAAATTCGGCGAAGAGGTATAATATCGCACCATCAATTATTACCGTGGAAACCTGCCATGAACGCCGAAGATTCCACCGCCAATGCGAACGCGGCCCTGGCGATAGCAAAACACATCGAAGCCATACGGCGCGCCGTCGTCGATCACAATTATGCCTACGATAGCCAGGGCCTGCTGGACCAACGACTCGGATTCATGGCAAAAAACTGCTCGATGGTACTGGACGTCGGGCGCTCTTCCCGCGAGCGCTTCGAACTGTTCGAACGTGACCGAATCGAGACCGTGGACATCAATAACGGTGATCCGCCCATCGATATCATCGACGATATCTGCGCCCCTACCCGGCTGGACCACGGCCGCTACGACGGGATCGTATGCCTGTCGGTGCTGGAACACGTTTACGATCCCTTCGCCGCGATGCGCGAAATACACCGATTATTGCAGCCACGGGGATATCTCTTGCTGCATCTGCCGTTCCTGTTTCGCTATCACGCGCCACCGGACCTGAGATTTGCCGACTGCTATCGTTTCTCACGTGACGGGATCGCCTGGCTGCTGCGGGATTTTTCCGAGGTAAACCTGTACTCGATCCGCGGACCCTATTCGTCGATTTTTAACCTGCACAGGTTCTGGAAAAAGAATATCGAAAGGCGATTCGGCATGAAGCCTTCGCGCTGGGTTGACCGGGTCGGGCAGCGCCTGTGCAGACGCCCGACCAGCGAATTACAGGTGTCCGGGTACTTCGCGTGGGCCCGAAAATAGCGACACCGGGTTGCTCATTTAACCGCCTGCATGCCGTCGAAGCGCTTGAATTGTAGCCATCCTCGTGCCAATCTTGGTTCATTGGGCATGGCACACGCGTCTTAAGCGTCTGGAGTACGTTACTTGGACCTTGCGGAAGAGACAGATTTACTTCGAAAAATCCCGATGTTTTCCAAGATGGATACGTCGAAATTGAAGCTGTTGGCATTTGCCAGCGAAATCGTGTCTTTCGACGACGGTGATGTCGTGTTCAAGAGCGGGGACAGCGCCGATTTCGCCTATGTCATCATGGAGGGGGCGGTGGACATCGTCACCGAAACCGATGCCGGCCCTATCGTTTCCGACACGCTGACGCAGAACCAGCTAATCGGCGAACTGGGCCTGCTCAACAACGCCCCCCGCAACGCAACCCTGGTAACCCGGGGCAAGCTGCGCTTGATGAAAATTACCGGCGAAATGTTTTTCCGCATGCTGCGTGAAAATTCCGACGTCGCGCTCGACGTAATACGCATGCTGAGCGACAAGTTGTCCCGCTCGCATGCCCAGCTCGAGGCCCTGCAAAAAAAGCTCAACAAAGAGGATGACAATTAATGTCGTCCGCTTTGGCCGACCTTACCGGCCCTGACCGGTACCGGGCACTGTGGCAGCGTTGCCTGATCGAAGGCGCCACGGACAGCAGCGCCGACATTCATCGACGTCTGCTGGAAGGTTATCGCGAACCACAGCGCCATTATCATACCCTCGAACATATCGAGCACTGCCTGACCATGTTCGAGCTGTGCAAGCCGCTTGCAAGCAATCCCGATGCGCTGGAACTCGCGTTGTGGTTCCACGACGTCGTTTTTGAACCCGGTAGCCACGGCAACGAAGCGCGCAGCGCTGCCTTATACCAGCAACTCTCCGATGGCGCGCACGACGAGACTACCCGCGGCATCGTGGGCAGGCTGATCATGGCAACCCTGCACGATGGAAACTCGCTGCAAGACAAAGATGCGCAATACATGGTCGATATCGACCTGTCCAGTTTCGGCCTGTCCTGGGAGGAGTTTCTACGCGACAGCGAAAACCTGCGCCGCGAAAATCCCCAGCTTGGGGACGATGAGTATAACGCGAGCCATTCCAGGTTCCATAACGGCCTGCTGCGACGCGACCGTATTTTCAAATCTGACTTTTTTTATCGGCGCCTGGAAAAGCAGGCGCGCGCAAACATAGCCCGGTATCTTGCGCTTACCGACAGGCAGGACTAGCCTGTAAAATGCACCAGTACCCTGGAGGCTGGCGCAAAACACAGGGCCGAGACAGGCATCGGACCGGTTACAAACGCTACCCTCGAATTTGTTTCATACCTAGTCAATTAGTTATTGCCAGCCCAGAATCCGACGGGTGCAGTATTCGGGCTGGCGACCGAGGTCGAATTGAAGCCGTCAGCTTCGCGACTGGTCCAAGGTGTAAATTCGTACCGGCCGATTCAGGCCACGCACCGCCACTTCGCCGAGCTCACGAAAGTCGAAGCTGCCCTCGGGAACCTGCGCGAGCGTACTGTCAGACAGGATGATACGCGTACCGTAGTCCTTGTTGAGCTGCTCGAGACGCGCGGTCAGATTGACGTTGTCGCCGTGTACGGTATAGCTGACCCGGTCTCCCGAACCGACCAGGCCACCAACCACCGGTCCGGTATTGATGCCGATCCGGGTATTGAATGCTATGCCTTCGCCAAATTCGACCCCTTCAAGTACCGACTGGATTTCGAGCGCAGCCCTGATTGCATTGCTGGCGTGCTCGCTGTCCGGCCTGGGAACGTTGAACGTGGCCAGCACCGCGTCGCCCTGGAACTGACTGATGACCCCGCCGTACCTGGCAATCGGTACCGCGACCAGGCTGAAATAACGGTTGAGGGCATCGATCAGCTCTTCCGGAGACAGGGTTTCGCTAATTGCGGTAAAACCCTCGATATCGGTAAACAGGATGGTGCATTCGTTGACTTCACCCTTGCCGGTTATGGCGCCCTCCTCCGAGCGTGTGACTCGCTGCGCGACCTCCTCGGGCACGAACCGCGACAGGTCTCGCGCGGCGCTGCCCTCGACAACCGACTCGAATAGCAGATTGCGCGCCCGGTGCAACGCCAGCGCCAGCACGCCGGTTACCATCAGGATCGAAATCACCTTGTCGAACTCGGCGCCGATCAGGACGCTGTTCGAAGTCATGTACTCGACGTAGTTGCGCGTGATCATGTTGTCGGCGGGATTGTTGAAAACGACGTAGATCACCATGAGCACCCATCCGATAGCCGCGCTGATTCCGGTTGCGATGACGAATCGCGGATCGAAGTGCAGCGCCCTGATGGAGATAAAGATAAACAGGTAGAGCAGCGTCGGGGATTTCAGGTAAAACGAGGGCGGCTGCTCGTACTGCAGGTGGAAGCTCCAGATCAGGCCGAGCAGCAGCGCGATATCGACCACCGAAGACAGGTACAGCATCCAGTCCGGGAGCTTGCGATTAACGGCGAGGGCGAAGCGGAAAAGACTGAAAACCAGGTACAGCGAAAGCACCCAGGGCACCGGCGCGAAATCGGCCTCCTGCGAAAAAGTCTTCGGTGCGATCGCGTAGAGCAGCCCGAAAATCGATACGATCAACAGCTGGATGATGCTGATCAGAATTTCGCTACGCTCCTGCTGATCCTGTATCGAGTTGCGTAAACGCAACGGTAACGCCGTATTCCTGAAGCTTCGCCCGAACAGGGACCAGTGGGACGGGATTTCGGTTTTTGTAGCATTATTGTTCAACACAGACTCCCATGAATGCATTCTGCATTATTTGTTTACGACAGAACGACTTGTCAATAATTCCTTCGACCCAGATAAAATTGTTCGACGTCAGTGCGTTTCGCACAATTTCAGTGTAGTCTGCGCCAGGAGAACGCAAAACTGGGTCGATATGAAACAACGACTGGACCAGTCCAGAATCCTCATCTATAGCCACGACACCTTCGGCCTGGGCCATTTGCGCCGATGTCGCTCCATCGCACATTCGCTGGTAGCGCGCTACAAGGGCCTGTCGGTGCTCATCCTGTCGGGTTCTCCGATCATCGGCAGCTTCGATTTCAAGGCCCGCGTAGACTTCGTGCGCATCCCCGGGGTCATCAAGCTGAAAGATGGCGAGTACACCTCGCTTGGACTGCATATCGATCTCGAACAAACCCTGCAGATGCGCGAATCGATTATTTACCACACTGCGGCCACCTTCAAACCCGATTTATTCCTCGTTGACAAGGAGCCCACGGGCCTGCAGGGAGAAGTGACCAGTACCCTGGATATGCTGAATCAACAGGGTACGATCAACGTACTCGGACTGCGCGACGTCATGGATGAACCGTCCAAACTAAAGGCTGAATGGGAACGCAAACAGGTTTTTCCGGTGCTCGAGAATTTGTACCACGACATCTGGGTCTACGGGCTCGGTAATATGGGCAGTCCCGTCGAGGGGCTAGAATTGTCTAACGCGATAACTGGCAAGTTTACCTACACCGGCTTCCTCGGCCGCGAAATTCCCAGCGACCGCAACTGGGTCGCGCCGATCAGCCTCGACGAGCCTTTTATCCTGGTGACCGCGGGCGGCGGCGGCGACGGCGTCGAAATGGTCGACTGGGTAGTCCGCGCCTACGAGTCCGATGCGGGGCAGCCTTATCGCGCGGTCATCGTAACCGGACCTTTCATGCCCCCGGGCGAACAGCAGGAATTTCACGAACGCTGCGATAACCTGAGCAATGTCGAAATCCTGACCTTCAACAGCCACATCGAACTGTTGATGAAAAAAGCGGTCGGCATCGTTGCGATGGGCGGGTACAACACATTTTGCGAAATTCTTACGCTCGACAAGCCCGCATTGATTGTTCCACGCTCGGTGCCACGGCAGGAACAGTTGATCCGCGCCGAACGCGCGGTAAAGCTCGGGCTCGCCAGCATGCTCGATCCCGCTGGCGAACGCGAGGTACAGGATATGGTGGAAGCGCTGCGCGCGCTGCCGCATCAGCCCCGACCATCGTCGCAGCAAATACCTGGCCTGCTTGCCGGGCACGAAACCATCGCCGGGATGGTCCGCCAGTACCTTGAACCCTCCGAGCAAGAGAGCATTACCGCCTGATCCCGGAGGTGCCGAACACTACGCAAAATCGCGTCATGATCTACGTCCAGCATCTGCTTGGCAGCGGGCATTTACAGCGCTGCTTGCAACTGGCTGGCGCGCTGGCGGTCCGGGAATTCGAAGTACTGGTGGTGTCGGGAGGCTTACCCCAGTCGATCCCGCTGGCCGCGGGTGTCAGGCTGCACCAGCTGCCCCCGCTTTACAGCCCCGACGGCAGCTTTAACCGCCTGCTGGACGCGAGTGGTCGGGAAATCGACGATAACCTGCGCGCGCTGCGCCGCCGGCAGCTGCTCGAGCAATACCAGTCCATGTCGCCGGGGGCACTGATTACCGAGACCTTCCCGTTTGGCAGGCGCATGATGAGCTTCGAAATCATCCCGCTACTGGAGACGGCGAGACGAGACAGGAATTGCGTCCAGGTGATCTCGTCGGTACGGGATATCCTGCAGCCAAAGTCACAACCACGGCGCAACCGCGAAATCCGCGATCTTGTCGGGAAATACTACGATCACGTGCTGGTGCATGGCGACCCGACGATAGCCGGGCTCGAATACAGCTTCGCGGATGCGCGGGACATCGCCGACAAGGTTTGTTACAGCGGATATATAGCCAAGACTGATTACGCTGCGCCACCCGGGACGGATGGCCATGACGAAGTGCTGGTATCCGCCGGCGGCAGCAGTACCGGCCTCGAGTTACTGAAAACCGCGATCGCGGCCAGGCCGCTGACCTCGCTGGTACAAAATCGCTGGCGCATCCTGGTGAGCGCGGCCATAGGACAGGCGGAGTTCCGCGAGCTGCAGCAGTTCGCCGGCCGCGGTATCGTCGTCGAGCGCAACAGGACCGATTTTACCGGACTGATGCATCGCGCCCGCTTATCCATCTCACAGGCTGGCTACAATACGCTGACCGATGTCCTGGGCAGCGGCGTTGCCGCCGTCGTTATTCCGTTTGCCGACGCCGACGAAATCGAGCAAACCCTGCGCGCGCGCCGGTTACAGCAACGCGGCCGGCTGATTATGCTGGAACAGCAGCACCTGTCCGCCGCAACGCTGGCGGCTTCCATCGAACGGGCACTGGGCCTCGACACCTCGCTAGAGATTGACCTCGACGGCGCGCCTAACAGCGCCGCGATGATCGAGCGATGGATCGAGGCCGCAGCGGCATGAGCCGCAATCCGTTCCCAGAACGGGCCTGGCGATGGTTACAGCTCGAACTCGAGCGCTGGTCCGAGGCCGGTCGGCAGGCGCACTTCTGGTGGCGTGACGACGATGCAACCAAAGCCGGCGCCAGGCTCGACAGGTTGCTGGCGTTAAGCCGTTCGAGCCAGTTCCCCCTGTCGCTCGCGGTCATCCCCGCCAGGCTCGAGCCCGGACTGGCCGATCGCGTCCGTGACCAGGCGCAGGTTTCGGTGCTGCAGCATGGTTATGCGCATGTCAGCCACGCGGCAGCCGGGAAGCGCAACCTCGAACTCGGCGGCCTACGCTCCAGGGCCGAAATCCTCGCCGATCTGGAACAAGGATACCAGGCACTGTCCAGTCGCTTCGGCGCAAGCTTCAAACCGGTACTGGTGCCGCCGTGGAATCGAATCGACGCACAAATCGTCAGCGACCTCGCGGGCATCGGTTTTAGCGGGCTATCGACGATGAAAGCACGGCGCAGCGCCCATCCTGCTCCCGGAATACTGCAGGTCAACACTCACCTGGATCCGATAAACTGGCGCCAGCACGGCGGGTTCGTCGGCGTCTATCCGGCAATCGCGGTGCTGGTACAGCACCTGCAGGCCAGGCGCAGCGGTTATCGAGACCCAGACGAACCGAGCGGCATCCTGACCCACCACCTGGCCCATAACGAAGCGGTATGGCGCTTCGTTGCCGATTTACTGGCATGCCTGCACGAACATCCCGCGGTCCGTTTTGTCGGTGCCGATGACATCTGGCAATAGGCCGAAGCAAGGTCCGGCAAACTCCGTAGAGATTCAGGTTCTGGTCAGGGGGATGGCCCGATAGCGCTCCAGCAGACGACCGTCAGGACCCAGTTCGAACTCGTGGATCGCGTCCCAGGCAAACTCGACCGGGGACTCGCCGCGCATGTCCCAGCCAAACGCGAGGGCGTAGACGCAGCGGATGATGCCCTTGTGCACGACCGCGGCGCTATCGTCGCCCGATTCGGCTATGGACCGCAGCCACGGCCGCAGGCGCGCCTGAACCTGCCTCGGGCTTTCCCCGCCCGGCGGCCGAAAATCGAGGCCGAGGCGTTCGTTGGCGCGCATTTCCTCGCCGAGCTTTTTACGCAGGGGCTTCAGAATTTCGCCCTCCCAGGCGCCCCAGTCCATTTCTACCAGCGCCGGTTCCACGACAAAGGATTTCAGGCCCAGCAACCCGGCGCTCTGCTTTGCGCGACGCAACGGGCTGCAAAACCAGCGATACTCGGCGAACGGCGCGGGCAAGGCCAGGTCGGCCAGTTGCTGACGCCCGCGTTCACACAAGGGTTGGTCTATCCTGCCCTGGATCCGCTTTTCGAGATTCCACGCGGTCATCGCATGGCGAATCAGCGCAAGCCGGGTCATGCCGGGTTCCCGGCAAGCGACCGGTTCAACAAGCCCACCAGGGTATCGATACCGCGATCCATCGAAAAATGTCGTCGTACCCGGTCGTATCCCGCCTGCGCCAGCCGGTCACGCAATGCCGGGTTGCAAATCAGTCGTTCTAGCGCCTGACCCAGCGCGGTGCTGTCCCGCTGCGGCACCAGCCACCCCGTTTCGCCATGGATCACCAGTTCCGGAATTCCCGACACGTTGGTCGAAAGACAGGCGAGGTGCTGGCTCTGCGCTTCCATTAGCACGTTCGGAAGTCCGTCACGGTCGCCGTCCTCCGATATCTTGCTGGGCAACACGAACAGGTCGGCTGCACGATAGCGCACTAGCACCTCGGTTTGCGGCAGCGCGCCGAGCCATTCGATACGCTGGTCGATACCAAGGTCACGCGCCTGTTGCTGCAGCTGCCCGAGCAGTTCGCCGCCGCCGATATGCACGAAACGCCAATGCAGCGTTGTCGGCAAATCGGCCAGCGCCTGCAGCAGGAAAGTGTAACCTTTCTTATCGACCGCGCGGCCGACACTGACAAGGCGCAGGGGATTATCGGCATCGCTGCCGTCACGTCCCGACGCAGAGTGCTCGCGCTGGTCGAAACGATCGAAATCGAGCCCGTGATATAGCAGTTTTACCCTGTCTTCGTCCGCCGCCAGCGTCGACAGGTACTGCCGGTTTGCCCCGGTGCAGGTGACGACCCAGTCGGCGCTGGCAAGCTTTTCGCGTAACTCCCAGCGTGGCAGTGTCCAGATATCCTTGGCATGCGCCGAGATGCTCCACGATCGCCGGTTGATCAGGCTGGCGTAATAAGTCACCGATGCCGGGGTATGCATGAAATGGGCATAGTAATGTCGCACCGAAGGCGGCATCTCCCGCGCCATCACCATCGCCTGGCCAAAGCGTCGCAGCCGATTGCGGGTCGGGTCCCGCCACAGGTCACCTAAGAACCTCGCCAGCGCCCGCCAGTAACCCGAGCGCCAGCAAACGCCGAGGCAGGACGACAATACTCGCGGGATATCGTCGCCCAGGTATTCCGGCAGATAGTAAACCGGGGCCTCGATCTCGTCGTGGATCGGATGGGTAGCCGGATCGTAGGGATGGCGCAGCGAAAAAATACAAAGCTCGATGCCGCGCAGTTCCAGCGCCCTGATTTCCTGGGCGATGAAGGTTTCCGACAGGCGCGGGTAACCCTTTAACACGATGGCGACACGGGGATGCATATGCGGCATTTGATATAAATCGATCGATCGGCGATAGTACACCCGGCCGGCAAGCCGTGCTACCGGGACAGGGTGCGGAGCCCGCGGCCAGGACTCGAATCACAGCCAGGAATCCTATGGAACCATCGCTATACAGATACATACTGACTCACAGCAAAACGGACCAGATCTGGCTTATTTTGTTGTCGCTGGCTTCTCTTCCCCTGGTTTATATAACCCTAGAGCTTCCCAAAAAAATCATTAACCTGCTAGAGGGCATGGAAATCCCCACCGATTTATTCGGTTACGAGTTCGACCGCCTCGCCTTTCTGATGATATTCAGCTTCGCATTCCTGTTCGTGGTGCTGCTTAGTGGCGGCCTCAAGTACATGCTGAACGTGTACCGCGGCGCGCTGGGCGAACGCGTGCTGAGACGACTGCGCTACGAGCTTTTCGAGCGCATCCTGCGCTTCCCGTTGCCGCACTTCAAACGCGTTTCACAAGGCGAAATCATACCGATGATAACCGCCGAGACCGAGCCACTCGGCGAATTCATCGGTGAATCCTTTACCTTGCCGGTTTTCCAGGGCGGCACTTTGCTGACCTACCTTTTTTTCATCTTCCAGCAGGACCTGCTGCTCGGGCTCGCGGCGATCTCGCTCTATCCGTTTCAGCTTTACGTCATTCCGCGTCTGCAGAAAAGAGTAAACGAACTGGCCAAGGAGCGCGTGGCAACTGCGCGCAACCTGTCGGGACGGATCGGCGAAACCGTCTCCGGCATCAACGAGGTGCACGCAAACGACACCAGCCATTTCGAACGCGCGCATATCAGCCAGCGCCTGGGCAAGATATACGGGATTCGCTTCGATATTTACAAGCGCAAGTTTTTCATCAAGTTCCTGAATAACTTTATCGCCCAGCTGACGCCATTTTTCTTTTATTCGATCGGCGGCTATTTCGTGCTGCGCGGCGATCTGTCGATCGGTTCGATGGTCGCGGTGCTGGTTGCCTACAAGGACCTCTCCGGTCCGTGGAAGGAACTGTTGCAATACTACCAACGGCGCGAAGACGTCAAGGTCAAGTATTCCCAGGTTATCCAGCAGTTCGATCCGCAGAACCTGCTGGACAGCGAGATTCTCGATCGACAGCCAGAATCGCAGGAACTGCCTGGAAACGAAATCCTGGCCAGCAATCTTCGCTACAGCGAGGATGGCTTGTATTTCAGCATCGACGGCGCCAGCTTCAAGTTCCCGATCGACCAGCACTGCGCCGCGGTCGGTCTCGGCAACAGCGGCAAGGACGAGCTTGCGGGGCTGGTTTCCAGGCTGATCTACCCCAGTTCCGGCAACCTGACGATAGGCGATTCCAGGATGCAGGATCTGCCCGAGGCGATCACCGGCAGACGTCTCGGTTACGTCGGACCGTCTGTTTACCTGTTCAACGGTTCGGTATTCGACAACCTGTGTTATTCGCTCAAGCATCGACCGGTCAACGTCAGCGAACACGAACAGGACAAGGAACTGGAGCGCGAACGGGCGCTTTCCAGGCTGGCCGGAAACACGAGCTACCGTTACGACGATGACTGGATCGATTACGCTGCACTGGGGCTCGGCACCCGCCAGGAACTCAATGACCGAATTATCGAGATTCTGAAATGCGTGGATCTCGACGAGGAAATCTACCAGTTCGGGCTACAGTCGTTCGTCGACCCGGCGCAGAATGTCGATCTCGCGGATCGTGTCATGCAGGCGCGCAGGTTATTGCGCGACAAGTTTACCGAACCCGACAACGCGAAACTGGTAGAACCCTTCGACCACGAAAAATACAATCTGAACATGACGGTGTCCGAAAACCTGTTGTTCGGCACGGTATACGGCGACAAGATCGATGCCGATAGAATGATCGAGAATCCTTTCATTCGGGAAGTGCTCGAAAACTCGGGGTTGAGCGAAACTTTTCTCGATGCCGGTACGCAGATTGCCGAAATCATGCTGGACCTGTTCTCGGATGTCGAACCCGGCAGCGAACTGTTCGAGCAGTTCAGTTTCATTTCCGCCGACGACCTGCCCGAATTCAATACGCTGCTGCAGCGAATCAGGCAGCAGGACGCCCACAACCTGCCGCTGGCGGACAAGCACCGGCTGATGTCGTTACCGTTCAAGCTAATCGTGGCGCGCCACCGCCTCGGCCTGATTACCGTGCCGATACAGGAGCGCATTCTGCATGCCCGGGGAAAAATCCACGAACTGGCGAAGACCGAGGATCTCGGTGTCGAGTTTTTCGACGAAAACAGTTTCAATCCGCGCATATCGATCCAGGACAATATACTGTTCGGCAAACTCGCTTACGGACAGGCCCACGCGCAGCAAAAAATTAATTCGCTGATAGCCGACGTGGTGAACTCGCTGGGACTGCGCAAGGACATCATCCAGGCCGGGCTGAATTACGACGTCGGCGTGGCCGGTGGTCGCCTGTCGTCGACACAGCGCCAGAAACTCGGGGTCGCGCGGGCGCTGCTCAAGGCACCGGACCTGCTAATCATCAATGAGGCGCTGGCGGGCCTGGATACCGCGAGCGAACGTCGCCTGATCGTAAATATCAGGAAAAGGATGGAATCGCGCGGGATACTCTGGATCCTCGGTCGCGTGCAGTTGGCGGAACAGTTCGACAATGTCATGGTGCTGGAACGCGGCAAACTGCTCGAGCAGGGTTCCTTCATCGATTTGCAATCGAGCAACGCGCATTTTCAGCAGCTGCTTGCCTCTGAATAACCGGCTTACCCGCGTCTGAATAAAACGTGGGTGGTCAGGAAGCGATCGGCAAATTCCCGCTTGAGGCCGCTCACGAGGCTGCGGCAATCGAGCCTTGGCGGAGGCGACAGCGGCCGCAAGCCGGCCCTGGCGGCGAGGTCGATCAGGGTTTTCCGCGTAAAGCAGTTGATATGTTCGAGCGGATGAATGGCTTCCAGCAAGGGCGACCAGCCCCGCCGCGACAGGTGCCGCGCCACGCCGCGTCCGTCGGGAACACGCAGGTATACCAGGCCGCCGGGCGCGAGGCGTTCGCACAAGGACTGCAACGCCGGTAACGGATCGGGCAGATGCTCGAATACCTGGTTCGCGTAGATGCAGTCGTAATGCGCGCCCGGCGGCGGCAATTCGTCGATGACCCTCAATCCCATGCCGCGCGCATGTTCGGCCCTTTCGCCGGACAGTTCGAATCCGGTAACCTCGATACCGTGAGCCTGCGCCATGCGGCTCCAGTAGCCCCAACCCATCCCGTATTCGAGCAGCCGCACCTGGTCGGGACGGATGCGCAACGCACGCAGCAGGGTCTGAACCTGCCCCGCATACTGCCGGTAAAGGCCCTCCCCTGCCTTGCGTTTCTTGGACAGGCTGTACGCATGATCCACCCAGTGCTGGTATAGCGCCTGCATGCCACCGACATCGAGTATCTTGTCCTGGTAGATAAATCCGCATTGCTCGCAGGCGACGACACGATAGGTTTCCGGGTGCAGTTTCCCCAGCGGCACCCTGCCATGATAAAACTCGGCGAGAAATTTCGCCATGCGCGCTTCGCTATAGGGTATTTCGCAAAGCCTGCGGCTATCCCCGGCGTTGCACAACGGGCAGCTGGCGCGGAGGGTAAATCCTGGCTCCATCGGCTACTTGTAGGGATCGGCCGCGTCGCGCAGACCGTCGCCGAAGAAATTGAAGGTCAGGATCACGAGCACCACCGGCACCACCGGAAACAGCAGCCACGGGTACAGCGCCACCACGTTGATATTCTGCGCCTCGTTCAACAACACCCCCCAGCTGGTCACCGGCGGTCTCAGGCCGAGACCGAGAAAACTCAACGCGGTTTCGCCAAGGATCATCGCCGGCACCGTCAGCGTCGCCGACGCGATCAGGTGGCTCATGAATCCGGGCAGCAGG
>Ga0224512_10001061_pt1 | contig 27376 bp, 20 predicted proteins | sample SF_May12_sed_USG_4_FD_169103 | JGI IMG/M metagenome (GOLD analysis project Ga0224512, IMG submission 169103) | Sediment microbial communities from San Francisco Bay, California, United States - SF_May12_sed_USGS_13 | ecosystem: Environmental > Aquatic > Marine > Sediment | place: USA... | reverse complement strand
GGCGAGTCAAGGCGATCGACGCCTATGGGGCCGAGGACGAAGCGGAGTTCTTCGCGGTGGCGACCGAGTCCTTCTTCGAGCGGGGCGCCTATCTGAAGAGCCACCACCCCGGCCTCTACGAGGTGCTCGCGGCCTACTACGCCCAGGACCCGGCCTCCTGGACCTGGCCGCGGTCGCGAGCGCCGGTTGCCGGCGAGACGGGGCGCGAGCGGCGGCGCCGGCGGCGCGCAGAGGAGCGCCGAAGGCGCAAGGGCAAGCCACCCGCCTGAAGCCGGCTCGCCCTCGATTGAATCGCGCCGGGTTTCCGGAGGCCGGACGAGTCGAGTCCCACCGCAGGTCAGTCGGGGGAGTCGCCCCGGGTCGCCGCGGTGCGGGTCGCCGCGGCCTCGGCGACGGCGGCGAGGACGGCGTCCTTGCTGAGCAGCTCGCCGAACAGGAAGGGCTCGGCGTTCGGGCGGTAGAGGAGGTAGAACGGGATTCCGTAGCGGCCGTGGTCGGCCAGGAAGTCGGCGATCTCGCTGTCGCGGTTGGTCCAGTCGGCCTTCATGGCGACGACCGAGTGCTCCTCGAAGGCGGCGCGGATCTCCTCGGTCTCGAGGACGAGGCGCTCGTTGACCTTGCAGGTGAAGCACCAGTCGGCGGTGACGTCGACGAAGACGAGGCGGCCTTCGTTGCGCAGGGCCTCGGCGGTCGCGCGGTCGAAGGGGGTCCAGGAGAGCCGGCCGGCGGTCTCGGCCGTGGCCTCGGGCCGGGGTGCCAGGGGGGCGGCGCCGGTGGCGAGCAGCAGGGTCGCGGCGATGGCGGCGGCCGCGCCGAGGTTGGTCAGGAGCTTGCCCGTGCGGGTTCTCACCGCGCGGTGGCGCAGCCAGAGGCACGCGGACATCGTCAGCAGGGCGAGCTCCACGAAGGCCACGCTCTCGGGGGCGATCTGGGCGGAGAGGACGTAGAGCAGCCAGACGGCGGCGGCGGCCAGCAGGAAGCCCATCACCGTCTTGAGAGTCGCCATCCAGGCCCCCGGCTTGGGCAGCAGGTGCGCGGCCCCCGGAAAGACGGCCAGCGCGAGGTAGGGCAGGCCCATGCCGAGGCCCACGGCCGTGAAGATCGCGAAGATCGTCGCCGGCGGCTGGGCGAGGCCGAAGCCCAGGGCCGTGCCGAGGAAGGGCGCCGAGCAGGGGGTGGCCATGAGGGTGGCGAAGAGGCCCGAGGCGAAGTGGCCGGCGAGCCCCTCGCTGGGGCCGCCGCTGGCGGCCTTGGCGAGCTTGGCCGGCAGCGGGATCTCGAAGAGCCCCCAGAGGTTCAAGGTGAAGAGCAGAACGATGACCGCCAGGGCCGCCACGAAGCCGGGCTCCTGGAACTGCACCCCCCAGCCGACCGCGGCGCCGGCCGACTTGGCGGCGATGGCGGCGGCCGCCAGCGCCCAGAACGACAGCAGGATGCCCAGCGCGGTGGCGAGGGCGCCCGAGGTCACGGTGCGCCGGCTCTGGCCGGCGCTCTTGACGAGGCCGAGCACCTTGAGCGACAGCACGGGCAGGACGCACGGCATCGCGTTGAGGATGAGGCCGCCGGCGAGGCCGAGGAGGAGCATCCAGCCGAGTCCCGCGGCCGCGGCGGCCGGGCGCGCGGCGGCCGGGTCCGGCAGCTGCCGGCCGGTGGGCTCGCCGTCCGCGCCGACGCGCAGCGCCAGGACCAGCTCCTTGGTCACGGGCGGCAGGCAGGACCGGTCGTCGCAGGCCTGGTAGGTCAGGGCGAGCCGCGCCTCGGCGGGGCCGTCGGCCGCGTCCGCCGGAGCCGCCAGCCGGGCCACGAGCCCCACCTCGCCCTCGTAGACGGAGAGCGGCTGGTCCTCGAAGGAGAAGGTCTCGAGCTCGCCCGGCGGATAGTCCACGCCCGCGAGGCGCCACCCCGCGGGAGGCTCGACCTCGAGCGCGGTGGGAATCAGGTACTCGAAGGTCGGCTCGTGGCTGTTCGTGTGCCAGCCGTCCTCGATCGTCATCCAGACGCCGATGCGGGCCGTCTCGCCCGGGGCGAAAGCGGTGCGCTCGGGCGCCGCTTCCACTTTGGCCTTCTCGACGAAGAAGCCCTGGCCGGCTGCCGCCGTGGCGGCGAGCAAGGCGAGAGCGAGCAGCAAGGTCGTCGGATGTCGGGGCATGAGGTCGGGCGCCGCGGCAGGGCCGCCGCCGCGTCGCTGCCGGATCCTAGCAAGTCGGGGCCGTCGGGGCGCCGTCTCGCCGCCGCCGCCGGCCGCACCGCGGATTCGGTGTATCCTCGGGTCTGGAGGTCGCCGCGATGACGAAAGCCGTTCGCAGCATTCCGCGACTGTCGCGCCGCGCCCTGGGCATCGGCGAGAGCGCGACGCTCGAGGTGGCGAGGAAGGCCAAGGAGCTGGCCGCGAGCGGCGTCTCGATCGTCGATCTCGGCGTCGGCGAGCCCGATTTTCCGTCGCCGGCGTGCGCCGTGGAAGCCGCGCGCCAGGCGCTGGCGGACGGCTTGACGCGCTACACCCCGGCGGCGGGCATTCCCGAGCTCCGGGCGGCGCTCGCCGGCCGCTATGCCCGCGATTTCGGCGCTCCCTGGCGGCCCTCGGACGTCATGGTGGCGGTCGGCGGCAAGAGCGCGCTCTTCGAGCTGGCCCTCGCTCTCCTCGACGAGGGCGACGAGGTGGTGCTGCCCAGCCCCTACTGGGTGAGCTTCCCGGAGCACATCCGGTTCGCCGGCGCGCGGCCCGTCATGGTCCCCACCAGCGCCGGGGACGGCTTTCGGATCCACGCCGAGGCGGTGATCGCCGCGCTGACCCCCGCCACCCGCGCGATCCTGCTCAACTCGCCGTGCAACCCGACCGGCGGCATCGTCGCGGGCGAGGACCTGCGGGAGATCGTCGCCGCCGCCGCGGAGCGCGACATCGTCGTCATCTCGGACGAGACCTACGAGCGCTTCCTCTTCGGCGGCCAGCAGTTCGCCAGCGCCGCGGCGCTCGCCGCGCTCTATCCCGAGACGATCGTCGTCGTCGGATCGTTCTCCAAGACCTACGCGATGACCGGCTGGCGGATCGGCTACGCCCTCGGGCCCCCCTGGCTGCTGCGCTCGGTGATGGACATCCAGAGCCACGCCACCTCGAACCCGACGTCCTTCGCCATGTGGGGAGCCCTCGCGGCCCTCGAGCGGGGAGAAGAGGACGTCCGGCAAATGGTGGCCGAGTTCGCTTCGCGGCGCGATCTCGTGGCGGCGGCCCTGGACGAGATGCCCGGCGTGAGCTGCCGGCCGCCGGACGGGGCCTTCTACGCCTTCCCGAACCTGGCGGCCTGCTACCGCCCGGGGCGGCAGGGCTCGGCGGCGATGGCGAGCTACCTCTTGGAGGAAGCTCGGGTCGCCGTGGTTCCCGGACTGGCCTTCGGCGCCGACGACTACGTGCGGATCTCGTTTGCGACCTCGCGCGAGGCGCTGCGCGAAGGGCTCGGCCGGATGGCCGCGGCGCTCGACCGGCGCGGCTAGCAGCCACCGAACAGACACCCACCTGGAGGTCCTGATGAGCCTGGAAGTCTGGATGAGACAGTCTTCGAGATCCCTGCTCCGGATCGCGGCGCCCGCCGCTCTGGCGTCGACCCTTCTCGCGGCCGCGGCCGCCGGTCAGACGCCGCCGACCGTCGCGGAAGCCGAGGCGTTCGTCGCGGCGGCCGAGGAGCGCCTCGACACGGTCACGGAGGAAGCGGCGCGCGCCGGCTGGGTGCAGTCGAACTTCATCACCGAGGACACCGAGATCCTCGCGGCGCTGGCCAACGAGCGGGCCATCGGGGCGGCCATGGAGCTCGCCCGCGGCGCCGCCCGCTTCAACGACCTCGAGCTGGCGCCGGACCTGCGCCGCAAGCTCGACCTCCTGCGCCTGGCCCTCACGATGCCGGCTCCGGACGATCCCGCGGCCCTGAAGGAGATCACCCGGATCGCCAGCTCTCTCGAGAGCCAGTACGGAGCGGGCAAGTACTGCCCCGAGGATGGAGAGTGCCGCGACCTGGGCGATCTCTCGCGCACGATGGCCGCGAGCCGCGACGCCGGCGAGCTGCTGGCGGCCTGGACGGGGTGGCGCACGATCTCGCCCCCGATGCGCGAGTCCTACGCCCGGTTCGTCGAGCTGTCCAACGCCGGCGCGCGGGATCTCGGGTTCGCCGACACGGGTGCCATGTGGCGCTCGAAGTACGACATGGATCCGGACGCCTTCACGGCCGAGCTCGACCGCCTCTGGGGACAGGTGGAGCCGCTGTACGACCAGCTGCACTGCTACGTCCGCGGGAAGCTCAACGAGACCTACGGCGATGCCGTGGCGCCGGCCGGCGGGCTGATCCCGGCGCACCTCCTCGGCAACATGTGGGCGCAGACCTGGAGCAACATCTACGACGAGGTCGCGCCGCCCGGCGGCGGCGCCGGCTTCGACCTGACGGCCGCCCTGGTGGAGAAGGGGGTCACCCCCGAGGAGATGGTGAAGTACGGCGAGGGGTTCTTCACCTCGCTGGGGCTGCCGCCCCTGCCCGCCACCTTCTGGGAGCGGTCGCTCTTCACCCAGCCCCGGGACCGCGACGTCGTGTGCCACGCCAGCGCCTGGGACATCGACAACGAGGAGGACATCCGGATCAAGATGTGCATCGAGATCACGGACGAGGACTTCTCGACCATCCACCACGAGCTCGGCCACAGCTTCTACCAGCGGGCCTACGCCAAGCAGCCCCTCCTCTATCGCGACTCCGCCAACGACGGGTTCCACGAGGGAGTGGGCGACACCGTGGCGCTGTCGGTGACGCCGAAGTACCTCGTCGAGGTCGGCCTGCTCGAAGCAGAGCCGGACTCCTCGGCCGACCTCGGGGTGCTGATGCGCATGGCGCTGGACAAGGTCGCCTTCCTGCCGTTCGGCCTGCTCGTCGATCAGTGGCGCTGGAAGGTCTTCTCCGGCGAGGTCGCCGCGGCCGACTACAACCAGGCGTGGTGGGAGCTGCGCGCCCGCTACCAGGGCATCGGGCCGCCGGTCGCGCGCACCGAGGCGGACTTCGATCCCGGCGCCAAGTACCACGTCCCGGCCAACACGCCTTACACCCGCTACTTCCTCGCCCACATCCTGCAGTTCCAGCTCCACCGGTCGTTGTGCGCGGCCGCCGGCCACGAGGGGCCGCTCCACCGCTGCTCGATCTACGGCAACGCGGAGGCCGGCAGGCGCCTGATCGAGCTGCTCGAGATGGGCCTGAGCCGCCCCTGGCAGGACGCGCTCGAGGCCACGACCGGCCAGCGGGAGATGGACGCGACGGCGATCCTCGACTACTTCGCGCCGCTCGGGGAGTGGCTCGCGGAACAGAACGAGGGCCGGACCTGCGGCTGGTGAGCCGGCGCCGGGCCGGGGCCCGGCCGTGATGTGACTTTCCGCCGCTTCGGAGGTCTGAAACGTCGCTCTCTTTCCGGCGGTTCCTCGCGGCGTGCCGCGGGGCACCCAATCTCCTCGGGCGGGCGGCTCGACGGGTAGGTCGAGCCGCCCGCCAGCTTTTTGCGCGGGCGGCGGGCGGCGCCCGCCGGCGTCTCTCGCGGCCGGGTCGCGTGCTAGCATGCGGCCTTTCGCACGCTGCGCTCGCCGCTCCGTGACCTCAGGCGGCCCCGCCGCGGACCGCACCTCGAGAACGCCACGTGAAGCCCGATTCGACCGTCCGGTTGCGCCCCGACAAGCGCGTCCTGTTCCTCACCAAGGACCCGGAGCTGCTGCGCCGCCAGCTCGCCGGAGAGCTCGATCTCACGATGGACGACCTGGCCGTCGAGGACCTGCTCGACGACGTCAACACCGACGCGATGACCCCGGCGTGGGTCTGCTTCAGCTACCGCCCGGAGGACATCGCCCGCGACGCCTACGCCGGGCTGATCGTCGACGGCGTGCGCCTCTTCGAGCACGACGCGCTGGCGCGCGGCAACTTCGAGGTGATCGTCTCCGGCCTGCGCAAGGGCGTCGGCAGCTCGCGCGAGACGGCCGTGCAGGCCGAGAAGTGGTGCGGCATCCGCCTGGCCGTCGCGGCCTCCTTCGCGCCGATTCACGCCGCCAACAACATCAATCAGGGCGTGCTCATGGCGGACCACGCCGTCCTCGCGCGCCTGCAGGCGGGCGAGGCGATCGCCCTCGAGGAGTTCACCCGCGGCTACGATCCGATCACCCGGCTGATCGTCGAGCAAGGCGGGCTGTTTCCGTTCGCCAAGGCCGTCGCCCGCGGCGCGGTCGAGCTGCCGGAGCCGGCGACCGGCCGGCGGCCGATGACGATGGCCGAGAAGATCCTCGCGCGCCACCAGCTCGGGGCCGGCAGCGGTTACGTGAAGCCCGGCGACGCGCTCGTCGTCCGGGTGGACGGGGGCTATTCGCACGAGTTCACGACCGCCCAGGTCCACCACTTCCTCACCGAGGAGTACGGCCCCGACTACGCGATCTCCGACGCCGCCAACTTCGCCGTCTTCGAGGACCATCTCATCTACGCCGACGACGTCCCGAAGATGCGGGGCTTTCTGGACAAGATCGAGATCCTGCGCCGGATGCAGCGCGAGTTCCAGCGCCACACCGGGGTCCGGGATTTCTCGGCCCGCGACGGCGTGTCGCCGGGCATCTGCCACGAGGTCGCCCGCGAGAAGCTCGTGTCGCCGGGCCAGTTCGTCCTCGCCACGGACTCCCACACCTGCATGGGGGGGTGCAACAACGCGCTGACCTGGGGTGTCGGCGCCACCGAGTACGCGAGCCTGATCTACTCCGGCTTCACGACCGTCGAGGTGCCCGAGTCGATCCGCTTCGAGCTCACGGGGAGATTGCCGGAGGGGGTGACGGCCAAGGACCTCATGCTCCACATCCTCCTCGCCTACGCGCGGCCGCAGAAGACGCTCAAGCGGGTGATGGAGTTCACCGGTCCCGGGGTCGCCACCCTGTCGCCGGACGAGCGCGCCACCCTGACGAACATGGCGACGGAGTGCTCGGCCCGCGGCGCGATCGTGGAGGCGGACGAGGCCACCTTCGCCTGGATCGAGCGCCGGCGGCCCGGCGCGGATCTGGACGCCATGCGCCGCGCCGCGGTGCGCGCCGACGACGGCGCGGAGTACGGCGGCGGCGTTCATCGCATCGATCTGGCGACGCTGCGCCCCATGGTGGCGCATCCGGGGGATCCGGACCGCGGAGTTCCTTCGGACCCCACCAACGGTGCCTACGTCGACGAGCTCGGCGACGTCGCGATCGACATCGCCTACGGCGGCAGCTGCACGGCCGGCAAGATCGACGACCTCGAGTTCTACCACCGGGTGGTGAGCGAGGCCGTCGACGCCGGCCGCCGGGTGCCGCCGGGAGTGCGGTTCTTCATCCAGTTCGGCTCCCGGGAGGTCGAGGAGCACTGCCGCGAGCGGGGTCTCCTCGCGACCTTCGAGCGTGCCGGAGTGCGGCTGATCCAACCGGGCTGCGGCGCCTGCATCGGGTGCGGCCCCGGGGTCTCCGAGTCGCCCGACGAGGTCACGGTGTCGGCCATCAACCGCAACTACAAGGGCCGCTCCGGGCCGGGCCGGCTGTATCTGGCCTCGCCCCTCACCGTGGCCGCCTCGGCGTTCGAAGGCCGCATCACGACCTACCGGCCGGGGATGTTCGGCGCCGCCGGGTAGGCGCCGCCCGAGGCCCTTCCGGCAATGCCGCCCAGAGCATTCCTCACCCTCGCGGTCGCCGTTGCCTGCCTGGCCTGTAGCGGCGGCCGCGGCGAGGGCGGGCGGGCTCCGGGCGGCCACCGCGCCGTCGCCCCGGGAGTGGTCTTCGAGCTGCTGCGCGACAATCCGGACGTGCTCGTCCTCGACGTGCGGCCGTTCTCGGCCTACGAGTCGGCGACGGGACACCTCGAGCGCGCGGTCTCGCTGCCCGCCGCGGACCTGCCGCGGCTGTGGCCGGCCCTGGGGCTCAGCCGGGAGAAGACGGTCGTCCTCTACGGCGACGACGGCGGCCCGCACCAGGACGCGGCGACGCAGTTTCTGGCGAGCGCCGGGCAGCGCTACGTCGTGCGGATCGCGGGCGGCCTCGAGGCGTGGCGGGCCGGCGGTTTCGCGGTCGTCGTCGAAGACGCTCCGCTGAGCCCGGTGCGCCTCGATTGAGACCCGGCGCTCGACGGCTGCAGCGGGAGGTTCTGATAGCCTGCCCGCCCGATGTCCGACTTGGTTCCCATCCGGATCGCGCACAGTCCCGACTCGGACGACGCGTTCATGTTCTACGCCCTGACTCAGGGGCTTCTCGACACCGAAGGCCTCGAGATCAGCCACGTGCTCGCGGACATCGAGACTCTCAACCAGGCGGCTTTCGAAGGCACCTACGAGATCACGGCGCTCTCCATCCACGGCTACGCCTATCTCGCGGACCGCTACGTCCTGATGCCGTCCGGAGCGAGCTTCGGCGACGGCTATGGGCCGGTCGTCGTGTCCCGCGCCCCGGCGTCGCGAGAGGATCTCGCCGGCGTGGCGGTCGCCATCCCCGGCGAGCTCACGACGGCGCACCTGGCGCTCAAGCTGTGGCAGCCGGAGGCCGGGACGGCCGTCGTGCCCTTCGACCGCATCCTCGACGCCGTGGGCGCCGGCGAGGTCGCGGCCGGGGTCGTGATCCACGAAGGCCAGCTGACCTTCCGCGACGCCGGGCTCGAGAGCGTCGTCGATCTGGGCGCCTGGTGGCGCGAGGAGACCGGCGGCCCGCTGCCGCTCGGGGGCAACGGGCTGCGCAAGGACCTCGCGCCCGCCCTGCAGCGCCGCCTCTGCCGGCTCCTGCGGCAGAGCATCGATTATGCTCTCGATCACCGGGCGGAGGCGCTGGGTTTCGCGCTGCGCTACGCGCGCGGGCTCGAGGACGATCCGGAGCGCTCGGACCGCTTCGTGGACATGTACGTCAACGAGTGGACTCGCGACTACGGCGCGGCGGGGCGGCGGGCCGTCCAGGAGCTGCTGGACCGCGGGAGCGCGGCGGGGATCTTGAAGCACCGGCAGATCGCGGAGTTCGCGGACTACGGCTGAGGACCGATCACGAGGGGAGCTGGCGACGAGATGACCAACCACAACTTGAAGGTACCGGCCGACGGGCAGGAGATCGGTTACGAGAACGGCGTGCTGTCGGTGCCGGAGCGGCCGATCGTGCCCTTCATCGAGGGCGACGGCATCGGCCCGGACATCTGGCGAGCGGCCCGCCGGGTCCTCGACGGCGCCGTCGACAGGAGCTACGCGGGCTCGCGGTCGATCGCGTGGATGGAGATCCTGGCCGGAGAGAAGGCCAAGAGGGAGCGCGACGACTGGCTTCCTCCCGAGACGGTCGACGCCGTCCGCCACTTCCGGGGGGCCATCAAGGGTCCGTTGACGACGCCGGTCGGCGGCGGCATCCGCAGCCTGAACGTGGCGCTGCGCCAGATCCTCGACCTCTACGCCTGCATCCGCCCGGTGCGCCACTTCAAGGGCGTTCCGTCGCCGGTCAAGGCGCCCGGCAAGGTCGACATGGTGATCTTCCGCGAGAACACGGAAGACGTCTACGCGGGCATCGAGTGGGAAGAGGGCTCCGGCGGCGCGCGGGAGCTGATCGAGTTCCTGCGCAACAAGCTCGGCAAGCGCGTCCGCGAGGACAGCGGGATCGGAATCAAGCCGGTGTCGGTCACCGGCTCCAAGCGTCTCGTGCGCAAGGCCCTCCAGTACTGCGTCGACCGGGGGAGGACGGACCTCACCCTGGTGCACAAGGGCAACATCATGAAGTTCACGGAAGGCGCCTTCAAGGAGTGGGGCTACGAGGTGGCGGCCCAGGAGTTCGGGGAGTGGACGGTGAGCGAGAAGCAGCTGTGGGACGAGCTCGGCGGCGCGCTGCCCGCGGGCAAGATCCTCGTCAAGGACCGCATCGCCGACGCCATGTTCCAGCAGATCCTGCTGCGGCCCGCCGAGTACCAGGTCCTCGCCACGACGAACCTGAACGGCGATTACCTGTCCGACGCGCTCGCGGCGCAGGTCGGCGGGCTGGGGATGGCGCCGGGCAGCAACGAGGGCGACGGGCTGGCGGTGTTCGAGGCCACCCACGGCACGGCACCGAAGTACGCCGGCTTGGACAAGGTCAATCCGGGGTCGCTCATCCTGTCCGGCGTGATGCTCCTGCGCTGGCTCGGCTGGCCGGAGGCGGCCGCCGCGGTGGAGGAGGCCCTGCAGCGCACGATCGCCGAGAAGAGGGTCACCTACGACCTCGAGCGGCAGATGAAGGGCGCCACCCTGCTCAAGACCTCCGAGTTCGCGGCTGCCATCGTCGGCAACCTCGGCTAGCCGCAACCCTCGGCCGGCGGGGTCGTAAGTCCCACGAGGAGATGCTGCGATGAGACCGAGGACTCTGCTCGCCTGGCTCGCGGTGGGCGCCGCCGCGCTCACCTTCCTGCTGTGGGCCCTGCCGCGCCTCACCCCGTTCGCGCCCGAGCGCTGGACCCTCTCGCGCGACGACGCCGAAGCCGCCGCCCTCGAGCTCGCCGAGGATCTCGGCGGCGTCCCCGAGTCGCCCTTCGTCATCGTCAACCGGAGCACCGACGAGCGGCTGCTCTACCGCCTGAGCGAGCTCGTCAACGGCGGCGGCGCGCTGGAGTCGGTGCGGGGCAGCCGGTTGATCCGCGGCCTCAGGTACTGGCGGGTGAGCATCTACGACCCGGACGACACCGACGGCAGCTGGTCCCATCAGGTCTCGCTCTCGCCCACCGGCCAGCTCCTGCAGCTCGAGCGGCGCATCGACGAGGACGAGGAGTTGGGAGCCCTGAGCCCGGAGGACGCCCGCGCCCGTGCCGAGCGGCTGCTCGCCGAGCTCGGCTTCGATCTGGCGGCCTACGGCGAGCCGGTCGTCCGGGCCCAGGATCGAGACCAGCGCACGGATCTCGAGCTGAGGTACAGCGACGGCGAGCGGCTGCTCGGCGAGCGCTTCGACTACGGGCTCGACGTCAAGTTCGCCGGCGACCGTCTGGTGGGCTTCAGCGGCTTCTTCGACGATCCCGACGAAGACTCGCTCACCAGCCGGCTGCAGCCGATCGGCCTGTGGCAGTTCGCGTGGATCTACGTGGGCATGCTGCTCACCCCCCTCGCGGCCATTCCCTTCGTGCGCCGCTATCACGCCGGCGAGGTCGGGGTTCGCCGCGGCCTTCAGATCGCGGCCGTCATGGCCATCGCCGGCTTCCTCTCCGTCGTGTTCACCGCCGCCGGGACCTCGGCGAGCTGGAGCTTCGGAATCCTCTCCAAGCCGCAGACCGCGGTGGTGGTCGTCTTTCTCTTCAGCGTCACGTTCTACATGCCGCTGGCGGCGCTGGGCTTTCTCGGCTGGACCGTCGGGGAGTCGATCTGCCGCGAGCGCTGGGGGCGCAAGCTCGCCGGCTTCGACGCCCTGTTCCGGGGCCAGTGGCGCAACGCGACGTTCGCCAGGGCCTCGCTGCGGGGCCTGATCTGCGGCTTGCTGATTCTGGCGGTGGCGTTCGCCTTCCTCATCCTGCGCCCGCGCGGAGTCTTCATGTTCGACCTGGTGGAGGGTGCACCCTCCTGGGGGAGCACGGAGTGGTGGGGCCTGCCGGTCTTCTGCACCGGCCTGCTCTACGCCCTCTACGTGGCGCTGTTCGGGCAGCTGTTCCTCGTGCCCTGGCTGGCGAGCCTCTTCGGGCGCTCCGGCCGCTGGCTCGGACCGCTGGCCGCGCTTCTCATCGCGGCCGCGCTCTTCTTTCCCCCGGCCATCCTGCTGCCCACGGTCTGGACGTTCGCCGTCTCGCTCGTCTTCTACGGCGTGGCGATGCTCGTCTTCCTGCGCTACGGGGTCTTCGCCAGCTTCGTGGCCCTCTTCACGGCCAACGTGCTGCCGGTCGCGATCCCGCTTGTCGGCGCCGGCCATCCGACCATCGAGCTGAACGCGGCCCTGCTGCTGCTGGCCGCGGCGCTGCCGGCCCTCCTCAGCTTCCGCTACCTGTTCGGCGGCCGGGAGCTCGTCTACCGCTGGGAGGACGTCCCGCCGCACGTGCGCCGGATCGCCGAGCGGGAGCGCCACAAGGTGGAGCTCGAGACCGCTCGCGGGATCCAGTCCTCGATCCTTCCGGACCTCCCGCCGGAGCTCAACGGCGTGCAGCTCTCGCACCGCTACCTGCCCGCGACCGAGGTCGGCGGCGACTTCTACGACGTGCTGGCGCTCGACGACGGCCGGCTCGCCGTGGCGGTGGGCGACGTCGCGGGACACGGCGTCTCGAGCGGCCTCGTGATGTCGATGGCCAAGTCGGCGCTGGCCGTGCAGGTCACGTTCGACCCCGAGGTCCAGGCGGTCTTCCGCACCCTCAACCGCATGGTCTTCCAGAGCGCCCGGCGGCGCCTCCTGACCACCCTGTGCTACGCGTTGGTCGACCCGCGGAGCCTGGAGCTCGACTTCGCGAGCGCCGGGCATCTCTTTCCCTACCGGGTGAGCCGCGGCGGCAGGGTGGAGGCGCTCGAGTCGGTCTCCTACCCGCTGGGCGTCCGGGACACGATCGAGATCCGGACGCGGGTGGCGAAGCTCGAGCCGGGCGACAAGCTGTTCCTCTACAGCGACGGCGTCGTGGAATCGACGCCGGATGGCGGCAGCGAGCCGTTCGGCTTCGGCCGGCTCGAGGAGAGCCTGCGACGCCACGCGGGGCGCGGCGTCCACGGGCTGCGCGACGGCGTGCTCGGCGACCTCGAGGCCTTCGTCGGCACCCGCCCCCTCGAGGACGATCTCACCGTTCTCGTCCTCGAGATGCCCGCCGCGGCCGCCTGAGACGGCCTCCGGCTCTGATAGGCTCGCACCGGCCGCCCGGGTCCTCCGCGGCTCGCTTTCCAGGAGGTCAGGTTGAAGATCCACGAGTATCAAGCCAAGGAGATCCTGCGCCGCTACGGGGTGGCCACGCCCCGCGGACGGGTGACGGACGACCCCGCCGCCGCGGCCGCGATCTGCGAGGAGCTGGGCGGGCGCTGCGTCGTCAAGGCCCAGATCCACGCCGGGGGGCGCGGCAAGGGGGGCGGCGTCAAGCTGGCCGAGTCCCCGGCCCGGGCCGCCGAGCTCGCGGCGTCGATCCTGGGGATGCGGCTGGTCACGCCGCAGACCGGCCCCGAGGGGCAGCTGGTGCGCAAGGTGCTCCTCGAGGAGGCGCTCGACATCGCCGCCGAGGTCTACCTCGCCGTGACGCTCGATCGCCAGGCCGGAGCCCCCATCGTGATGGCCTCGGCCGCCGGCGGCATGAACATCGAGGAGGTGGCCGCCGAGCGCCCCGAGGCGATCGTGCGCCAGCCCTTCGATCTCCACCTCGGCCTGCGGCCGTTCCAGGCCCGCGAGGTGGCCCGGCGCCTCGGGCTGAAGGGCGGCACCGGCCGCCAGGCCGCCAAGCTCGTCGCCGCTCTGGCCGAGGCGTACGTCGGCATGGACGCCACGCTGGCCGAGGTCAATCCGCTGCTGGTCACGGCGGCGGGCGACGTGGTGGCCCTCGACGCCAAGATGACCTTCGACGACAACGCCCTCTTCCGCCACCCCGACGTCCGCGAGATGCGCGACCTCGCCGAGGAGAACCCGCTCGAGGTCGAGGCCGGCCGGCACGGCCTCAACTACATCAAGCTCGACGGCAACATCGGCTGCATGGTCAACGGCGCGGGGCTGGCGATGGCGACGATGGACATCATCAAGCTCGAGGGCGGCGCGCCGGCCAACTTCCTCGACGTGGGAGGGTCGGCCAGCCAGGAGGCGGTGGCCAGCGCCTTCCGGCTGCTGGTCGGCGATCCGAGCGTCAAGGCCGTGCTGATCAACATCTTCGGCGGCATCGCGCGCACCGACCGGATCGCGGCCGGCGTGGTCGACGCCCTCGCCGGGCTCGGTGAGGTCAGCCTGCCGGTGGTGGTCCGCCTCGAGGGAACCAACGTCGAGAAGGGGCGGCAGATCCTGCGCGACTCCGACTTCGACTTCATCGTCGCCGACCACATGGGCGACGCGGCCCGCAAGGTCGTGAGCGCGGCGCAAGGAGCTGGATGATGGCGATCTGGGTCGACGAGGAGACCCGCCTCCTCGTGCAGGGCATCACCGGTAAGGAGGGGACGTTCCACGCGCTGGGCTGCCGCGACTACGGGACGGCCGTGGTGGCCGGCGTGACGCCCGGCAAGGGGGGCGAGAGCGTGGAGGGGATCCCGGTCTTCGATTCCGTCGCCGAGGCTCGCGCGGCGACCGGCTGCAACGCGACGATGATCTTCGTCCCGCCGCCGTTCGCGGCCGATGCGATCCTGGAGGCCACGGCCGCCGGGATCGAGCTGGTCGTGTGCATCACCGAGGGGATTCCCGTCGCCGACATGCTCGCGGTCAAGGCGTTCCTGCGCGACCATCCCACCCGCCTCGTCGGCCCGAACTGCCCGGGGGTGATCACCCCGGGGGTCGCGAAGATCGGCATCATGCCGGGCCACATCCACCGCCCGGGGCGGGTCGGGGTGATCAGCCGCTCGGGGACCCTGACCTACGAGGCCGTATGGCAGCTGACGACCCTCGAGCTGGGCCAGTCGACCTGCATCGGGATCGGCGGCGATCCGATCAACGGCACGAGCTTCATCGACGCGCTGGCGGCCTTCGCCGCGGACGATGCCACCGAGGCGGTGATCCTCATCGGCGAGATCGGGGGCAGCGCCGAGGAGGAGGCGGCGGCCTGGGTGCGGGAGAACTACGATCGCCCGGTCGTCGGGTTCATCGCCGGCCGCACGGCGCCGCCGGGCCGCCGCATGGGGCACGCCGGGGCTATCGTCGCCGGCGGCAAGGGGACCGCGGCGGCCAAGATGGAGGCGCTGGCGGCAGCCGGCATCCAGGTCGTCGAGTCGCCCGCCGAGCTGGGTGAGACCGTCGCCCGCGCCCTCGGCGCGTGAGCTCGGAGCCGCCGGTCCGCATGCCCGCCCAACGCACTGCCGTCCAGCGAGTTGCCGGCGGCGGCTGGCTCGCGCTGCTCGGCGGCGGCGAGTTCACCTTCGGGGAGACCGTGGAGGCGGACCGGGCATGGATGGCCCGGGTGGGCCCGGGGGCCGTGGCGTTCCTCCCCACCGCCAGCGGCTCGACCGAGTACGGGGACTTCTTCGCCGCCTACCTGCGTGAGGGCTTCGACCGCGAGGTGGACGCGGTGCCGATCTTCCGCCGCCGCGACGCGCGCCGCGGCAAGAACCTGCGCCGCCTCGCGGCGGCGGCTGCCGTCTACGTCGGCGGGGGCGTGACCGACCACCTCATCGAGGCGCTCGCCGAGGAGCCGGCGCTCGCCACCCTCGGCGCCAAGCTCGGCGAGGGCGGCGTCGTGGTGGCCATCGCCGCCGCCGCCCAGGCCTGCGGCGTCGCCGCCCGGTCCATCGCGCGCGGCGCGGCGCTGCCCGGCTTCGGCTGGCTGCCGGGCGGCGTCGTCGAGCCGAACTTCGACCCCGGGCACGATCGGCGCCTGCGCGAGCTGCTGCGGGCGCCCGGGGCCGCCTGGGGTCTGGGGATTCCCGCCGGCTCGGCGATCCTGCTGGGACCGGAGCGCCAAATCGAGGTCGTGGGCACCGTGTTCTGCATCGAAGGGGCGGAGGGCGACGTCGCGGTCCTGCAGGCCTCCGCGGTCCCCTGAACGACGATCAACGACGAACGAGACGGCGCCCCCCGGTGGACCCGAGGGCGCGCCGGCAAGGAGATGAGCATGCAACGGACCCTGGCGATCCTGAAACCCGACAGCGTCGCGGCCGGCGACGCCGGCAAGATCCTGGCGCACCTCGAGCGCGAGGGCTTCACCGTCGTGGCGATCAAGAAGATGCGTCTGACCCGCGAACAAGCCGAGGCCTTCTACGAGGTGCACCGGGAGCGGCCGTTCTACGGCAGCCTCGTCGACTTCATGACGAGCGGCCCGATCATCCCGCTGGCGCTCGAGCGCGAGGACGCGGTGCGCCGGCTGCGCGAGGTGATGGGCGCCACCAATCCCGCCGAGGCAGCCGCGGGCACTCTGCGCAAGCTCTACGCCAGGTCGATCGAGGCCAACGCCATCCACGGCAGCGACTCGCCGGAGAACGCCCGCGAGGAGCTGCGCTTCTTCTTCTCGCGGGCCGAGCTCATCGCCTCCTAGGGGCGCCGCCGCGGGCCGCCGGACGCCGCCTCGGCCGGCAGCCGGGTCCGCCGCGGCCCTATAATCGAGCGCCGTGGTGATCGCCGACCAGGACAGCCCGCGAATCCTCGCCCGCTCCGAGCATCGGGTGTCGCGGCGGGACATCGACGCCAACGCGCTCAAGGTGCTCGAGCGGCTCGACCGGGCCGGCTTCAAGGGCTATCTCGTGGGCGGCAGCGTCCGCGACCTGATGCTGGGACGGCGGCCGAAGGACTTCGACGTGGCCACCGACGCGAGCCCCAACCAGGCGCGAAAGCTGTTCCGCAACTCGCGGATCATCGGCCGGCGCTTCCGGCTGGTGCACGTCTACTTCGAGGGCGACATCGTCGAGCTCGCCACCTTCCGGCGCGATCCCGATCCCGACGAGCAGGCGTCGGCGCCGGGCGAGCTGCTCATCACCAGCGACAACGTGTTCGGCACGCCGCGGCAGGACGCGTTCCGGCGCGACTTCACGGCCAATGCCCTCTTCTACGACATCGGCGAGCACACGGTGATCGACTTCGTGGGCGGCGTCGCGGATCTCGAGGCGGGGGTCATCCGAACGATCGGCGATCCGGAGGTCCGCTTTCGCGAGGATCCGGTGCGGATGATGCGGGCCTGCGAGATGGCCGGCCGGCTCGACTTCACGATCGACGGGGAGTCGCAGCTGGCGGTGCGCCGGCTGGCGGGCGAGATCCACAAGGCGTCGCCGGCCCGGATCACCGAAGAGATCCTCCAGCTCCTGAGGTGCGGCGCGGCGGCCCCGGCGATGCAGTGGATGCACGACCTGGGCCTCTTGCCGCTCGTGCTCCCGGAGGCGGATCTCGTGCTGTCGGCCAGCGGCTACGGAGCTCCCGAGCTCGAGCGCCTCATCCCGGCGATCGACGCCCTCGTCGGCAAGGGGCGCGAGCCGAGCGAGGCGAGCCTCCTGGCGGCGCTGCTCCTGCCCTCGGTGCTCCTGCGGCGGCGGCAGGTGGAGGCGGAGAGCGGCCAGCCTATCCAACGCCGCCGTCTCCGCGAGCTGACGGAGCAGGTCCTGACGCCGTTCTTTGCCCGCCACACGGTCGCCAAGGTCAAGGCCGAGAGCGTGAGCCTGGCGCTCGATACCTTCCACCGCCTCGGGGAGCGGCGCTGGGACATCAACGAGCGCATCCGGCTCGCCCGCCGGACCTCGTTCGTCGACGCCCTCGGTCTCTTCGAGATGATGGTCGAGGCGACCGGCGAAGGCCACGCGGAGTTCCAGGCCTGGGAGCGGGTGAGCCGCGAGGTCACCCCCCGCCGGCCGCCGCCGCAGCGCCGGCGCCGCGCGCGCGGGGGTCGCAGGAGGCCGCGCAGGAGATCGCCGAAGGTGTGACATTTGTCACACACCAAAAAAGCGGTGTGTGCTATGGTGCGAATTGTCACAGCGGTTCGACGACACCCCGAGCCGCCCCGAAACCGGGTTCCTCGCCCAATAACGGGCGTCCCCCCCACTCGGTGGGCCCAAGACGAAACACGGGCCCACCCTTTTTTTGCGCGCGGGACCTCCCCGATCCGCGCCGCGACTCGGCGCCACCCGCGCCGCGGCAGTCCCTGTCCTTTTCCCTACCCGGCAACCCCGGCAGCGTTGGCCGGAGTCTGCACGTTACCCGGGCGGTATGGCGATGGGGATCTCGAAAGCGATGGAATGGCCGCCCAGCAGCGACGGTTCGCAGGCCGCTTTGCCAAGAGGGGACGGCGGTCCTATGATTGGGGCTCGGACGGATCGCTGGCAACTACGGAATGGGGATGAGCCCGTGCTCGTGACTCTCTATCGTTCGGCCGTCGGCAAGAAGGCGGTGATGGCCATCACCGGGCTGGCTCTCTTTGGCTTCGTTCTAGGCCACATGGCCGGCAACTTCAAGCTCTACCTGGGCGCCGCGGAGCTCAACCACTATGCCGAGTGGCTGCGGGAGGTCGGGTCGCCGATCTTCCCGCACGGCAGCTTCCTGTGGATCGTCCGCGCCGGCCTGCTGGCGATCGTCGGCATCCACATGCTCTTTGCCTGGCAGGTGACCCGGCTCAACTGGGCCGCGCGGCCCGTCGCGTACGGAGAGCGCCGCAACGTCGACTCCCCCTACGCCTCGCGGACGATGCGCTGGGGCGGGGTGATCATCCTCCTCTTCGTCCTCTACCATCTCGCCCACTTCACTTGGGGGCTCCCCTGGGCCCATCCCGACTTCGTGCCGGGCGACGTCTACCACAACGTCGTCGCCGGCTTCCGGGTCTGGCCCGTGAGCCTGTTCTACATCGTGGCCCAGGGGGCGCTCGCGCTGCACCTCTACCACGGCCTCTGGAGCCTCTTCCAGTCGCTCGGCTGGACCGGCTCGGGCCGGGAGACCTGGCGCCGGACCTTCGCGAAGGCCTTCGCGGCGATCGTCTTCGCCGGCAACGTGTCCTTCCCGCTCTCGGTGCTGACCGGCCTGGTGAGCTGAGACAGGGAGATCGCGATGACACTGGAATCCAAGGTACCCGCCGGTCCGCTGACCGAGAAGTGGAGCCGGCACAAGTTCGAGCTCAAGCTCGTCAACCCGGCGAACAAGCGCCGGTTCGAGGTCATCATCGTCGGCTCCGGCCTGGCCGGCGGCGCGGCCGCGGCGACGCTGGCCGAGGCCGGCTACAACGTGAAGTGCTTCTGCTACCAGGACAGCCCGCGCCGCGCCCATTCGATCGCCGCCCAGGGCGGGATCAACGCGTCGAAGAACTACCAGAACGACGGCGACAGCGTCTTCCGGCTCTTCTACGACACGGTCAAGGGGGGCGACTTCCGCTCCCGCGAGGCCAACGTCTACCGCCTGGCCGAGGTCAGCGAGGCCATCATCGACCAGTGCGTCGCCCAGGGGGTGCCCTTCGCCCGCGAGTACGGCGGCCAGCTCGACAACCGCTCGTTCGGCGGCGCCCAGGTGTCGCGGACCTTCTACGCGCGGGGGCAGACGGGGCAGCAGCTGCTGCTCGGCGCCTATCAGGCGCTCGAGCGGCAGATCGCCAAGGGCAAGGTGCGGATGTACCCGCGCACCGAGATGCTCGATCTCGTCGTCCACGACGAGCGGGCGCGCGGGATCGTGACCCGCGACATGGTCAGCGGCAAGATCGAGTCGCACACCGCGGACGCCGTCGTCCTGGCGACGGGCGGCTACGTCAACGTCTTCTTCCTGTCGACCAACGCCAAGGGCTGCAACGGCACCGCCATCTGGCGCGCCTACCGGCGCGGCGCCTACTTCGCCAACCCCTGCTACACCCAGATCCACCCGACCTGCATCCCCGTTCACGGGGACTACCAGTCGAAGCTGACGCTGATGAGCGAGTCGCTGCGCAACGACGGCCGCATCTGGGTGCCCACGGCGGCCGGCGACGCCCGGCGGCCCGAGGAGGTTCCCGAAAGCGAGCGCGACTACTTCCTGGAGCGCAAGTACCCGGCGTTCGGCAACCTCGTGCCGCGCGATATCGCGTCGCGAGCGGCCAAGGAGGTCTGCGACGAGGGACGCGGAGTGGCGCACGGCGGCCTCGGCGTCTACCTCGACTTCGAGGACGCCATCCGGCGCCTGGGGGTCGAGACCATCCGCGACCGCTACGGCAACCTCTTCGAGATGTACGAGCGCATCACCGGCGACGACCCCTACCGGACGGCAATGAAGATCTACCCGGCCCCCCACTACAGCATGGGAGGGCTGTGGGTGGACTACGACCTGATGAGCACGATCCCCGGGCTCTACGTCATCGGCGAGGCCAACTTCTCCGACCACGGCGCCAACCGCCTGGGGGCCAGCGCCCTCATGCAGGGGCTGGCGGACGGCTACTTCGTGCTGCCGTACACGATCGGGGACTACCTGTCGCGGCACATGGGAGAGGGTCCGCTGCCCACGGATCACGCCGCGTTCGGGCACGTCGAGTCGGAGGTCCGGGGTCGCATCGAGAAGCTCCTGTCCGTCGGCGGCGCGCGGACCGTCGACGACTTCCACCGCGAGCTCGGGCGGCTGTGCTGGGACTACTGCGGCATGTCGCGGGAGCGCGGCGGCCTCGCCAAGGCGCTCGAGGAGATCCCGCGGCTGCGGGAGAGCTTCTGGCGGGACGTCAAGGTCACCGGCGCCGGGGAGGAGCTCAACCAGGCGCTCGAGAAGGCCGGCCGGGTGGCCGATTTCATGGAGCTCGCCGAGCTCATGTGCCGCGACGCCCTCGAGCGCGAGGAGTCCTGCGGCACCCACTTCCGGAAGGAGTTCCAGACCGCGGAGGGCGAGGCGCGGCGCAACGACGAGGACTTCACCCACGTCGCCGCGTGGGAGTTCACGGGCGACGGCAACGCGCCGCGCCGCCACGTCGAGGAGCTCGAGTTCGAGAACGTCGTGCCGAGTCAGAGGAGCTACAAGTAATGAAACTGCACCTCCGTGTGTGGCGGCAGCGCCGGCCGGACGCCGCGGGCGCCTTCGCCGACTACGACCTCGACGACGTTTCCCCGGAGATGTCGTTCCTCGAGATGCTCGACGTCCTCAACGAGCGCCTGACCCTCGGGGGCGAGGAGCCGATCGCCTTCGACCACGACTGCCGGGAGGGGATCTGCGGCTCCTGCAGCCTGATGATCAACGGCACCGCCCACGGCCCGAACCGGGGCACGGCCACCTGCCAGCTCCACATGCGCACCTTCGCGGACGGCGACACCCTGCGCATCGAGCCCTGGCGCTCGGCCGCCTTCCCGGTGCTCAGGGACCTCATCGTGGACCGCGGCGCCTTCGACGGGATCATTCAGGCGGGCGGCTTCGTCTCGGTCAACACGGGCAGCGCCGTCGAGGCCAACCTCATCCCGATCGGCAAGCCCGAGGCCGACCTCGCCATGGACGCCGCGGCGTGCATCGGCTGCGGCGCCTGCGTCGCGCAGTGCCCCAACGGCGCCGCCCAGCTGTTCACGGCGGCCAAGGTCTCCCAGCTCGCGATCCTCCCCCAGGGCCGGCCGGAGCGCGCCCGCCGGGTCCTCGGCATGGTCCGCGCGATGGAGGAGAGCTTCGGCGCCTGCTCGAACTTCGCGCAGTGCGAGGCGGTGTGCCCCAAGTCGATCTCGATCGGCTTCATCGCCAGGATGAACGGCGAGTTCCTGCGCGCCGCGCTCGCGCAACCGGCCGCGGACTAGGCGGGCGAGGTCCGGTGCCTGGAAGCCTCGGGCAGTCATCGCCCAGGGGCTCTTTACCGCCGGGGCCCTTCACCGACGAGCCCCGATGTTCGTACCGTCTTTGGTGGTATAATAGGGTCTATCTTGGGGACCAACTGCGGAAGGTACCATGGCGACTCTGAAAGTCAGTGAGGATCTTCGCCCGCTTTCGGATCTGAAGTCGCGTGCGGGCGACGTCGTTCGCCAAGCCGGTGAAACGGGCAGGCCCATCGTCCTGACACGCCACGGTCGAGGAGTCGCTGTCGTTCTGTCCATCGACGCTTTCGAGGAGCTTCAGCACGACGCACAGCGAGCAGCACTTCAGCGCGCCGTGGAGGCTGCCGAGCGGGATCTCGCAGCAGGACACGAAGTAGCCCACGAGCAGATCGAAGCCAAGCTCGCGCGGTGGGCGAGTGGCGCGAAGTAGGCCGAAGGTCGTCTGGTCACGACTGGCCGAGCTGGACCTGGAATCCGCGCACGCCTACCTGGCCGAGCGCAGCCCGGGAGCGGCTCGCCAATTCGCAGCCGACATCCTCGACGCCCTGGGTCGAATCCAACGCCACTCGGAGATCGGCCCGCCTGCGACCGACCTGTTGCCAGAGGGGCGATACCGATACGTCGTCTGCGGTCGCCATCGCGTCATCTACCGCATCGCCGAACGCGCGGTCGTGGTCCTCCGGGTGTGGGATGCCAGGCGGAGACCGGAAGATCTGATTCCAGAGTAGGTGCCGGCCCGTGGAAGACGGCCCCGGGACCCCGGCCCCGCTTCCCGCAGGCCCCGCTCTACGACGACGACGAGAAGACAGAGCCAAGAACGAGGTCGTCAAACTGGATGTACACCAAAGTCGCGGACCCACCCGCTCGAGAACGGCTACCATATCCGAACGATCCAGGAGCTACTCGGCCGCCGCGACGTCAGCACCACCAGGATCTACACGCACGTCCTGAATCGCGGCGGGCGCGGCGTGAGGAGCCCGCTGGATGGGATGGGGTAGCAGGCGGCATCACGCTACTCTTGTCGCGGTGTATAGGGATACACTGCAGCGCAGAGGGCGTAGAGTTGGCGCCGGCGCGGGGTATCTCGGCGGACAGCCGAAACGGCAGCAAGTGCTATCGGGGCGGCGGGATGCTACGTATCTGGCTACACTGAACGGGCTACTTTGAGTCAGGAGGATCCCGCGATGAGAGTACTTCTGAAGGTCTTGTTCATCGTTGGCTTTGTGTCGATTACCGCCAATTGTGTTCGACTCGCTTATGACGTCTTCTTCGAAACCGGAGAGTCGGTGCTGGACGAGTACGAAGCGCCGGTGGAAACGCAAGTCAAAGAAGTGCAGACCTTGTCAGAGCTTGCCGCCCTCTATGCCGAAGCGCACGCAGCGGTGAAGGAGCATGAGCGCGATGAGGGATACCGTGTTCTAAGTTGGGAAGAGAGGGAGGAGAGACAGGACCTTGAACCGTTTAAGTCGGAGAGAGTCCTCAAAACTGCTATCGAGGAGTGGGAGGACAAATCGCGAAAGATCCAAAAGCTGCGGTTCTACTGGTTTGTCGGCCTAGTACTTCTTCTTGGGGGCTGTATTCTGTATCGATGGCAGAATGAGTGGATCGGAATCGCAGCGTTGATCACGGCCTTCTCAGAGATGATCTTCTGGACAAGCCCCGGTTACATCTTCGGAAGTTCTCAGCAGTTCGAGCGGCTCATCGAGAACAAGTTAGCCTTCTCATCGGCAACCTTGGTCCTCTTGTTGGCGACGGGTGTATGGGTAAAGGCCCTGACAAGCAAGGCAGGGGATGGAGGCAGATAGCGACCTCCTAACCCCGCTGCACCGGACATCGCCCCGCGTGCTCCGAGCTGGATGTAGACTTGGTGCGGTGATCAGCTTCAGAAACGTAGTACTCATCAGCACCGAGGGCGGTGCCGGTGAGCTCAGAATCCGTTAGGCGGCAGGGGTTTCGGGTTCAATGGACTACGAGCGAGTGGTATCAGTCGTCAACTCTGTTCGGCAGGTCGATGTGAACTGCACGCTATTCGGTGCGGCAGCGCACCGCTACCGGTTCGAGCCACCGATCGCGGACGATCGCCTGGCTGCTTTTGAGGAGCAGCACGGCATCGCGCTGCCTGAGGAGTACCGAGGCTTCCTGCTTCGCTGTGGGAATGGCGGCGCAGGCCCTTACTACGGTCTATTCCCTCTGGGCCTCTTTGAGGGGGCTGGACGAGGTCTAGAGCCCTGGCGCGAAGGTGATGGCTTTGCTGGGGTCCTCAGAAGCCCATTTCCACACGCGATCCCGTGGAACTTGCCAGATGCGGCATTCGCGCCCCAGGTGGCAAACATGACAGATGATCAGGTGCACGAGTGGCATCAGCAGCATGACGCGAAGTACTGGGCGCCGGAACTCACTGCAGGTTCCTTCCCGATTTGTCACCAGGGATGTGCGTACCGGGACCTTCTTGTTGTAACTGGATCTAGCCGAGGTCAGATCTGGCTCGACGGCCGCGCAAGCGATCAGGGAATAGCTCCTGAGCTCACCAAGGATGGGGCAATTCACACCTTTTCAACCTGGTACGCTGAGTGGCTCGATGAGGCCTGCGATCAACTTGGCATCGCCTGATCATGTGGAAGACCTCTCCGCCTAACCCCTCGCTGCACCGGACACCGCCTGTATGCTTTCGTCAACCATGACCATGTCTGGGTTCACCAACTCACCACAAGCGGTCGCCAGCGGTGCCGGTGAGTCTCGAAATGCGTTGGGCGGCGAGATGAGATCCTCGATCATCGCGACCTGGTTCGTGCTTATGCTCGCCGGAAGTCAAACCGCTGCCGCCTGTACCGATGAAGCGTACGAAAGACACCTCAGCGCTCTCCGTGCTCTCGTACCGGCCGTCACGACCGCGGAGCCTGAGCGGTCCGCACTTGCCCGCTTCTTCGAGGCGCTTCCCCCAGACTTCGCCTGCTTCAACCGCCTCTTCGGCTATGGCGATGGCCCGGCACCCCTGTACTCGGAACCACAGCTCTACCCGTTGTTCCCGAAGATCGCATCCGCCGTTGCGCAAGCTGACTACGCGAGAAAGCTCGTTGGTCTGTCCGTGAACGCCAAGTGGGAGGCCGATCAGACGGGCGCCCTACAGCATGCGACCCGATCAGTGCTCGATGCCGAAACGGAGCTCTTCGTCAAACTGCTCGCCGACGTCGGCACCGATTCAGAGCGAAGCGTCTGGGCGTTTCTCTTCGGTGAGCCTCATCCGAGCAAGGTGCCTCTTTCGGCTACCGTCCAATCCATGGTCTGCGAAGCCAGCAGCCGGAGTTGCCAGCTGTCCAAGGAGGTTTACGTGCGCGCTGTCTCAGAGGAGCACACCCACTGATCGCAGCGCCCGAGGCTCGCCGCCCAACAAGGCGCTGCAGCTGACGTGGCACAGCGCGTTCCAATCGACCTTTGGTAGAGTCCGGCATCAGGCTTGGGTGCCTCAGCGACCGTCGGCGGCCTGTGGCACGCGGCTGAGCGCCCGGTCCGTCAGGCAGCGAGAGCGAACCGGATGTCACAGCCTGCATTCACCATGGCGGTCCTAGCGCTTCTGGCGGTGCACATAGTCTCGCGGCATCGCTTGTTGCGGCGCCTTGCAAGCCATCACCCTGCAACCCACGAGGCCGTCAGTAAAGGAGGTTGGGGCAGGCCAAGGCGTGAGAATTGGGCGTTTGCGAGGTTCATCTTCGCTATCGAGTGGCGCGGCCTCGGCGACTCGGTCGTGTCGGGTTGGTCCATGATCACGCTCGTGTCGTTGGTGGCTGGGTTCGTTGGCGCAATTGTCAGCTGGTTTCTCTAGGGGCAGTCTAGTTGCCGCCCAACAACTAGCTGCAGCGGGCACTGCCCTAGCGGGTCGGCACCCTTGGTAAGCTCCCGTCGTGAATCCCTCGATCAACCATCCCCTCAGCCATGCGGCCGGCAGCGCCGCTGAGCTCTTGGGCGTTAGCCAACGGAGCGAACAATGGACGACAACGGCGAGGCCAGATGCAAGAGCCGCATCGTCGCGATCCTGCTCTCGCTCTGCCAGCCTGGACTTGGGCACCTTTACGCGCTGAGGGCACGTCGGGCGGTGCTCTTCGCGGGCGCATCCCTAGCGCTGGCGGCCGTCTTCCTTTCGGGGCTGCTCGGTCAGAGCTTCTCTTCGCTCGTGATCGTCCTGTCGATTGCTCTGATCATCTTCCTTGGCGGCGCAATCGATGCAGCCAGGTGCGCTCCGCGAAGCCAATCACCAGGACCGAGATTGAGCCGATGGTACGCCGTGTTGGCGCTCGCTGTCGCCATGCAGTGGCTGGCGTACCAAGCGCTCCCTCTCGTGCAGAGGCTGAAGTCCTTCTACATGCCAAGCTCTAACATGGAGCCCACCATCGTCCCTGGCGATCGCCTCTTTGCGGCCCTAGCGCCAAGTCCGAATCCGAGACGTGGGGACATCGTGCTCTTCGAGTCGCCGGAGACGCCGGGGATGCTCCTCCTCAACCGAGTCATCGCCTTGCCTGGGGAGACCATCGAGATTCGCGACAAGGCCGTGCTTCTGAATGGGGCTCTTGCCGAGGAACCATGGGCCCAGCATCTGGATCCCAACATTCTGCCGGCCGACTACTACATGGAGTGGGGCCGCAAGAGAGACCAGCTGTCGCGCTTAACTCTCGCCGATGGGCAGGTGTTCGTGATGGGGGACAACAGGGACTTTAGTCACGACAGCCGCTTCTACGGCCCTGTGGACACTTCATCAGTTCGCGGCAAGCCTCTCTACGTATACTGGTCGCAGGATCGTGAACGAATTGGACTCAGGCTTGACCAATAGCCACCCAGTGGCTAACACCAAGGCTCGAGCGGACGGCACACGGCGCTTCGTGCCATGGCCGCCGCTCAGCCTGAATCGTTAACCCGCCGTGATGAGACGCGAACATTGCATGAACGAATAGAGACTCTGTTGGGGGTCTACCAGGCCAGGATGCGAGGGCTCCTGGAGAGCGCTCCAGCCAGTGTCAGGGACGAACTCGCAGACCTTGTCCCATCCCTTGGCGACCCCGCAATGTCCGAGTCCGACATTCGAAACCTCCAGGGACAAGTTGGGGAGGCTCTGCCACCCTCACTCGTCACCTATCTCCGCGCTGCCCGTGTCGAGACCTATCTCGAATGGAACGAAATCATCATTCCGGGCAATACGGCGCAGAAGAAGTAGACGGGTTATTTTCAGGACGATCTCGTCCGTTCAGCAAGGCTTCTTCAAGTCGCCTCCGGTCCCTGCGGCGACCCTGTGTGCCTTGATCTGCATCGAAGGCAAGAGAACGGGGAGTACCCCGTACTCGTCATAGATCACGACGGTGTCGCTGGACATTGAAAGGACCCAAGAACCGTGCGTCAATATGTGACCGCGGATTTTGGCGGATTCCTATCATTGCTTGAGGTTGTTTGCGCCGCGGTTCCAATAGAATACAAACGCGCCGGTGCGGGCTTACCCGCCGCTGCAGCAGACGGGGCTGCGCCTGGTAAGACTCGGACGTGGAGAAGAGAGTTGAAGCTGGGCAGCAACGGGTCGTTTTGGTAATCATTGCCGCATTGGCAGCCTCAGAGTTGACCATTCTTGTGTTTAACCTGGCGATTGGTCCAGAGCGCCTGTCAAGATTTCCTTAGGCGCCGTCCACCTCTCCTGCGCTGTTGGGCTGCTCTTGTCAAGACCCGTTCGAGCGCACTTCGCCCATCCCACGGTGGGTGCCGCTTAACAACACGCTGCAGCGGACACTGCCCTAGCGCGCCGTCGCCATTGGTAGACTTTCTCGGTGAATCGCTCGATCTACCATTTCAGCCAACTCGCGGCCGGCAGCGCCGCTGAGCTTTGCGGCGTTAGGCGGCTTTGGGTGCGAACACGAACATCTAGAAAGGAGAGACCTTTTGGTCCTACGTCACAGAGCCGGAGGCATCCTGTTGCTTCTGGGACCCGCAGTCTCGAACGCTGCTGAACTAACCCCTGCGCCGGACTTCAGCACTCCTGCGAAAGCCCTCCTGCAGCTTGAGGATGCTTACCGCGACCACGATATCGTGGCTGCAGTAGCCGCCAAGGACTTTCGGACTCAGGCTCGGCTGGAGG